>Ga0265303_10000813_pt1 | contig 18423 bp, 14 predicted proteins | sample Helome_2_FD_192494 | JGI IMG/M metagenome (GOLD analysis project Ga0265303, IMG submission 192494) | Marine sediment microbial communities from subtidal zone of North Sea - Hel_20160317 (Illumina Assembly) | ecosystem: Environmental > Aquatic > Marine > Subtidal zone > Sediment ... | reverse complement strand
TCTCGCTTTCGGTAACCTCGAAGGCGTGCTGATGGATGGTGGCGAACCCGGCAAGAAATGCAGCAATCCCAACGCCTGTTACCTGTTTCGCTCACCGACGCGCTACGCAAATCACTACCGCGCGGCCGGATTCGATGTGTTGAGTCTCGCGAATAATCATGCACGCGACTTCGGAGAAGAAGGCCGCACCAGCAGCATGGAGGCAATTGCCCGGGCCGGTATGCACCACTCGGGTCGCGTCGACGATTTTGCGAGTCTCGAGATCAATGGTATACGCATCGCCGTCCTTGCCTACGCCGTTACCAAGAACTCCAACATGATGCTCGATTACGAACTCGCGTTCGAAACGGTTTCGCAGCATGCGGCAACGCACGACGTCATCCTGGTTTCGTTCCATGGGGGCGCAGAAGGTGCCGACGTAACACATGTTCCGTTCGCCGACGAAGAATATTATGACGAGCCACGCGGCGACGTCGTCTGGTTTGCACGCGGTGTCATTGATGCCGGTGCCGATCTCGTTATCGGTCACGGTCCCCACGTGGTACGCGGCATGGAGCGTTACAAGGACAGGCTCATCGCCTACAGCCTCGGCAACTTTGCAACCTACTACGGCATCAGCGTCGCAGGTATCAAGGGAATTGCGCCAATCCTCACGGCAATACTCGATGGCGATGGGGCTTTTGTCGAGGGCAAAATCGATTCAACGATTCAGTTGCGGCCCGCCGGGCCGAGCTTCGATCCGAAACAGCGGGCGCTGAACCTGATTCGGGGCCTGAGCATCGAGGACTTCGGTGAGCCAGGCCTCGAACTCCTTCCAGACGGCCGCATCCATCCGACAGATCGGCCGCATGTCGAGCCGCATTTTCTGCAAGTCTCAGACGACTAGGCTCGAACCCACCACCCACCAGTCGATTGAGGCAAGCGGCCGCCACACCCCTTTTCGGGCCCGCGGCATGCTTTACCGGCGGACTGTCTCGCTACGCTCGCTTTATGTCTCGCCGGCAAACATCCCACGCGCCCTGGAGGTATCGTCCACTTGCCTCGAGCAGCACGATACGGTCAGCGGCGGTGAGTGCGGGGGTGTCTCATGAACGTGGGAGCGGCTTCCAGCCGCGATCAAGTATTCATCGGGCCTGGAAGGCCCTCCTACGGACATCCCCGGGCTCGACGCCGCTGTCAGAATGATGGGTGGTGGGTTCGAGCCTAGTCGTCTGATCCGACGGACTTGAAATCGACCCCGAGTGAACGGAGCTTCCGGTACAGGTGCGTTCGTTCCATGCCCACGCGTTTTGCCAGTTGCCCGACCTTGCCGTTGCAAAGAACGAGTTGCTGCTGAAGATAAGCACGCTCGAATTGTTCACGCGCCTCGCGTAACGGCAGCGCAAGCAGGTCCTGTTTTACCAACGGCTCGTCGACCGGTGCCGTGGCACTGATCTCTGCTTCGACCTCGTCGAGTGCGATGTCCTCATCATGACCGGACAACAACAAGCGACGCACGATATTCTTGAGTTCTCTCACGTTGTCGGGCCATGGGTAGTTTCTCAGTCGGTTTTGTGCCGCGACGGTAAATCGCCTGAACGTCAGTCCTTCGCTGTCAACCAGCTTGTCGACGTAGTAGGTCAGTAACTCCGGCACATCTTCGGCGTACTCACGCAATGGCGGGATTCGGAGGCTTAGTTCGTTCAATTGTGCAGCCAGGTCACGTCGCAGCTCGCCTGATTCGATCTTCGACTCATAGTCTGCGCCGACCGTTGCCACGATACGTGCATCGACTTTGACGGGACGTGAGCCACCGACACGCGTGAAATGGCCGTCTTCCAGGATGCCGAACAATACCTTCTGCGCAGCATCATTCAGATCTGCAAGCTCGTCGATAACAAGCGTGCCGCCAGAGGCGCGCTCGACTGCGCCGGCAGTAACCTCTTCGCCACGCTCGACGCCAAGAAGTTGCCCCTCGAAATTACTTTCGGTGATCGACGCTGCGGTCAGGGTGGTCAATGGTTCATCGGCACGTCGGCTTAGGGCGTGCATATAGCGTGCAAACGCGCCGCGTCCGGTTCCTGGCTCGCCGCTCAGCAGAACCGATCCATCGTGGCGGGCGTATTGTTGTACGCGCTCTCGAAGCCCTTGCATGAGTTTGCTGCGACCGACCGGCGCCATCAAGGAGGGCAACAAACGGCGTGCTGCCTTGGCCTGTATGCCTGCCGACTCGAGCGCTGCTTCAACGGTGCGCAGGAGCTTTGCGATCGACAGCGGCTTCTCTACAAAATCGAAAGCACCCAGCCGTGTTGCCTCGACAGCCGTATCGACGGTTCCATGACCCGACATGATGACGACCGGACAGTTCAGATCGCCACTATCGGACCACTCGCGCAACAACGTTATGCCGTCCGTCTCGGGCATCCATATATCGAGCAAGATGAGGTCGACCTTCCTGTTAGCACGCGCCCGCCTTGCTTCATCCGCGTTGGCGGCTACGGTCACACCAAAATTCTCGTCCGACAAGATGTCCTTGATCAACGCCCGAATATCCTCCTCGTCGTCGACCACCAATACATGAGGATTACTCATGCTTGTTCCCTCCTTTTATCTGCGCGTCCAGGCGCCCTGGCAATAATCAGCTCACGCGCGGCGTCATTCACAGGTAGCCGAATGCTGATCATTGCGCCCCCTTCTTTTCGATTTTTCGCGCGAATCGAACCGACATGCTCTTCGACCAACTTCTTCACGATAGCCAGGCCGAGGCCGGTTCCCTTGGGCTTCGTCGTGACGTACGGATCAAAGATTTGGTTCACCGAACCCGTGTCGAAGCCTGGTCCGTTATCTTCGACTTTGATTTGAATGATTTCGGCACCGTCTATTTCCGCGCCGCTGACGTGCACATCGATCCGCCCGTCATTCGTTCCCTCCAGCGCTTCCACGGCATTACGCATCAGGTTGTGTAATATTTGCCGTATGCGCCCAATGTCCGCCTCGATCAACGGCATCGTCGGATCTGTTGTCAGTACGATTTCGACACCGCTTTCCTGGGCGCGATAAAGGTCAATGACCTCATGCACCAGTTTGTCGATATCGAAAAGAGCAAAGTCCATGTCCGGCGCACGCGCATAGTCGCTAAAGGCATTCACCATTTCCTTCATCGCTTCCACCTGCTGCACGATAGTGTGCGTGGCGCGATCGAGGATCTGCGATTCGTCCTTGGGCATCGTGTGCAGGTACTTGCGACGCATGCGCTCGGCTGACAGTTGAATCGGCGTTAACGGGTTCTTGATTTCATGCGCAAGACGGCGAGCGACTTCGCCCCAGGCAGCATCCCGCTGCGCCTGCAGCAACGCCGTAATATCGTCAAATACGATGACGTGACCCGCCGCATGATCCTCGTCACCGGGCAATGCCGTACATGCGCAAGTCAATACTCGTCGACCTACCTCGCCACGCAACACGATCTGTTCGCGCCACTCCGTTTCGCCGGCATCAAGGTGCATGCACGCAACATCGACAAATTGCTCAAGGAGCGGATTGTTTTCGGCAACGGTCATCAGGGCCTGTCCGGCCCGGCCCTCGAAATCGACGCCGAGGATTGCGCCGGCAGCCTGGTTAGCGTTGCGAATCGTGAGATCCGACTCAAGCGCCAGAACGCCCGTCGACAAGCGCGCCAATATGACTTCGAGATTGGCACGCTCCGCTTCGACCAGCGCCTGGCTCAGGCTTGCTTCGCGGCGGGCGGTCGCCAGTCTTTGCGTCATGTCATTGAAAGAGCTGATCAGGAAACCGATCTCGTCGCGCGTGGGTGTAGGCAGGCGCGTATCGAAGTCGCCCATAGCCACTGCACGCGTTCCAGCAACGAGATCCTGAATCGGCGCGACCAGGCGCCGTGATAATACGAATGCGCCAAAAATAGCGGCAAGCAGGCTAAGCAACAGTACAAAAGCCAGCGTCAGTGATAACAGGTCTTTCAGGTCCTCGCGGAAGAATACGAGCTGCTGATACTCCTGGTAGGAACTCTCAACACTGTTGATCATTCGTCCAAGCCGCTCGGTGACCGGAAAATACGCCTGCACAACCCGGGCTTGCTGTGTCCGGCCTCCCTGCTGCCTGAATACGACAGCAGTGCGAACCTCTACATTGCTGTTTCCATAGGACTCCAGGCTCACGAAAGGACGATCCTGTTGCATCTGCAGCACGACCTCCTCGGACAGTGGCTTTGGCAGGGCCGCTATTGAACTGTCAGAGCTTGTCGCGAGCACCGTGTTGTTTTGCCCGTACAAGGTCATCTCGCTGGCACCGCTCTCGCGTCGCAACATACTGAGTTCGAAAATAATCTGTCGATCATTGACCTGCGACAAGCGTTTCGCAGCTTGTTGCGTCGCATAGAGGTTTTGTCGTTTCTGCATTTCCAGGGCAGCACGACTCAATGTCAGCGCGTTCTCGAGTCCTTCTTCGACCTGCACGTTGAACCAGCTGTCGATGCCGCGATTGATGAACTGCATCGAGAAGTAAAATACGACTAGCAGTGGCAGAACAGCGAGGCCGACGAACATGCCGACCATGCGGGCTTTGAGCTTGGCGCCCGGGACATTCTGCCGGTAATCGCGCAGCAAGCGCGCGAGATTGCCGACCAGGAAGGCGATGAGCAGAAAGCCACCGGCAAGATTGATTGCCAGTATGATGTCCTGTAGACGATCGAAATCATCAGACTTCTGTACCGTCTGCGTCAGCAAGAACAGCGCCGCAAGTGCAAGACCAACGCCGAGCACCGCCACCAGCGTATAGATTGCTCGCTTTAGCGTTCGAGCGACCATTCGAACCACTCGCTTTGCAATTGCCACTGGCCACGCCAGAAAAACAGGAGCCGCAATGTTGCCGGGTATTGCTGGGTATTGAGCATCGCGCGCAATCGAAAACGATACTTCCGATTCGGGTCGAACAAGGCATCGTCGATCACCGGCAAACCCTGGACCCGACCCAGGCTATTGAGTGCGGAGTACAACGTCGCGAACGAGTCCTGCTCCCCGCTGTTGAGATTCCTCACGTTGTAACGCTGACTGAGTGGCCGGTACTCCAGCTCGTATCGCACGGCCAGTTCTGCCACGGCATCATCAACCAGCCAGCGACGCACGCGAATGGCCTGCATCTGCAGTTCGATTGTCAGTGTTACGCCACTTTCGAGGGCAGCAAGAGCCTCACTACTCAATACCAGCTGTAGCCGGGCATCAAGCGTGTGCACACCTTCGCGAACCTCTGTCGTTGCGGAACGAACTTCAAAGTAGCCCTCACGCTCGATATCATCCTGCGCCAGGCCCGTGCCGATCGTGAGCACGACAAGGCACGCGAGCACATAGTGCAACGAGTATCTCTGGCGAACTGATCGTGCAGACAACGACATGGTGTTTTCAGGAAACCTTCTTATAAAGGCATGCGTAGTAGAAGCCGTCCAGGCCGGCTGTCCCCGGCAGCACCTGGTAGCCACAGGTTTGTCTCCGCATTAAATCGCGGATGTTGTTATTTGGCAACACATCGTTTTCCTGCGCATCCTCATGGCCCGTCAGGAATCGGCCAATAACGGTCTCGTTCTCCGCCGCCAATATCGAACACGTTGCATACAGCAAACAGCCGCCTGGGGCGAGCAGCGGCCAGAGAGCCTGGAGCAGGGCGCTTTGCCGCTCACCCAGTCGGTCAATATCGCTGCTCCGCCGCAACAGCTTGATATCGGGGTGCCGACGAATAACGCCCGTCGCCGAACATGGCGCATCGAGAAGGATGCCGTCGAACTGCGCGCCATCCCACCACTCCTGTGTCTTCGATGCATCGGCGTTGATTATCGTTGCGCTCCGGCCAATTCGCCGCAGATTTTGCTCGATGCTCTGAAGGCGTGCCGTATCACTCTCGACCGCTGTCAGGACAATGCTGTCTCGGCCCAGCTCCAGAAGATGGCCACTCTTGCCGCCGGGCGCGGCACAGGCATCGAGGATGTGCCTCGGTGCCTTGTCAAGCAGCCAGCGCGCGGCGATCTGTGCCGCCGCATCCTGCACCGACACATCGCCGGCAGCGAATCCCGGCAGCTCGTCAACCGAACGGGGCTCTGATAATCGCAGGGCGTCGGGAACGGCCGACAGCGGCTCTGCCAGGATTTCAGCCTGCGCCAGCTTTTCCCGGTACTCGGCGACCGTATTCCTGGACCGGTTTACCCGTAGCCACATGGGCGCCCGATCGTTATTTGCCGCAAGAATGGCTTCCCAATCGTCGGGCCAATCGCGCCTCAACGTGTCGATAAGCCATTGCGGATGATTCCAGCGAGCCTCCTCGTTGGCAGGCGGGCTTGCGGCGATGGCCTCTCGTTGAAATCGGCGTAGACAGGCATTGATGAGGCCTGCGAGTTTGGGCCGCCGAAGCTGCCTCGCCGCCTCGACCGTTTGCGACACAGCGGCATGATCCGGAATTCGCGTATCACTGAGTTGATACAGGCCGACAGCCAGCAGCGCATTGATCACATTGTCCTTGCGCTTTAGTGGCCGCTCGAGGAGCGTTGCGATCCACCCCTGTAACGCCCAGTAATGCCGCAACGTGCCGTAGCACAACATGCGCAACAACGAGCGATCGTGCGGTGAGACACGTTCTTCATTGGCCGCGATGACAGCGTCGAGCGATTGACCGCCCGATTGCACAGCGTCGATTATCTCCGCAGCGATTGCCCGCACTTTTGTTCCGGTACTCGCCACTTTCGTCGTTCGCCTAGCCGAGTTCCTGACCGCAGAGGTCAAGCTGGTCTGAAAATTCGTGCGCCTGTACCGGGCGCCGCCCGGGCAGCTGCAGCTCCGTCATGCACAGGGCGCCAGAGCCGCATGAGACGACGACACCATCTGCGTTGCTCGATACAGCGACGCCGGGCGCTGCGTCGACGTTGCCGGCACTGTGGGCTCGCCAGCACTTGATGCGCAGCGGTTCGCGGCCGGAAGCCGATTCCACGAAAAAGAATGCGCCGGGAACGGGATTGTAAGCGCGCACGCATCTCGCCAGTTCATTCGCGTCCCGCGACCAGTCCAGCCGCGCATCGGCCGTCTTGATTTTTCCGGCATAGCTGGCACCGCTGTCATCCTGCGGTACGGCGACAATCCGTCCGTCGAGAATGTCATCGAGGTTTGCGACCAACAATTGGCCACCCAGCTTTGCAAGGCGATCATGCAATTCACCAGCCGACTCGTCCGCATCAATATCGGTCCTCTCGATCGCAAAAACAGGACCGCTGTCCAAGCCCTCCGTCATCGACATGAGACTGACGCCAGACTGTTTATCACCGGCCAATATCGCTGCCTGTATCGGCGCGGCGCCTCGCCAGCGCGGCAACACGGATGCGTGAACATTGAGACAGCCCCGGGTTGGAATATCCAGCACGGTCTGCGGAAGAATTAGTCCATACGCCGCAACGATCATGACGTCCGGCTCGAGCGCTTCGAGTTCGGCGACGATATCGTCGTTTCGTAATGTGACAGGTTGCATCACTGGAATGCCGTGTTCCTCGGCATAGCGCTTCACGGGACTCGACGTGATTTTCTTGCCGCGGCCACTGGGGCGGTCTGGCTGAGTCAAAATAGCGACCGGAACGACGGCCGAATCAACGAGGGCCGATAGTGACGCCAGCGCGAACTCTGGCGTGCCGGCAAATATCACCCTGGGTTTCTTCATCGAGTTGGTTTTGGCGGGGTTCCTGTCGATCGCTTACATCGCGACCGCAGCAGCGTGGTGACGACGTTCTTTTTGCAGCTTCTTTCGGATTCGCTGCCTTTTCGCCTCGGACAGGTAGTCAACAAACAGCTTGCCGTCGAGGTGATCCATCTCATGCTGGATACATACGGCGAGCAAACCCTCCGCTTCCATTTCCTGTGTCTCGCCGTGCCGGTCGAGGAATCGAACCCGGATATGCTCGGCACGCTCTACCTCTTCGTAGTAACCGGGCACGGACAAGCAGCCCTCGTCACTGACCGTGACGCCGTCCTTCTCGAGGATTTCCGGGTTGATCAACACGTAGGGCTCTGACTTGTCGGGTGTGATATCAGTGATCAGGAGGCGTTTGTGTACGTCGACCTGGGTCGCGGCCAAACCGATGCCGGGCGCCGCGTACATCGTTTCGAACATGTCGCCGATTAGCGCGCGCAGTGCATCGTCGACCGCCTCGACAGGGGTCGCTTTTGTCCTGAGCCTCGGGTCAGGAAATTCCAGAATCTTCAGTTTCGCCATAATTTGATCAGGGCCATTCTTGCGGCCGAATCTGCAAAATCAAGCCGTCCCGACATAATGATTAGAGCCATATTTCGCGTGAACTGCCACAAAAACCACCTAAATGTTTGACTTTATTGAATAAGATGTCGGACAATGCCGCCTGAAAAACACCCTTCCGGGCAGCAATCGGGGCCGGAAATGTGACGTAATTAGCAGCCTCAGCTTGATCGGATCGACATAGTATAGCAACGCCTTGAAAGCACAGGCTTAAACCTATTTGTATGGAGCACCCGCGAATTATGTCTTTCAGCACTATTTGCTTGAACAAAAGTCTTCGGCTGACCGTTTTGACACTGGCAGCCACGCTGGCCGGATGCTCCCTGAATCCGTTTTCCGGTGATGAGCCCTCACGCGCAACAGCGCCCGTCGTTTCGTCGTCGCAATCCCAGGGCGGCGCGTCTGCGTCGCTCGAGCCGGGGCAGAGCAGCGCGTCGACACAACCGACGTACAGCGAACCGGTTCTACAGCCCATGGGTGAGCGCGTGCCGCTTGCCTCCGGGCACCCGGACGAATACGTCGTTAAAGTGGGTGACACGCTTTGGGACATCGCCGGCACGTTCCTCAAGGATCCGTGGTACTGGCCGGAGATCTGGTACGTAAATCCTGACATCGAAAACCCGCACCTGATCTATCCGGGTGACGTACTCGGTCTCGTTTATATCGACGGCCAACCGCGCATAACGAATTTGCGTGGTTCAGCGTATCGAATGTCGCCGCAGGCGCGCGTAACGCCGCTGACCGAATCGATAAACAGCATCCCTTACGAGGCTGTCGCTGCTTTCCTGCGGTCCGGGAAGATCGTCGCAAAGGACGAGTTCGAGCATTTGCCGTACCTCGTCGCAACCCGCGGCGATCATTTGATCGCATCAGCCGGCAACGATATCTATGTGCGTGGCCTCTCGGATTACGTCCCCGGCACTCGTTTCAATGTTGTTCACATCGGCGATCCGCTGATCGACCCGGATGATAACCGTCTTATCGGCTATCAGGGTCTGCTGGTTGCAGAAGGAACCATGCGCCGCGGTGGAGATCCTGCGACGGTATCGCTTACGGATACCTTCCAGGAGGCCATTCCGGGAGACCGCCTGATTCCCGAGGTCATCGACTTGCCCCTCAATTTCTTCCCTCGTGCGCCGAGTAGTGCTATCGATGGCCGCATTCTCGCGGTGGTTGACGGTGTCACCCAGATCGCTCAATACCAGGTTGTAGTGATGAATCGGGGCGGAAACGACGGGCTCGCCGTCGGTGACGTCCTTTCGGTATTCCGGTCCGGCGAGGAAGTCCGCGATCACATCAAGGGTGGCAAGGTCAGGCTTCCGGATGAGAAGGCGGGCACCGTCATGGTGTTCAAGACCTACGATCGCATCAGTTACGGACTCGTAATGGAAGCCACACAAGCGCTCCACGTACTCGACGCCGTTCGAAACCCACGCCGATAAAGCGCAACTCAATATAGACGACGGCGCCTTCATGGCGCCGTTTTTACATGTGTCAATTGCCGTTGTTTCGTGCAGTTTATTAGCCGCGGGGTCCCCTGCTTTTAGCGGTATCATTCCCTGATGGACCAACAAACCCGCGCGTGGCTGCTAATCGCGGACGCCCATGTCCGCGTCGAGGAACTTGAAGCTCTCCTTTCCCGGTTTGGCGACGTAGAAAGTATTGTTGTACAGCCACAAAGCAACCTGAAAGACGCCGGCCTGTCGAACGAGAAAAGCGCGGCGATTGCGTCGCCTGATCATGGGCGACTCGAAACCGCACTCAAGTGGCTGGACCACGACGACCACCATGTTGTCGCCTACAGCCAGGACGACTACCCGGAACTGCTCACGCAAATCCCCGGGCCCCCGCTACTTCTATATGTAAACGGTAACGTCGACAGCCTGCATCTGCCGTCGCTGGCGATCATTGGCAGCCGCAACCCAACTCGGGGCGGAGTGCGCAACGCAGTTGAGTTTTCGAGGCACTTGTCTCAACGGGGATTTTCCATCGTCAGCGGCCTCGCAGAAGGCATCGACACCGCCGCGCATCGGGGCGCTCTGGACGCGGGCGGCAAAACGGTTGCGGTTCTGGGTCATGGCGTCGACCGCGTGTACCCGGCGTCCAATTTCGAGCTCGCACACTCAATCTCGGAGGGTGGAGCCCTCGTGTCCGAGTATCCGCTCGGCGCGCGACCTTTGCGCTGGCATTTCCCCGAGCGAAATCGCCTCATCAGCGGCCTCTGTCTCGGAACGCTGGTGATCGAAGCAGCCCGGCGCAGCGGTTCATTGATCACTGCACGGCTCGCCTCGGAACAGGGGCGTGAGGTATTTGCGCTCCCCGGCTCTATCCATAATCCGCTGGCACGTGGTTGTCATAAGCTGATCCGACAAGGTGCGAAACTCGTCGAAACAGCCGCCGACATTCTTGGTGAACTCAGACCATTGACCGGACACTTGCTACAAACCACAAAGGAATCAACGTCTCCCGACTACCCTGAGTCGAACGCGGACGAAGACTACGCCGAACTGCGCTCGATTCTGAGCCACGATCCGATAACAATTGATGAACTGGAAGGCCAATCCGGATTGACGATTGAGCAGCTTTCCTCCATGCTTCTGATCCTGGAACTCCATGGAGAAGTGGAGTCATTGTCCGGTGGACGATACGCCTTATCGCGATGAACATTATGTCGAAAGGCAGCACAAGGAACCCACTCCAGGCATGAAAGAAAACGTCCTAGATGTACTGATGTACTTGTTTGAGACGTACGTCGACACTGACGAAGAACCCGAACCTGATCACAATGAACTGCGCGTCGAGTTATCGCGCGCCGGATTCGGCGACATCGAGATCGATCGTGCGCTCTCCTGGCTCGACGGCCTTACCGACCAACAGCAATGCCTCGATTACGGTGGCCAGACGGGTCACGGTACGCGCATCTTCAACGACTTCGAACACGAGCGCCTTGATTCCGCCTGTCGAGGCTATATCACGTATCTCGAGCAAATCGGCATTCTATCGCCCCCGCAGCGCGAGATACTGATAGACCGCTTGCTGGCGTTGGAAACGCCGGATATTGATGTCGAACAGATCAAGTGGGTCGTGCTGATGGTCCTGTTCAGCCAACCGGGCCAGGAACTGGCCTACGCCCGCATGGAAGATCTCGTTTTTGAGGAAAGTCCGGAGTCTATACACTAGCCGGCGAATGCGATTTTCTTGACACGCTGGCTACAAGCCTGTAATTGAACCGCGGCATAGTCCGCGGTTTTCCTTTTTTGGGGCCCTGAATAAAAGATGTCAAAGAATCTAGTCATTGTTGAATCGCCAGCCAAGGCGAAGACGATCAGCAAATACCTGGGCAAGGATTTCGATGTCTTGGCGTCCTACGGGCACGTCAGGGACCTCGTGCCCAAAGAAGGCGCCGTCGACCCCGATAACGACTTCTCGATGAAATACCAGGTTATCGAGCGCAATGAGAAACACGTCAAAGCGATTATGCGCGCGCTGAAGAAGGCCGATGCACTCTACCTCGCCACTGACCCGGACCGCGAGGGGGAAGCCATTTCCTGGCATTTGATCGAACTCCTCAAGGAAAAGAAGGCGCTGGACTCCAAGGACGTACATCGCGTTGTCTTTCATGAGATCACCAAACAGGCCGTAGAAGAAGCGGTTGCCAACCCTCGCGGAATCTCAGGCGACCTGGTCGGAGCGCAGCAGGCCCGGCGTGCGCTCGACTACCTGGTTGGCTTCAACCTGTCGCCGCTCTTGTGGAAGAAAGTGCAGCGTGGATTGTCAGCCGGCCGCGTGCAAAGCCCCGCCCTGCGCATGATCGTCGAGCGTGAACTTGACATTGAAGCGTTCAAGGCACGCGAGTACTGGTCAATCGAAGCTGACGTCAGCAAGAACGAACAACCATTCGCGTCACGACTGGTCAGCTACAAAGGCGAAAAGGTGGAGCAGTTCAGCTTCGAGACCGAAAACGCGGCACGCGATGTAGAGAAAACCATTGTCGACGCCGCACAAGGCCAGCTCGGCGTCGTAAGCGTTACCAAGCGGCAGCGTCGTCGCAACCCGGCCGCGCCGTTTACGACGTCGACGCTGCAACAGGAAGCGTCCCGCAAGCTGGGCTTTAATACGCAGCGCACGATGCGCGTTGCACAGAAACTCTATGAGGGCATCGAGTTGCCCGGCGAAGGCAATGTCGGTCTTATCTCGTACATGCGTACCGATTCGGTGACACTCGCGGCGCTTGCAATCGATGAGATTCGCACTGTAATTGCTGAACGCTACGGGAATGACAACGTTCCTGACACACCCCGGGAATTCAAAAACAAGTCAAAAAATGCGCAGGAAGCGCATGAAGCGATTCGTCCAACATCGGTCGCATATGTACCCGAGGACATCAAGGGATCACTGGATGAAGATCAGTACAAACTCTATTCTCTGATCTGGAAACGCACAATGGCGTGCCAGATGGTACCGGCCGTGTTCGATACGGTCGCTATCGAAATGGCAGCCGGTGACCCGGACGACGGCCACCGCCTGCGGGCGAACGGTTCGGTGCTGGTTGTACCGGGCTTTATGGCCGTCTACCAGGAAGGCAAGGACGACACTAAAGACGACGACGGCGACCGTTTGCTGCCCGAAATCGCCGAGGGCGACACAATCAAACTGGACCAGTTGCGGCCCGAACAACACTTTACAGAGCCACCGCCGCGCTTTACAGAGGCGAGCCTGGTCAAAACACTTGAAGAGTACGGCATCGGTCGACCATCGACGTATGCGAACATCATCGCGACGCTCAAGAATCGCGAGTATGTGGAGATGGATGCCAAGCGCTTCATACCGACTGATATTGGCCGCATCGTCAACGGCTTCCTTACCGAACATTTCCGGCAGTACGTCGACTACGACTTCACGGCGAAGCTCGAGGACGATCTCGACGCAGTTTCTCTCGGCGAGAAGGAGTGGGTACCGCTACTCGACAGGTTCTGGGGACCGTTCCACGAACTCTGCGAGGAAAAAGAAGAATCCGTCACTCGTGAACAGGTAGCACAGGCGCGAGAGCTGGGCACCGATCCCAAGAGCGGCAAGCCGGTGACGGTGCGCATGGGCCGCTACGGTCCTTTCGTCCAGATAGGCACCAAAGACGACGAGGAAAAACCGAAGTTCGCGGGACTCCGGCCCGGACAGAAGATGAATGACATCGACCTCGAAACCGCACTGGAGCTGTTCAAGCTGCCGCGCAAGCTGGGCGAAACACCCGATGGACTGGCGGTATCGGCGAGCGTAGGTCGTTTTGGCCCGTATGTTCGCTATGGCGACAAGTATGTGTCCATCCGCGGTGACGACGATCCTTACACGATCGAGTTGCCACGAGCGCTCGAACTCATCGAGGCGAAGAAGATTGAGGATGCCAATCGCATTATTCAGGACTTCGAGGACGAAGGGATTCAGGTACTCAATGGCCGCTATGGTCCGTACATCACGGACAAGAACAAGAATGCCCGTGTTCCCAAGGACCGGGAACCGAAGTCGCTGACGCTCGAAGAGTGCAAGGAACTGCTGGCCGCGGCGCCGGAGCGCGGACGCAGGGGCAAGAAGAAAGTCGCAAAAAAGAAGGCGGCAAAAAGAGCAGCCAAGAAGAAGCCGGCCAAGAAAAAGGCTAAGAAAAAGGCTAAGAAAAAAGTAACGAAGAAGAAGCCAGCGAAAAAAGCGAAAAAGAAAAGCGGCTGAGTACTGAGTCATGTTGTCTGTCACTCGCGCCGCCGACATTCTGCTACGCGGTGGCATCATCGCGTATCCCACAGAAGGTGTGTTCGGCCTGGGCTGCCTGCCCGACAACCGTGCCGCCCTGCAGCGCCTGCTGATGATCAAGCAACGTGATGCCGCCAAGGGTCTTATTCTCATCGCCTCCAGCAACGATCAGCTGGACGGCTGGCTGTCCTTACCCCACGGCCAGTCGTTGCCGGCGCCCGACCCGTCACATCCGATAACCTGGATTGTGTCGCCCGGGCCCAGGGTCGATCCGATGGTTCGCGGCGATAACCCGGGCGTCGCCATTCGCCTCACGAGCAACCCGGTCGCCGCCGCCATCTGCGATGCGGTCGACTCGCCCATCGTGTCAACGAGCGCTAACCTGAGTGGCAAGCCGGTCGCCAGAAATCGATTTGTCCTTCGCCGGCAGTTTGTGCAACGTGTAGACTACATTGTGCCCGGCGACTGCGGACCCGCCTCGGGACCCTCCGAAATTCGTGATTTTGTTTCTGGCAAGGTACTGCGACCACGCTGACTATGAGCAATATCGACGTCGTAAAGGACTGGCTGTTAGCCCTGCAAAACCGCGTCTGTGCCGAACTGGAACAAATGGATGGCAAGGCTCTTTTTGCGCGCGACACCTGGGAGCGTCCGGGTGGCGGCGGCGGCGAAAGCCGCGTGCTGGCCAAAGGCGCCGTTTTTGAGCAGGCCGGTGTCAGCTTTTCACACGTGTTCGGTGACACAATGCCGCCGTCAGCGACGAAGACAAGGCCCGACCTTGCCGGAAAACGCTTCCAGGCCGTCGGCGTGTCGCTCGTGCTGCATCCGCGTAATCCCTATGTCCCGACAACGCATGCAAATTTCAGATTTTTTACGGCGGGTGAGCAGGAACCCGTGTGGTGGTTTGGCGGCGGTTTCGACCTGACTCCTTATTACCCGTTTCACGAAGACGTAGTCAGCTGGCACCAATCGGCGAAGGCTGCGTGCGAACCCTACGGCGCAGATCTCTATTCACGCTACAAGAAATGGTGTGACGAATACTTCTTTCTGAAACACCGCAATGAGACGCGCGGCGTCGGCGGCCTGTTTTTCGATGACGTCAATGAGCAGGGGTTTGACAGGAGCTTCGCTTTCTTGCAGTCCGTCGGTAACAGTTTCCTGCGCGCTTACAAACCGATCGTCGAAAAACGTGCCGGGCATCCCTATGGTGACAGGCAAAGAGACTTCCAGCTCTACCGGCGCGGCCGCTACGTAGAGTTCAACCTGCTCTACGATCGCGGCACCTTGTTCGGCCTGCAGTCGGGCGGGCGAACCGAGTCGATTCTCATGTCACTGCCGCCGCAGGTGCGCTGGGCTTATAATTGGCAGCCCGAACCCGGATCACCGGAGGAAACACTGTACCAGGACTACCTCAGGCCTCGCGATTGGCTCGGAGAGCCGGGTAGCTGACACAATAAAGGCCATGATGAAGTCCGAAGACACCCTTTTGGCCCGCGCGTCTATCCATAACCCCTGCGATTGTGACAGTGGCGAGCCGCTTTGGTACTACCGGCCTGCCCGGCAAACGTTCTCTTTTGCCAACCTCAATGGTAACGTCCAACATTTCGAAGCACGGTGCGAGAATCATCGTATCCGATGCGATGTCGCCGTTGCGAGGAGCCATGTCCTGGATTGAAGAAGTTGAAGTCAGCGATGCCGATGGGAAACTGGCGGAGATGTATGCGGCACTGATCAAGCAGCGCGGCAAAGTCTCCAATATTCTCAAGGTACACAGCCTGAACCCGGACGCGATGGGCAACCATCTCGACCTGTACATGACACTGATGTTTGGCAAATCCGGCCTCAGCCGTGCCGAACGCGAAGCCGTTGCTGTCGTCGTATCGGCGAACAACGATTGTCAATATTGTGTCAGCCACCACGCGGAGGCGCTGAGCCGCTACATTGACGACGACGAAACACTCGCCATGCTGGCAAGCGCGGATGGCCTCGAGACCCTGGAACCACGTTTGAGCAATATTGTTCGTCACGCGGAGAAACTGACAACGGCGCCTGGGGCCATGACCGAAAGTGACCTTGGTGAACTCAGGGCGGAGGGTCTGACTGACCGGGACATTCTGGACCTGACGTTGATCGTTTCGTATTTCAATTTCGTCAACCGAATTGCGGTAGGGCTCGGCGTTACGTTTTCTGCCGAGGAATTGAGCGGTTACCGCGACGACTGAGTTCCGGCTTGTCAATGAAATTCAATCGCCTAATTGCACTTTGCAGCCTGCTACTGGTCTCCGCTGCCGGCACTGCATGGGCCGATTCGTCGCTGCGCGACGTCGGCTCCATTCCGCTACGTCTTGCCGGCGATGAGAATGCGGCCGCTACGCGAGTCTACATCGTCCAGTTACGTCAACCGTCGGCCGCCGAATATCACGCCAGTTTATTGAAGAAGAATACCGGTCCGGCTGCTGTCGATAAAACGCGGTCTCGATTGGACAAGACGAGTCCGGTTCTGCAGTCCTATGCAAGGCAACTGGCCGAAGAACAGGACCGGGTGCTGGGCAAGGCCGGTCCCGATGCCCGGAAAATCTACAGTTACCGTTTCGGCCTTAACGGTTTTGCGGCTCGCATGAGTACCGCTCAAGCGCAGAAACTCCAGAACCTTCCCGAAGTGCTGAACGTCTGGGAAGACGAAGTTCGTCCCATGGCGACGCGTTACAGCCCGACTTTTTTGGGACTATTCGACAATGACACGGGCCTCAGAAGCGCCGCAGGACTGGATGGCGATGGCATCATCATCGGGATTATCGACAGCGGTATCGCGCCCGCGCACCCGGCACTCAGGGACACGCAAGAAGCGGATCGTCCAGGCTTGTGCCGCAGCAGCTGGGCTGAGACGACATTGCTTGGGAAATGGCTTTGTCGTCGCTACGACAAACGTCCTGACACCCTGGTGTTCGAAGCGCCCGAAAGCTGGAACGGGGAATGCGAGTCCGGTGAGCAATTTGTCGAGACCGATTGCAACAACAAGCTCATTGGTGCGCGTTGGTTCATCGACGGCGCGCTCGAAACAGGCCCAATTGACGACAATGAGATTCGTTCCGCGCGCGACGCGGATGGTCACGGCACGCATACCGCGACCATCGCCGCGGGCAACCGTAGCAGTGCATCGATCTTCGGTACGCTGATCGGCGATATAGAAGGCATCGCACCGAAAGCCCGTGTAGCAGCCTACAAGGCGTGCTGGCTGCGTCCCGGCGACACCCGTGCCAGCTGCAATACATCGGATCTCGCGAATGCCATTGATGCTGCCGTAGCCGACGGCGTCGACATCATTAGCTATTCGATCGGCAGCTCGTTGCGGAGAATATCGGCGCCGGACGAAATTGCGTTGATGGCGGCTACCAAGGCGGGTGTGTTGTCGGTCGTTGCCGCGGGCAACGAAGGGCCGAACCTCGGGACCGTCGGCTCACCGGCCGGCGCCCCATGGGTCATTACGGCCGCTGCCTCGAGCCGCGACGGAACGTCATCCGTCGAGGCGCTGCAGATCACGGCGCCGCCCGGGCTCGAAGGCAAGTACGCCACCAAAGAAGCCAACTTCACGGCCCCGCTTCAGGATAACGATCCCATCGAAGGTCGTTTCGTTCTCGTCGACGACGATGACGATACGCTGGCCAGCGGTGGATCGACCGGCACGACATCCGACGCATGCCAGGCACTCGTCAATGGCGATGAGGTTAGCGGCAACATTGCGTTGATCCAGCGCACCGGTTGCCTGTTCGAAGACATGATCCGGAACGCCGAGGATGCCGGTGCAATTGCGGCCGTGGTGTACAACAACGCGGGTGACCCGATCGTGATGCACGGCACGGAAGGGTCGTCCGACATACCGGCGCTAATGATCGGCCAGGCCGATGCCAACCTGATTCTCGCGGAGCTGGACGCTGACGTGGATGTTACGTTGGTTCTGGACAAGAGTTTCCTATTGACGACCGACGACACGGGTAATGTCATGGCCAGTTTTTCGGCCCGCGGACCAGCCCCTGTCCCCGATATTCTGAAGCCGGATGTAACGGCCCCTGGCATCAATATTCTTGCAGGCTTCACGCCCGATGCCGCCAATGCGGCATCGGGCGAAAATTTTGCCTTCCTGAGTGGTACGTCCATGTCCACGCCGCACGTTGCCGGCGTTGCGGCGCTGTTATTGCAGGCACATCCGGAATGGACGCCGGCGCTGATCAGGTCGGCCCTCATGACCAGTGCCCGCCAGGACGTGCTGGCTACCGCCGGCCTCGGTGACGCGAGCCCCTTCGACTTCGGTGCGGGTCATATCGCACCGAACGATGCGTCAGACCCGGGCCTTGTTTTCGACGTTAGCGACGACGAGTTCGATGCGTTTGCCTGTGGCATCGAATCGCCAGC
>Ga0265303_10000812_pt1 | contig 18428 bp, 15 predicted proteins | sample Helome_2_FD_192494 | JGI IMG/M metagenome (GOLD analysis project Ga0265303, IMG submission 192494) | Marine sediment microbial communities from subtidal zone of North Sea - Hel_20160317 (Illumina Assembly) | ecosystem: Environmental > Aquatic > Marine > Subtidal zone > Sediment ... | reverse complement strand
TCCCTCTTTTTTGGAGCGGGCAATCTGATCCTTCCACCGCTACTGGGATTTCAATCGGGATCCTTATGGTGGATCGTAATCATGGGGTTTTGTTTGTCTGCTGTCCTGATCCCAATTTGGGGCATCCTGGCACACGCCCGACTTCAGGGTACCATGTATGATTTTGCCAAAAAGGTGTCCCCTACCTTCAGTCTTATTTACTGCACCCTGATCTACATCATCTCCGTTTCTCTCCCTTCCCCAAGAACAGCTTCTGTAACACATGAAATGGCAATAGCTCCATTCTCAGAAAGCCCCTCCTGGGTTACCGCATCTATATACTTTGTGATTGTCTTCATATTTGTTATGAACAGATCTAAGATCGTGAGTATTATTGGGAAATGGCTAACGCCTGCGATCTTGTTAATCCTCCTGGCTATAATTGGAATAACCTTGTTCAATCCAAGCTTGGAAATGGCTATATCAGATATGCCTAACCCTTTTTCCGTAGGCCTCTTGGAAGGGTATCAAACCTTTGACGCTATAGGAGCTGTTGTTGTCGGAGGGGTGATCATTATTTCCATCAACCTGAATAATCCTAATGCAAGCTACAAGGACAAACGTAGGCAGATCGCACAAGCGGGCTGGTTAGCAGGCATAGCCCTTTTCCTTGTCTATGCCGGACTCATTGTAACCGGGGCTTTATGGCAAGGTGGATTTGAGGCAGATATTAGCAGAACCAGGCTTCTTACCGGCATTGGAAGTGCCACTTTAGGCGCCACTACGAATATATTTTTGAGTTTGCTCATTGCACTTGCCTGTTTTACCACAGCAGTGGGAATCATAACCGGGGCTGCGGATTTTGCTAAACACCGATTCAATAATTCCCAGAGAGCATATACGATCACAGCATTAATCAGCAGTATTCTTGGAATACTTATGGGACAATTTAATGTAGGCTATATAATAATGGTGGCACTGCCTGTGCTTTTGCTCATTTATCCGGCAACGATCGCTTTGATCATCCTAAATAACTTACCTGATAAATTGGCAAGCGCCCGAATCTTTAAATGGGTGATCGGTTTTACCCTCTTAATGAGTATTCCCGATTTTCTTGGAAGTGTGGGATATCCGGGGCTTAAATCTTTTCTTCTGCCCTTGCTGCCCTTTATGGAACAAAGTATGGGTTGGGTGCTTCCCGCCTTGCTGGGCTTTGGGATAGGGTATCTGCTGGAAAGGCGATCAACTGTTCATTAAGGCTTCTATTTCTTCCGGGTCTATCGGTATGCCCGACATCAGATTTATGGGATTTCCTTTTTCCTGAATGACTACATCATCTTCCAAACGTATTCCCATTTTTTCATCCGGTATATATATCCCGGGTTCTACGGTAAACACCATATTGGCTTTCATTGGCGTTTTGAGTGCGCCATAGTCATGGGTGTCCAATCCAATATGATGACTGGTTCCATGCATGAAGTATTTCTTATATGCCGGCCTATCCTTTTCCTCTTTTTGTATGTCGGCTTTATCCAACAATCCGAGGCTGAGCAATTCTGATGTCATTACCTTCCCTACTTCTTTGTGGTATTCTTTCCAGATCGTGCCGGGAACCAGCATGTTAGTAGCTTCATTCTTTACTTTCAGCACTGCCTCATAGACCTCCTTCTGTCTTTTTGTAAAACGGCCATTGACCGGTATAGTTCGGGTCATATCACTTGAATAATTGGCATAAGATGCGCCAACATCCATTAGCAAAAGATCCCCATCCTTACATTGATTGATGTTTTCTATATAATGAAGGACATTGGCATTTTGGCCTGATGCAATAATCGGGGTGTAGGCAAATCCATCTGAGCAATTGCGAATAAATTCATGAATATATTCTGCTTCAATCTCATATTCCCAAACCCCAGGAGCAACAAAACCTAATATTCGGCGGAAGCCTTTTTCAGTGATCAAACAAGCCTTTTGGATCAAGTCGATTTCTTCCTGTTCTTTTACTCCACGAATCTCTTGCAAAATTCGATTGCTTTTGGCCCATTGATGTGCAGGAAAATCCTTTTTGCACCTATGAATAAAACGGTCTTCCCGGGTTTCTGTCTCTACCGCCTGGCGATAATGTTCATTCGTATTAAAATATATGGTGTCTGCTTCTGTCATAAGGTCAAAGAAGATCTTATCAAAGTCTGAAAGCCAATGAACGGTCTGGATACCTGAAACTTTTGTTGCGGCCTCCTTTGTTAACTTTTCTCCTTCCCAGACAGCGATGTGCTCATTCGTCTCTCGGACAAATGCCACTTCGCGGTATTTCGGATCGCTCGCCTCAGGAAAAAGTAAAATAATTGATTCTTCCTGGTCAATCCCGCTTAAGTAAAAGATATCCCGGTGTTGTTGAAAAGGGATGGTGCTGTCTGCACTGACGGGATAAATATCATTGGAATTAAAAACAGCAATACTGCTTGGCTTCATTTGAGCTGTAAACTTCTTCCGATTCTTAATGAACAAGGTGTTGGGAATGAGATCGTATTTCATCAAAGTTGAATTTTTTCAAATGTACATATTCAATTATGGCCAACAAAAAAGGAGGCCTGTGGCCTCCTTTGATATATTCATTGCGTTGCTTATTTCGACATAGCATTCTTGATGGCACCAATGATCGCCATGATCACGCCTCCACCAACGCCTCCTCCGGCAACACTTCCTAAAATACCGCCTAGGTCCATTTCCCCACCACCGGCATCTAAACCGATCATGCCAAGCAATGTCCCGCCAAGGCCACCTCCTAAAATACCGGAAATAGAATTTCCGAGGGTTCCGAGGGATAGATTCTTTAATAATTTACCTGCGACATTTCCTCCGACAGCACCTGAAACGAGTTGAATAATCAACGGTAAATACTCTTCCATTTTATAATGTTTATTAGTTAGACGAAGTGAATTTAACAATTTTACAGTAAGAATTGTGTCTAATCTCGCTTCATCTATGTTTCGTGATGCGCAGGCAAATTGCTATTTTCATCCTCCAATTAAACTATTACACAATGAAAAATGTACTTCTTTCCCTTCTCCTTTTAGCTGGGTTCAACTTATTTGCACAACCAAATTCCAGTGCTGCTGATGAGGTGATCCAAGCGTTGGAATTAAAAACAGCTGCCGCAAATTCTTCCCTGGTCAAAAATCTAAAATTTTCCAATATTGGGCCGACCGTAATGAGCGGAAGGGTGACGGATATTGATGCCAATCCGGCGAGACCGCATGAATTTTATGTCGCCTATGCCTCAGGGGGGCTTTGGTACACCAATAATAATGGAACCTCTTTTAAACCCGTCCTTGACAATTCTGCCACTCAGAATGTGGGCGATATTGCTGTCGACTGGAAAAGCGGAACCCTATGGGTAGGAACCGGCGAAAATAATTCTTCTCGTTCGTCTTATGCCGGGATTGGACTATTAAAGTCTACTGATAAAGGAGAAACATGGACGCATGTAGGATTGTCCGATTCCCATCACATCGGTCGGATCCTGATCAATCCAAACAATCCGGATGAAGTTGTTGTAGGTGTAACAGGACATTTATATTCCCCGAATGAAGCTCGAGGCATATACAAAACGGTTGATGGAGGGAATAGTTGGCGAAAGACTTTGTTCATTTCTGAAAATACGGGTATAATAGATGTAGCCCGAGCCCCGGGTAATTTCAGTGTGATGTATGCCGCAGCCTGGCAAAAAGACCGCAAGGCGTGGAATTTTACTGGTAATGGGAGCGAATCCGGTATATTTAAAAGTACGGACGCAGGAGATTCATGGGAATTGGTCACTACCCAAGGAAGTGGTTTTCCAACTGGAGATGGAGTAGGCCGGATTGGCTTTGCTGTATACGATGAAAATATAGTATATGTTGTGCACGACAATCAATTCAGGCGAGAAGAAAAAGATGAGCCTACACCTCCCCAGGCAGGGCTCGGCAAAGATGATTTTAAAGGGATGGCCGCTGCTGATTTCCTTAAACTTGACGATAAAAAATTACGAACTTTTCTAAGTCGCAATCGTTTCCCTAAGAAGTATACTGCGGAAAAGATAAAATCTATGGTGCGATCACAGGCTATTTTGCCAGAAGCCCTGGCCAAGTATCTCGAAAATGCTAATTCACTCTTGTTCGACACTCCTGTTATTGGTGCAGAAGTATATAAAAGTACGGATGGCGGCACTAGCTGGAAAAAAACACATGAGGATTATATAAATGATCTGTATTATAGTTATGGGTATTACTTTGGGCAGATCAATGTTGATCCTAGTGACCAGGACAAGATCTACCTCGGGGGCGTGCCTTTAATCAAATCCAATGATGGCGGGCAGACTTTTTCCTCAATTAATGGGGACAATGTTCATGCAGATCATCATTCGCTTTGGATCAATCCGGCCATGTCCGGACACCTGATCAATGGCAATGACGGTGGGATCAATATCTCATACGATGATGGCGCGAATTGGTCTAAACACAATTCTCCTTCAGTGGGTCAGTTTTATGATATTCATGTTGACAATGAAGAACCCTACAACGTCTATGGAGGGCTTCAGGACAATGGCGTTTGGAAAGGCCCACATGATGCCGAAGAGTCCAGTGATTGGCATGGTACGGGCAAATACCCGTGGTTACGAATAATGGGAGGAGACGGAATGCAAACCCAGGTAGACTCAAGGAATTCTAACATCGTATATACAGGCTTTCAGTTTGGGAATTATTTTCGTTTAGACCTTGCGAATAAATCCAATACTCGGATTCAGCCTAAACACGATCTGGGTGAAAATTCATATCGTTTTAATTGGCAATCTCCCATTCTATTATCTCCGCATAACCAGGACATTTTATATTTCGGCAGTAATCATTTGCATAGATCTTTGAATAAAGGAGACGAGTGGGAAACCATATCCCCTGACCTTAGCCAGGGCGGGAAAAAAGGAAATGTGGCTTATGGGACACTTACTACGATCTCGGAATCTGAATTTGCCTTTGGCTTGCTTTATGTCGGCACAGATGATGGTCGCATCCAGCTAAGTAAAAATGCAGGGGGTTCATGGGAAGATATTTCAAATAATTTACCTCAAAACATGTGGGTTAGCCGGGTGCAGGCTTCGACACATAAAAAAGAACGGGTGTATGCCACATTGAACGGATATCGATGGGACGATTTTTCACCATATGTATATAGGAGTGATGATTACGGAAAGACATGGGTTGATATTGGCAATGAACTTCCGATATCTCCGGTAAATGCCATTGTTGAAGACCCGCATAATCAAGATCTCTTGTTTGTCGGTACAGACAACGGGCTTTATGCAAGTTTTGACCGCGGAGCGAGTTGGCATTTATTTCAAAATGGTATCCCGGAAGTTGCCATACATGACCTGGTTATCCAAGCCGATGCAAAACACTTATTGGTTGGCACTCATGGACGGAGTATTTATAAAGCCGATATAGCTAATCTTGAAAAAATGGGGTCTGAGATCTTTTCACGCCCACTTTATGCTTTCGATATCGAAGACATTAAACATTCAAGCCGTTGGGGAAATACGTTTTGGTCTTGGGGGGATCCAAGTACACCGGGAATAGATGTCACTTTTTATTCTAAGGACGGTGGCTCGCATAAATTCGAGGTTAAGACGGCAAATGGGGTAGTTGTAAGTGAAACGGAAATGAATGCCGACAAAGGATTGAACATCATTTCCTATGACGTTGCTTTTTCTAAGGCTGGTAAAATGGCCTACCGTAAGAAAGTGAAAAAAGAGATGAAAGCTGCATCAAATGGGAAGACCTATTTGCCTAAAGGCGATTATACCATTATAATCTCCGGCAAGAATGTAGAAGAGTCACTTGAGTTCAGTATCGAATAAAGAAGAAGCTTACTTCCCGATATGGAATAGGGCTTCGCCCTGGTTAACCACGGCTTGGTGATTAATGCAAAAGACAAAGCCGTCATAGGGAGATTTGACCTGCTTTCTTCGGCGGGCATAGGTATCTGTTACTATACCTAGTTCTTGTCCTTTTTTGATAGCAGATCCATTTTTGACTTCCGGGATGAACATGCCGGCAGTAGGGGCCCTTAGCCATTTTCGTTCTGTTATCATGACAGAATCATGCTTTTCTGCATAGAGCGGATCAAGTTCGGCGACCATTTCAAAATGATGAAGTACATTGAGGATCCCCTGCATACCTTCAAGTATGGCATAGTCATCAAATCGCATACTCTCTCCTGCTTCGAACACCACTACAGGAACACCTTTCTTAAAAGCTGCACTGCGGAATGAACCTTTGATCAATCTGGCCGGAAATACGAAAGGTGCCTTAAAAACCTCAGCAATCTGCCTGCTAACTTCATCTTCTTCAGTATATCTGATCTGGGGATAATTATGGCGTTGTGCCCCGCCTGTATGAAGATCAATACCAAAATCTATCTGATCCAATATTTGTGAGGTATAGTGATAGGCCATCCTACTTGCCATGGATCCGGTCTTTGTTCCAGGGAAACTTCTGTTCACGTCTTTCCCATCGGGAACATCCCTGGAAAAATGGATAAATCCAAATATATTTAGGATGGGTACAGCGACTACCGCACCCCTATCTACATGAAAGGATTCTTCCTGAAGCATCCTCCTGACGATCTCAATGCCATTGATCTCATCACCGTGAAGGCCAGCCTGTACCAAGACCGTAGGACCAGGCTTTTTGGAATTAAATACATAAATGGGAATATCGATCAGTGTCCCGGTTGGCAAGCGATCAATACTAATCTTAACTAGTTTATGTTCGCCGGGGGAGACCGTTTCCTTACCTATAGAAATACTTTTGCTTTTTTCTTCTTTTGGCATTTTTTTCGACGAATTTTATGATCTCTTTGGCGATATCAATACCCGTTGCTCCTTCTATTCCCTGGAGTCCGGGAGAGGCATTTACCTCGATTAGAAGCGGACCTTGATTAGAGCGTATGATATCTACACCGGCCACTCCCAGTCCTAAATACTTTACAGCATTGAGTGCAATAAATTGTTCCTTAGGCGTAGGCTCTATAGCTTCTGTATTCCCGCCCCGATGCACATTTGAGCGAAATTCCCCCAGCGCACTGCTTCGTTTCATGCTGGCAACGATCTTATTGCCGACAACAAAAATGCGAATGTCTTCGCCATTGGATTCCTCTACATATTTTTGAAGTAAGATACTTGTGTTCATTTTATAGAACGTATCAATGATGGACTTGGCTGATTTTTTTGTTTCCGCCAGGATCACACCCAGACCTTGTGTGCCTTCTTGTAGTTTTATGATTACAGGCGTTCCACCAATGATCTTTATCTGTTCTTCAATATTATCCGGATTAACAGAAAATAATGTTTCAGGAATCGGGATGTGCTTACGCGCCATGATTTGAAGTGTCCGGACCTTGTTTCGTGCTCGGGTTATCCCCAGGGAACGAGCTGTACTAAAAATGCCATTCATCTCAAATTGTTTGACAATGGCAGCTCCATGTCGTGTTACTTTCGCGCCTATTCTGGGAATAACGGCATCATAGGTTTTGGTAATGTTTTCATCTCTGAAATAGATCTGAGGCTTCCCAGACCCTAATTTCACACTGCATTTAGTGTGATCGATCACATCTACTTCATGCCCTGCATTCTCCGCCGCCTCTGCCAGGCGCTGGGTGGAATAAACCGACATGCTCACTGATAAAATGCAGATGTTCATGGTTAGTGCTGATAAAATTTATCCAGGTTGTGGTGTTTAAAAAAATACCCTCTTTTTAATTAACCCGAATAAAAATAAGAGAATTTTATACCAAGAGAACGTTATTCGGACAATTATGTTTCAAGTGTCGAGGATGGACTCCCCGCAAGTGCACTACTTATATTCCCTCTAAATAGCAATAGATTGGTCATTGGGAGTTTGTTAAAAATCCGGCTGTACCCTACCTTTGTCACTCTTAAATTTTGACTATGGGTGCATTGATAAAGTCCTCCATTCTACGCAAAGTCGTAATGGCACTTTCCGGACTCTTTTTAGTTCTTTTCTTAGCGCTGCATGTAACAATCAACTTCACCTCCGTTTTTTCACCGGATCTCTTTAATGAGCTATCCCATTTTATGGGCTATAATCCAATTGTGCAGTTCCTCATGCAACCTATTCTGATCCTTGGCGTAATCCTGCATTTTGTTTTAGGGGTTGGGCTGGAATTACAAAATTCCAAGGCTAGGTCAGTTAATTATGTAAAATTTAAAGGGGAAGCAAATGCAAGCTGGGTTTCGCGAAATATGATCATTTCAGGTTTGGTGATCCTGGCCTTCTTAGGTTTACATTTTTACGACTTCTGGATTCATGAGATCACTTTTAAATATATAGAATCCAGTCCCGAAGATCCGACAAGATATTACGAGGAAACTGTCCAGAAATTTATCCCAATGTGGAGAACCGTCATTTATGTGATCGCCTTTTTCTTACTCGGAATGCACTTATGGCATGGCTTTTCTTCTTCCCTTCAAAGTATGGGGTGGAACAATAAATATACGGCCTCTGTTAAGGCATTTACCAAGCTATATGCCCTCATAGTCCCTGCCAGTTTTATCATTATAGCCTTGTATCATCATTTTAACCATCTTAGCCAATAATCATGAGTAGCTTAGAATCTAAAATTCCTTCAGGACCGCTCGCTGAAAAATGGACAAAGCATAAGAACGATATTGACCTGGTTAACCCGGCCAATAAACGGAATATTGATGTCATTGTAGTAGGAACCGGATTAGCAGGAGGAGCTGCCGCAGCAACCCTGGCCGAGTTGGGTTACAATGTAAAAACATTCTGCTACCAGGATTCTCCAAGGCGCGCGCATTCCATTGCCGCCCAGGGTGGGATCAATGCTTCTAAAAACTATCAGGGTGATGGCGACAGCGACTATCGTTTATTTTATGATACCGTAAAAGGAGGCGATTACCGATCCAGAGAAGCCAATGTATACAGACTTGCTGAAGTCTCAGGTAATATCATTGACCAATGTGTGGCACAAGGCGTGCCTTTTGCCCGGGAATATGGTGGTTTATTAGACAACCGTTCCTTCGGAGGTGTCCTCGTATCTCGGACATTTTACGCCAAAGGTCAGACGGGTCAGCAACTATTATTAGGTGCTTATTCAGCTATGAACAGGCAGATAAACCGCGGAAAAATAAAATCCTATACACGGCATGAAATGCTGGATCTTGTTTTAATAGATGGAAAAGCAAGAGGAATTATTGCCAGGGATCTGGTTACCGGTGAAATTGAACGCCATGCTGGTCATGCAGTAGTCCTGGCTACGGGTGGATACGGCAACGTTTTCTTCCTTTCAACCAATGCCATGGGAAGTAATGTGACAGCGGCGTGGAGGGCTCATCGCCGCGGTGCATATTTTGCCAATCCTTGTTATACACAAATACATCCTACTTGTATCCCGGTATCAGGAGATCATCAATCCAAACTTACTTTGATGTCTGAATCCCTTCGGAATGATGGACGGATCTGGGTGCCAAAACGATTAGAAGACGCGCAAGCTATTCGGGAAGGTAAGCTGAAGCCTACAGAGCTTACAGAAGATGAAAGAGATTATTACCTGGAAAGACGCTATCCGGCATTCGGTAACCTTGTCCCCAGGGACGTGGCATCCCGTGCAGCAAAAGAGCGTTGTGATGCCGGCTTCGGTGTCAACAAAACAGGGGAAGCGGTATATCTTGATTTCGCCGCAGCCATCCAGCGCTATGGGAAAGAGAAAGCCCTGACATCGGGTGTTAAAGATCCCGATAAAGTGACACTTACCCAATTAGGTGAAGAAGTTATTGAGGCTAAATATGGTAACCTCTTCCAAATGTATGAGAAGATCGTAGATGAAAATCCCTATAAAACGCCAATGATGATCTATCCGGCAGTTCATTATACGATGGGCGGGTTATGGGTAGATTATAATCTGCAAACAACTATTAAAGGATGCTATTGCGCCGGTGAAGCAAATTTCAGTGATCACGGGGCCAACCGCTTAGGGGCCTCTGCTTTAATGCAGGGCTTGGCTGACGGATATTTTGTGTTGCCATACACTATAGGAGATTATTTATCAGATGATATACGTACAGGGCCAATAAGTACAGATAGTCCGGAATTTGAGGCGACAGAAAAAGAAGTTCTGGAGCGCATCAATAAATTCATGAATACCAATGGGACCCATTCCGTTGATTACTACCACAAGAAACTTGGCAAGATCATGTGGAATAAATGCGGAATGTCAAGAAATGCTGAAGATTTAAAATCGGCTATAGATGAGATTGCTGAGCTCCGAAAAGACTTTTGGGAGAATGTTAATATCCCGGGGGAAGAAGGTCAGTTTAATCAAGAACTTGAGAAAGCCGGCCGTGTCGCAGATTTTCTTGAACTAGGAGAACTTTTTGCCAAGGATGCCCTTCAAAGGAACGAGTCCTGTGGTGGTCATTTCAGAGAAGAATATCAAACACCTGAAGGAGAAGCATTGCGTGATGATGAAAATTTCAAATATGCGGCTGCTTGGGAATTCAAAGGTGCGCCTTCTGAAGCTGTTATGCATATAGAAGAATTAGTCTTTGAAAATATAGAATTGAAAACGCGTAGTTATAAATAATAGCTAGTATGAATTTAGTATTAAAGATCTGGCGGCAGGATAATGCTGAAGCAAAAGGAAAAATGGTGGAGTATCCCATGTCGAATGTAGAAGGGGATATGTCTTTTCTGGAAATGCTTGATGTACTTAATGAAGATTTGATCAATAAAGGAGAAGAACCTGTTGCTTTCGATCATGACTGTCGGGAAGGTATATGTGGTACCTGCTCTCTTATGATCAATGGAGAACCTCATGGCCCGGATAGATTAATTACTACCTGTCAGCTCCATATGCGAAAATTCAATGATGGGGATACCATCGTAATAGAGCCTTTTAGAGCTACGGCATTTCCTATCATAAAAGACCTGGTCGTAGATAGAAACGCCTTTGAACGGATCCAACAAGCTGGTGGTTTTATTTCTGTAAATACCTCTGGAAATACTGTAGATGCCAATGCAATTCCTATCGCGAAAGATATGGCAGATGAAGCCATGGATGCAGCAACCTGTATTGGATGTGGTGCATGTGTAGCTGCATGCAAGAACGCCAGCGCCATGTTATTCACCTCAGCAAAGGTTTCACAATTTGCCCTTTTACCCCAAGGACGCGTTGAAGCCACTGATCGGGTAATGAACATGGTGCGCCAAATGGACTTGGAAGGATTTGGCAATTGCACCAATACTGGTGCCTGCGAGGTAGAGTGCCCAAAGGGAATATCTCTTGAAAATATTGCCCGAATGAACCGGGAATATATGAGTGCTATAGTTAAAGGATAATCTTCTTATCTTATAAGAATTGATTTTCCAAAACCTATGCAACTCCAGTCAAAACTACCCGATTTTCAAACCTCTATTTTTACGGTCATGAGCCAACTGGCTCATGAAGAAAATGCAATTAATCTTTCACAGGGATTTCCCAATTTTAATCCGGATCCCCATCTTTTAAACCTCGTAGATAAAGCTATGAGGGAGGGACATAATCAATATGCGCCCATGGCAGGTATTTTTAGTCTGCGGGAAGGTCTGGCACAAAAATGCGAGGATCAATTTGGGGTGTCATATGACCCGGCACATGAGATCAACATAACGGCCGGGGCAACTCAGGCCATTTACACTACACTGACTGCCTTTGTGCAAGCTGGAGATGAAGTGATCATTTTTAAGCCCGCCTATGATTGCTATGAACCAGCAATTCTGGCGAGTGGTGGTATTTCGGTTCCAATTCAAATGAAAGGCAAGGATTATAAAGTAGACTGGGATGAATTCAGATCCTGCCTCACCCCACGTACCCGAATGGTAGTCATAAATACGCCACATAATCCCAGTGGAGCCGTGTTCTCAACAGCCGATATGCAGGAATTGGAAGCTTCCTTAAAAGGTAGCGATATCCTTGTGCTTAGTGATGAGGTCTATGAACATATTGTATTTGATGATTACAAGCATGTTAGCGCAGCTATGCTACCGGGTCTGAAAGAACGGAGCCTTATTTGTTATTCCTTCGGTAAAACTTTTCACACTACGGGTTGGAAAATGGGCTATTGCCTGGCACCAAAGGATTTGATGAAGGAGTTTCAAAAAGTACATGAATACAATGTGTTTAGCGTAAACCATCCCATTCAAAAAGCCCTTGCCACCTATTTAAAAGATCCCGGGCACTATCTAGATCTGGGACCATTCTTCCAGGAAAAACGGGATTATTTTCTCAAAGGCCTCAAAGGCAGTTCATTCCAATGGACACCCAGTTCTGGAACCTATTTTCAACTTTTAGATTATTCCGCCATATCTGACGAAGCCGATATGCAATTTGCAAAGCGATTGACACGTGAGTACAAAGTAGCCAGTATTCCTGTATCTGTATTTAACCTGAATAATGAAGACAGGAAACAATTGCGATTTTGCTTTGCGAAAACAAAAGATACTTTATCAAAAGCTTTGGAAATTTTGCAAAAACTTTAAGGCAGCGATCTATAGACCAAATTCAGAAATTCTTCAAGTTTAGAAGGCTCTAACCATCGTGTAACGATAACCAGGTTCTTTTCCTGGTCGACTACTATAAAATTTCCACCAAAACCGGCTGCATAAAATAAGGTGTCGGGAAGATTATCCCAATGTCTGTTTCCTTCCTCATTTAGCCACCACATATATCCATAATTCGGATTTGGAACAGAAGGGGTCGTGGCTTTATCTATCCATGTCTGACTTATCAATTGCTCATTCTTCCATTTACCATCGGCCATAAAAAGCAAACCAAAACGCGCCATATCCATTGTGTTAATAAACATCCCTCCGCCTGAATGTCCACCACCGGTCACCGATTTCATTTGTATTCCATCAATCACAGTCCATGCATTTTCATAACCAAACCATCGCCAGGTAGTTGATGCCCCGATTGGATCCATTATATGAGTTTTCAAAACTTCCGGCAAGGGTTTTCGCCATACATGGGTCATCGCATATGCCAATACATTTACACGCACGTCATTATATTCCATGACTGTCCCCGGTTCCTGTAAAGTCCTGTTTTTCCAATCATCAATGCCTCCTTCCCGCGGAGGTCTGTCTGCCCAATCCAGTCCACCCCATAAATTTCCGCTCCAATCAGAAGTTTGATGCAATAGATGCTCCCAATTGATCTTGCTATTATGGTCTCCTTCAAAAGTCCCATCCCATACATATTCGCCAGCCATATCCTGCAGATCAGAAATTAACCCTTTATCCCAGGCTAAAGCAGTTGTGGTTGATAAGAAACTTTTTGTCACACTAAAAGTCATATCCACACGGGTAATATCCCCCCATTGTTTAATGAGATAGCCGTTCTTAAGAACCATGCCCGCAGGTCCTCCCCTTTTCTTAGTGGGCCCTGTAATTTTATGATAGGGTTCCCTTTCAAATCCCTTTAGAATTGCACGTCTAAGATCTCTGGGGCCTGAATATTCGTTCTCTACTGCAAAGGAAACTGCCTGTGTTAATGCCTGCTCTGAAATACTATATTCAGAAGCTTGCCTGGTTTCCCATTGCGGATAGCGATCTGGAAAATACACTTCTTGGGCAGTAAGGATCCCGCCAAGGCAAAGGAAAAAACTAAGGGTGTAAGGAAATTTCATATGATCCGGATTATATCAGGAAGGTAATAAATCCAACTTCATCAACCAATCCATCTGTTTGTCAGTGCCAATGTAGTATGGATGCTTGCCAAATTTTATAAATCCATTCCGCTCATAAAAACGAATAGCTCCAGGATTTTCTTCCCATACGCCAAGCCATAAGAAATCCTTTCCTGCTCTTTTGGCCAGTTTTATGGCTTCCTCAAGCATCCACTGTCCAACATTTTGATTCTGAAAAGCCTGTAGTACATAGATCCGTTCCAATTCCGCCCCTTCCTTACTCTTTATATCGGTTTGGGCATTCAGATAGTTTACTTTGAAATAGCCTGCAAGTTTCCTATTGACATAAATCAAATAAAAATAGGAATCTGGATTATTCAATTCTTCTTGAATACGCTTCTCGCTAAAGGCTTCCGCCAGATAAGTCTTGAAGTCTGCCGGATCATTGACAGCGGCAAAGGCATCAATAAATGTTTGCTGGCCTAATTCCACAAGAAGAGACAGTTCTTTTGGAGTACATGGAATTAGTTCAAACGGCATAGTTGGGAATTAAAATCCCCTAAAAATAAAAAGAGCTATGATCATCTCATAGCTCCTTGTGCAATTTTCTCTTTTGAAATACTATAGCGTAAATATCTTTCTAAGCAGCAAAACTAATCCACTGTAAAAATCATTTCGATACACTTGCACTTCATCCTCCGTCGGGAGATTGCTAATTTGAGTTTCCATAATAGCAACGGGTTAGATAGTGTTATTCTTAGGTTTAACTTCGGTTCTATTCTTTATTTTGGGTAAATGTAGAACGAAGGAGTAATATAGGGAAAATATTGTTGTCAAGGGATGCTTTTTTGTGGTGTGCTCGACCAATGACAACTATTTGTACGTCAAAATGTTAAATAGGCTACAATTTCATTTCAGGTATTTCGCCTTCTGCGATCAGAGCCCCTTCTGTAGCACTCCGGATCTGGTCGACTGTCACACCCGGCGCTCTTTCGAGCAATTTAAAGCCTTCAGGAGTTACTTCCATCACAGCCAGATTGGTAACGATCTTCTTAACACATCCAACACCTGTTAGGGGTAAGGCACACCGTTTTAAAAGCTTGGATTTTCCCGCTTTATTAGTATGCATCATTGCTACAATGATGTTTTCAGCTGAGGCAACAAGATCCATTGCACCGCCCATGCCCTTCACCATTTTTCCCGGGATTTTCCAATTGGCTATATCCCCATTTTCAGCCACTTCCATAGCCCCTAAAATGGTCAGGTCTACATGCTGACCCCTGATCATATTAAAGCTTGTTGCTGAATCAAAAAAAGAAGCACCGGCCAAAGTGGTAATCGTTTGCTTACCTGCGTTTATGACGTCAGCATCTTCTTCTCCTTCGAAAGGAAAAGGTCCCATTCCCAGCACGCCATTCTCACTTTGAAATTCAACCTGAATATCATCTCTAACAAAATTGGCAACGAGGGTTGGGATTCCAATGCCAAGGTTCACATAGTATCCGTCTTTTACCTCTCGAGCGATCCGCTTTGCTATTCCATTTTTATCAAGCATACCTACTATTCTTTAGGGCGTACCGTTCTTTGTTCTATTCTCTTTTCGTACCGTTCTCCTTGAAAAATACGTTGTACGAAAATCCCAGGGATATGTATTTGGTTTGGATCAAGGGTTCCGGCAGGTACGAGTTCCTCTACTTCTGCTACTGTAATTGTTGCCGCCCCGCACATACATGGATTGAAATTACGCGCCGTTCCTTTAAAGATCAGGTTGCCGGCTTCATCTCCTTTCCATGCTTTTACAAAAGCGAAATTGGCTTTGTATGCCGGTTCTAATACATACATTTTGCCATCAAATTCACGGGTTTCTTTTCCTTCGGCTACTTCAGTACCAAAGCCTGCTGGTGTATAAAAAGCAGGGAAACCGCCCTGGGCCGCGCGACACTTTTCTGCCAGGGTGCCCTGGGGAGTGAGCTCCACGTCTAATTCGCCGCTGAGCATTTGTCGTTCGAATTCATCATTCTCTCCAACATAGGAGGAGATCATCTTTTTTATCTGATGGTTTTGAAGTAAGAACCCTAAACCGAAATCGTCTACCCCGGCATTGTTACTAATGCAGGTGATATCTTTTATACCTAAACGGACTAGTTCGCCAATCGCATTTTCAGGGATGCCGCAAAGTCCAAATCCTCCCAACATGAATGTCATGCTGTCTTCAACCCCTTGAAGTGCTTCCCCTACATTTTTGACAGTCTTATTTATCATAGTTTAAGGTTCGAGTTTAAAAATCAAGATCATCCAGATCATCTTCGAGCTCATCTTTCTTTTCTGTGTCTTCTTCGATCAAAGAACAATCCACGCGAATACTCAAAGAACTCGGTTTAGGGAATTCTCCTTGGGAAATACCCAATTCTTCATTCTCATAATTCTTTTGCATATACAAAGCCCAGATTGGTAGGGCCATAGAAGCCCCTTGCCCATAGGCAATGGTTTTAAAGTGGGTCGCCCTGTCATCGCCTCCTACCCAAACACCGGTCACCAGATTCGGGACCATGCCCATAAACCAACCGTCACTCTGATTCTGTGTAGTTCCGGTCTTACCGGCAATTGGATTTGAGAACTCATATGGATATCCGGTAATAATCTCCTTATAGAGTGGATCATTCTTTCTCCAGGAATGTCGTAAACGTGTACCTGATCCTCCCTGGGTAACTCCTTCCATAAGATTTAACATGGTATAAGCCACATCCTTGCTCAAAACATCGCGTGTCTCCGGAACATATTCATATAGAACAGTACCATTGCGATCTTCGATCCGGGTTACCATCACCGGTTTCACATAGACTCCTTCATTTACAAAAGTCCCATAAGCCCCTACCATTTCATATACATTGAAATCAGGTGTGCCCAGGGCAATGGACGGTACTTCAGGGATTTCACTGGTCAGACCCAGGTTTTTTACAATAGAAACCACGGGTTTAGGGCCTACTTGATCTATGAGTCGGGCAGTTACCGTATTCACTGAATTTGCCAGGGCTCGTTTGAGTGTAAAATTCTTTCCCGAATATCGCCCGTCAGCATTTTTTGGACACCAAGGTTCAGGATTACCATGCTTTTCGGCCTCAATACAATATTGAAGATCCGGCAGCGAATCGCAAGGGGAATAGCGTAATTGATCAATGGCCGCCGCATAAATAAAGGGTTTAAATACAGATCCTGCCTGACGGGCTCCCTGGATAACATTGTCATATTGGAAATGTTTGTAGTTCACGCCACCCACCCAGGCTTTGACATGCCCGGTTTGCGGCTCCATAGACATCATTGAAGCACGTAGATGCTTCTTGTAGTAAAGAATAGAATCCATTGGGGTCATAATAGTATCCTTTTCTTGAGTTTCCTTTGTCCAGTCAAAGACGGTCATTTCTGTTTCCTCCAGAAAAGAGTCACGGATCTTTTTTTCTGATGCCCCAGAAGCCTTCATTGCCCTCCAGCGTTCAGAATTTTTCATCGCCCGTTCTATAATACGTTCGGTTTCTTCAGGTGTCAGATCAAGGAATGGGGTGGTCGGATTTCGTTCTCTTGTATTTTGAACAAAAAACTCTGCCTGAAGTTTTTCCATATGGGCAGCAACGGCTTCCTCTGCATTTGCCTGCATCCTGGAATCGATGGTTGTATAGATCTTGAGTCCGTCCAGGTAAATATTCCATTTTTCATCCTCCCCGCCGGCAACAGGTTTTGGATTTTCATCGATCCATCGATTTAAAAATCGTTGCAGATACATTCTGAAATAGGTAGCCAGGCCTTCCCTATGCGATTCCGGATTAAAGTTGATATCCATCTTCAGACCTATTAATGAATCTTTTTCTTTGACAGAAATGTACTCGTATTTGGCCATTTGGGAAAGCACCGTATTTCTACGACCCAATACCAGGGATTCCCTACGAATGGGATTGTAAAGGGAAGAGTTTTTGAGCATCCCGACAAGTACAGCAGATTCTTCGGTTTTTAGTTCCTGAGGTTCCTTGCCGAAATAGATGCGTGCAGCAGATCGGATCCCATCTGCATTATAGTTGAAATCATAGATATTCATATACATAGCTATGATCTCCTCCTTAGTATAATTGCGCTCCAGACGTGTGGCGATCACCCACTCTTTGATCTTTTGGGTAATGGCCTGGACTTTATTCTTGGATCTTACCCCGACAAAAAGTTGTCTTGCCAACTGCTGGGATATCGTACTGGCCCCTCCTCTGGTACCCAGAAAGAAAACAGCCCTTGCAAAACCACGTGCGTCTATTCCTGAATGCTTATAATAGCGGGCATCCTCTGTTGCGATCAAGGCCTGGATCAAATTCTCAGGAAGATCCTCGTAAGCAATGGGAGTCCTATTATCGTCAAGGTAAAATTTACCTAATGTCGCTCCATCCGAGGAAACAATCTCTGTGGCTAAGTTAGTCTGTGGGTTCTCTAATCTCTCAAACGTAGGCATCGGACCAAACACGCCCCAACCAGCCAAAAGAAAAATGAGCAGTGCTGACAAAATGCCTATGCCAAATACGGCCCAGAACCACTTGATAAATTTCCTGAACTCACTGAATTGTGCTGTAAGTTTTTGCTTTGCCATTCCCTATTCTGCTTTTTCAATTTCAAGACCTACATCAGTAATGCCTTGCAGTCGATCAATTCCTAGTTCTTCCCCATTATGGCGCAT
>Ga0265303_10000811_pt1 | contig 18430 bp, 17 predicted proteins | sample Helome_2_FD_192494 | JGI IMG/M metagenome (GOLD analysis project Ga0265303, IMG submission 192494) | Marine sediment microbial communities from subtidal zone of North Sea - Hel_20160317 (Illumina Assembly) | ecosystem: Environmental > Aquatic > Marine > Subtidal zone > Sediment ... | reverse complement strand
GGGTGTAAAAAGCCTGGCGGCCTACCTTATTGTCGGTGTTTTTATTTGGTTGTTTGTACTCAAATCCGGTGTTCATGCAACCTTGGCCGGCATCGCGGTGGCCGCATTCATACCCTTAAAAGGCGGTGATGAGCATTCACCATCGCGCCACCTCGAACACATCCTGCACCCGTGGGTTGCCTATGCGGTCCTACCCCTTTTCGCCTTTGCCAACGCCGGCCTTCCATTCGCTGGTGTGGGCCTCGATGCTGTAACCGGTACTGTCTCAACAGGTATTGTGCTGGGTCTGTTTGTCGGTAAACAAATAGGCGTCTTCGGTATAACGGCCCTGGTGATTGGCCTGGGTATTGCCAAAAAGCCGGAGGGATCCAATTGGCTCAACTTATACGGCATCGCGCTCTTATGTGGCGTCGGTTTCACAATGAGTCTGTTTATCGGCAGCCTGGCATTCGAGCACGGTGGGTTTTCAAATAATGCTGCTCTCAAAATTGGTGTTATCGCCGGCTCTTTAGCTTCCGCATTTTGTGGCTGGCTGGTGTTACACCTGAGCCTTCCAAAAGCTGAACTAAAATGATGCAGACCCCTGTTTTTTAAACGAGATCAAATAAGTAAAATTAAAGTCTCGCAGCGAGCTCAGCACCTTCACCAATAGCAAACTTGGCATCTAACTCTGCTGCTTTGTGTGCGCCGCCAATTACATGTAATGACAGGCCTCTTCCATCCAGTGCTTGCGCCAGGTCCAGGTTGCTGACCTGACCCGCACACACCACGATATGGTCAACCTTCAGCAACTGTTTTTCTCCATCAATACTGATATGCAAGCCCTGGTCATCAATAGACTCATAACTCACATTACCCATCATATGCACGCCACGGTGGCGAAGACTGAGCCGGTGTATCCAGCCGGTAGTTTTTCCAAGCGTTTTTCCGGGCTTGCCGGCTTTGCGCTGTAGCAGCCAGATTTCACGGGCAGATTCGGGCGCCTGTGCCTTTATACCTTTTACACCACCCCGGGCCTTCAGAGTGCGGTCAATACCCCACTCGCTTGCAAACGCTTCGAAGGGATCAACAGACGGGTCCTGACCATGCTCATCTGAATGGCATAAAAATTCCGCAACATCAAAACCAATACCACCTGCACCGATGAGGGCCACACTGCTACCAATTTTGACCTTGTTGGTTAATACATCGATATAGGAAACGACCTTGCTGTGATCGATACCCGGTAAATCAAGCTGGCGGGGATACACACCGGTAGCCAGTACAACTTCGTCATAACCCGCAAGATCTTCGACAGAAATACGGGTATTCAACTGAAGGTCGACCTCGTTGCGATCCAGTTCACCACGGAAATAGTCCAGGCTTGCACTGAACTCCTCTTTTCCTGGTATTTTCTTAGCCATGTTGAACTGCCCGCCAATTTCATCTGACTGATCAAACAAGCTGACCTTGTGACCACGTTTGGCGGCAATCGTTGAAAACGCCAGACCAGCCGGACCGGCCCCCACCACTGCGATGGCTTTTATGTTTTTTGCTGGTAGATAATTCAGTTCTGTTTCACGACAGGCCCGTGGATTAACCAGGCAGGAGCAGGTCTTGCCACTAAAGGTATGATCAAGACACGCCTGATTACAGGCAATACAGATATTGATTTCTTCCGGCCGGCCCAGGCGTACTTTTTTGGCAAACTCAGCGTCCGCCAGCAAAGGCCTTGCCATAGACACCATATCGGCATCACCCCGCGCAAGAATATCTTCGGCCACTTGAGGCGTATTAATCCGGTTGGTGGTGATTACGGGTATATTGACTTCCGGACGCATCCGGGCCGTTACCCAGGTGAAAGCACCACGGGGTACCATGGTAGCAATGGTTGGGATACGCGCTTCATGCCAGCCAATACCGGTATTGAGCAGGGTCGCGCCTGTAGCTTCGGCCATTTTTGCCTGCTCCACAATCTCATCCCAGCTGTTGCCATCGGGTAGAAGATCCAACATCGACAAGCGATAAATGATGATGAAATCCTTGCCGGCCACCTCACGGCATCGACCGAGGATTTCTTCTGCAATCCGATAGCGGTTACGGGTACTGCCGCCCCATTTATCCGTTCGTTTGTTGACATGGTTGGTGGTGAATTCGTTGATAAAGTAACCTTCGGAACCCATGATCTCAACACCGTCATAACCCGCTTCGAGAGCCAGTCTTGTCGCACGGACGAATTTTTGAATCTGCTTTTCAACACCCCTGGATGACAGAGCCTTGGGTTTGAATGGTGTTATCGGCGACTGGATTGCACTGGGAGCCACGCTCATCGGGTGATAGCTATAGCGTCCGCCATGAAGTATCTGCATACAGATTTTACCGTCTGCCTCATGGACTGCCGAAGTTACCAATTTATGCCTGGGTACCTGCAAGCGATTGAACAGGCCGGATGGGAATGGCATCAGCGAACCGCGTAAGCCGGGAGCAATACCACCGGTGACGATCAACCCCACTTCACCCGCTGCGCGCTCGGCAAAATAGGCGGCGAGTTTTGGAAAATCTTTTTTGTGATCCTCGAGCCCCGTATGCATGGATCCCATTAGCATGCGGTTCCTATCCTGGTAAAACCCAAATCAAGAGGTGCCAACAAATGAGGGAAACCTGACTCAGTGGACATGGGGAAACTCCTTGAAAAACTGACCCAATAAATTGCGAACTTCTATCATAGCCAATCCGAGGGTGGCTTCAATAGCGGTCATGGTGACCGGTTCCTGCTCAAGACCCGCAGCCCGGTTGGAAGTAACACACAAACTGGCATAATCCAGGCCGGCCTCCCGTGCCAATGATGCCTCAGGCATTGAAGTCATACCTACAATGTCACAGCCATCACGTTTAAATCTTCTGATTTCTGCCGCAGTTTCAAGCCTGGGGCCCTGGCTAACACCGACACAACCGCCATCAATAACATCGACTTTTGAAATCGCGGCTGCCTTGAGCAATCCCGGACGTAGACGGCCATCAAACGGGCCCGCAAATTCGCTGTGAATTAATTCGTCACCGGCGGCCATACTGAAAGTGTGCGCCCTGCCCCAGGTGTAATCAATCAATTGATCTGGCACGCATAAGGTACCCGGCTGATTCGGTCTTGTAATGCCGCCTACGGCATTGACTGCAATGATGCCGTCAACTGCGAGTTGTCTGAACGCATCAATATTGGCCCGATAATTCACTGCGTGTGGAGGAAGCTCGTGCTGGTCGCCATGACGTGGAAGGAAAAAAACCTGCAAATCACCGATACGATATTCCGCCAGGCTGGCTGACGGCCGGCCGTAGACACCACCGAGGTCGTGTGACATCGCTGCCTTACCAAAATGATCAAGACCGGTACCGCCGATCAGTCCGAGGCGTTGCATTAATCTTCCCCAAGCACCAGGATTTCATCCAGATGACGCCATTCTTCATAGGCATCCATACCACATCCAAATACGTACACATCCGGCACATCGAGACCGATGAAATCAACATAATCCCGCGACAGGCCGCGGTCGTGGTCTTTGCGCACCAAAGCGGCCATCTTCACCGAACGCGCCTTGCGTTTCTCAACAGAGCCTTTGATCGCTGCTAGTGTATGGCCTTCGTCAAATATGTCGTCAACAATCAGAACGTTTTTATCTTTAAGGTCCAGCCGGGGAGGCACCCGGTACTCCAGTTCTGCACCATACAACCCCCCGCGATAGCGGGTTGCGTGGACAAAATCCATTTGTATTGGCATTTTCATTTTTGTGATCAGCCAGGCTGCCGGGATGATTGCACCGGTTAATACAGAAATAAGGATCAACGGTTCATCACCATAAAATTTGTTGATCTCATCCGCCATCTTTTGCACGGCGGCAGCGACCTCTTCACGATTGAAAAGAACCCGTGAATTTTTCAACAAGTCGTGCGGGTCCGGGGTGTTATTCATACCCATTTTGATTGCTCCAATTCCAGTTGTGTAATAGTTTTTTTCCATTGCCGCCATTCACTCACACGCTCAATTTCATCGCGAGTCGCGTTCATGCGCCCCTTAAGTCTCTTAAGCGCCGTATCTGCATCGGAAAATGAAAGCTCATTATTTGTTAATAACGTTCGTACGTCCTCCGGGTCGCAAACCAGCACGGCGTCACAGCCTGCAAGCAGGGAATCGCGCACACGTTCAACCAGACCACCCACGACCTTTGCAGCATACATACCCAGATCGTCAGAAAATATCGTACCTCGATAAGCCAATTTCCCTCGCAATATGGTCTTAATCCAGAAGGGTGAATAACCCGCAGGCTTTTCATCCACCGCCGGATACAGTACATGCGCCATCATCATTGCATCCAGTTTTTCACTCAAGGCTGCAAAAGGCTTCAAATCCAACTGTTCGATCACCTCATAGGCTCGCGGGTCTTTAACGTCATCGGTGTGTGAGTCCGCCTCTACCGAACCATGACCGGGAAAGTGCTTGCCGGTTGAGGCCATTCCAGCATCGTGCATACCGCCAATGTAGGCGCTGGCAAGTTCGATAATAGCCGTAGGGTTCGCCGCAAAGGCACGATTGCCAATGACCACACTGCGATCACCCAGATCCAGTACCGGTGCAAAACTCAGGTCCACACCCGAGAGCAATAATTCGGTGGCCATCACACGTCCGTGCCTATACGCAAAATCCAATGCATTCGCCGCTGATTCTGCGTACATTTTTCCCAATACCGCCAATGGAGGCAAGCGTGTAAACCCATCCCTGAAGCGCTGTACACGCCCACCTTCATGATCAACACAGATTAACAAATCCCGGCCTGCCAATGCAGAAATTGAAGCGGTGAGTTCCGATAGTTGTGAAAGGTCACGGTAGTTGCGGGTGAACAAGACGACCCCTCCCACCATCGGATGAGACAGCCATGCGATTTCCTCCGGGCTGACTTCATGACCAGCCAGGCCAATCAATATAGGGCCCAGTGGCTGACCAGTTCGCCGTTCTGCGTCTGTCTGCTTAACGAAAGGGGTCATGCTCCATCGCCTTTACGCTCAAACAAGGCAATTGCTTCGCTGTGGCGGGTATGTGGGAACATATTCATGACACCTGCTCCGGAAAGCCTGAAACCAAATTGATTGACCAGTATTCCTGCATCCCTCGCCAGGGTTTCAGGGTTACAGGAAATATATAACACCCTGTTGGCCTTGCTTGATGCAATCCATGGCAGTAATTCCTCGGCACCTGAGCGCGGCGGGTCCAACAGGATCTTATTGTAATCGGCCGGTGGCCAGGGCGGCGCATCTGTGGGCTGATACAAATCGGCCGTGTGAAAATCAACGTTATCCAGGCCATTGAGGACTGCGTTGGCACCTGCGCGTTCGACCATCTCAGCAGACCCTTCCAGACCCCTCACCCGACCCGCGTGCTTTGCCAACGGCAGAGTGAAATTGCCCAGGCCACAGAAAAGGTCAAGAATATTATCTTCAGCCTGCGGCTCAAGCAATTCAATGGCGCGCCTGACCATCTGCTGATTCAACCCGCCGTTTACCTGGATAAAATCCAACGGTCCAAACTGAAACTTTAACGCCAGCGATTCAAAGGCATATTCAAGTTGAAAATCAGCAGGCTCCAATAGTTCCACGCTTTCCGGGCCGGCGGCCTGCAAAAATACCCCGATACCTGATTCCTTAGCGAAAGCTCTCAGGCTCTCAACATCCTTGCCGGACAATTCCTCGAGATGGCGAATGATCATTGCACAATTTTTATCACCACAGGCCACCTCAAGCTGGGGTATGCTGGCCCGGCACTCCAGTGCTTCTATCAAACATGACAGTTTTGGCAAGGCATCCGCAATTACCGTATGCAGAACATGGCATTCATCCATATCTGCAACATAGCGACCGTTACGTTCGCGGAAACCGATCAGCACCCGGTTTTTAGCGGTAACATCACGTACTGAAAGCCGCGCTTTACGTCGATAGTTCCAGTGTGAAGCATCCAGTGGCGGATAAACCAGGGCCGGCTCAACACAACCGGTACTCTTAAGTGAATCCAATAATGCAGCCTGCTTTTGGGCCAACTGGGCATCCATGGACATATGCTGCAAACTACAGGCACCACAGTAACCGAACGAGGGGCAACGGGCGTTTACCCGGTCGGATGATGGACGCAAAATCTCCAGGGTCTCTGCCTTGCCCCGGTTACTTCTTCCAAACAGGTTCCGCGCGATTATTCTTTCACCCGGCAATGCATCAAACACATGCAGTTTTTTTCCATCAACCTCAGCCAGACCCAGGCCCTTTGAGTCAAGTGCACTGATATCCAGTTCAAATGGCTGGTCGGATAGTTTCTTACGACTACGCCCCATTATCTAAGTATCCCGGTTGGAGTTGTTATTCAGGCAAAATCTCTAAATATTCTATATATCATTGATAATAAAATTAATTTATCGCATCAATACAAGCATATCAGCGACCGCTTTGTGTAAACCAACAAACAGCGCCTGTGCAACGATGGAATGGCCAATATTTAGCTCCACCAGTTGTGGAATGCGCACAATAGATTTTACATTTCCATAGTGCAAGCCATGCCCCGCGTTGATTTGCAAACCAATCGAATCGCCATAATGTGCAGCTCTGACGATACGCTGATATTCTGCCTCTACATGGGTAGAGTCAGCGTCTGCGTAACTACCTGTATGCAATTCGACAACCGGTGCACCACAAGCCACCGCGGCATCCAATTGATCGATATCCGGGTCGATAAACAACGATACCCGAATATTTGCTGCACCGAGCCGTTTGCAGGCGTATTTAACGTTATCAAAATGGGTCAGCACATTCAGGCCACCCTCGGTAGTCAATTCTTCACGCTTTTCCGGTACCAGGCACACATCCGCCGGTTGGTTTAACTCTGCAATGGCGAGCATTTCGTCAGTGACAGCCATTTCCAGATTGATACGGGTCTTGACCTGTTTGCATAAAGCCACCACTTCCGCATCCTGTATATGCCGCCGGTCTTCCCGTAAGTGCACGGTAATCGCGTCCGCGCCAGCGCCTTCGGCAACCCGGGCGGCATCCAGCACGCTGGGATAACTTGCACCACGTGCCTGTCGAATGGTTGCAACGTGATCGATGTTGACACCCAACAATAATTTACCGGATCGCATATGGTATACCTCTCAAAACGCCAAAAAGTCAGGCGGTAAACAGGGACAGACTTGCCAGTGGCTTATCACCAAGATGATAACCGATAACGCTGCGCATCAACATTCGAAGTTCCGCCAGGTTTTCGGATTGTAAGTCTTCAGTGTGCAAGGCAAGTAACGCCGCGCCGGAAACAAGGCTTTTCCCGGGACCTTGCCTTAATACGGGGCCACGCTGTGGCTGGTAGTCATACCATTGCTGAGGCTGGATATCATTGCCATTTTCGTATTCCCGATCCAATAACATTGCATAACCAATGGCTTCTAACAGGTGTTTTTCAAACATCCTCAAGAGTGGTTGGGGTGTAGCCTCCGATGCAAGTTCAGACAGCACGTGCCGGTAGCGCTCAAATACCTCGGCATGCGGGTCACCGCGGTGCAAAAGGCGCATCAATAATTCATTCAGATACAAGCCACAATACAACGCCTGGCCCAGCAAAGCAGGTGGTGACGCCACTTGATCCACAGCCGTCAGTGTACCCAGATCGCTTTTCTGATTGTAGCTGATTAACAATGGCCGAAATGGCTGCAGAACGTTCCTCCTGCGTGAACGCGCCGACTTCACACCACGGGCAACAACCGCAACCCGGCCATGTTCACGCGTGAATGCTTCCACAATCAGGCTGGTTTCACGGAAAGCACGGCTGTGTAATACATAAGCCGGTTCCAGTTGTATACGACTCATCAATGTTGCCTTGAACGAATGATCAAAACACTAATCGGTATATCCAAATCTTTCAATTAACCTTTCGTTATCGGACCAGTCTTTGCTGACTTTGACCCATAAGCGCAGGAAAATCTTTTCGCCGAACAACTCCTCTAACACGATACGCGCTGCGCTACCCACCTGTTTGAGTACGACACCGTTTTTACCGATCGTAATTTGCTTCTGGCTGTCCCGTTCTACCCAGATAATGGCACCGATTGTCAGCAATTTCCCGGCACGTTTAAATTCTTCAATCTGCACGGTCAGAGCATAGGGTAATTCCTGGTGTAATCGTAACGTCAGTTGCTCCCGGATCATTTCGGAGGCAAGAAAGCGCTCGCTGCGATCGGTGAACTGGTCTGCATCGTAGAATGGCCTGGAGAATGGCAGTTTACTTAAAACCTGGCTTTCCAACTCGGCGACGCCACTGCCATCTTTTGCTGAAATCATCATGATGTTAACGAAATCATCATCACGGAAGTTCTTGTCAATAAAAGCCAGCAATGTTGCTTTATCAGGGATCAGGTCGACTTTGTTCAGCACCAGCATCACTGGCACATCCACCGAACGCAGCGCCTTGGCTACAAATTCGTCCTGCCGACTCCAGTTGCCGGCCTCAACCAGGAACAACACCAGGTCGACATCACGGAATGATGCTTGTGCAACACGATTCATATAGTGGTTCAAAGCCCGTTTGGCCGAATGGTGAATACCCGGCGTATCGACATAGACCACCTGCCCCTTTGGAGTCGTCTTGATACCGGCCAGTTTTTGCCGGGTCGTTTGGGGTTTGGCTGTAACGATACTTACTTTTTGACCCAGTATCTGGTTCAACAGGGTCGATTTTCCAACGTTGGGCCGGCCAATGATAGCCACATAGCCGAATCTGAAATCTTCCTGTACCTTACTGTTATCGGTCATGTGCCAGCACTCATTTTTTTGGGATTGCAGCTATGAAGTCAAGTGCTGCACTCGCTGCAACCTGCTCCGCTTTACGTCTGCTGCTGCTCATGCCAGTGACCTTGATTCCCGCAACCTGACTGACACACTGCACCAGGAACTTCTTTTTGTGTGGCGGCCCCTCATCGCTAAGCACATTGTATTCCGGCAGTGAATAACCGCGGCCCTGCAACCACTCCTGCAAGCGGGTTTTCGGGTCTTTTAGTTCATCGGCAGGAGGCAGCAAGGCGATGAAGGGGTTGCAAACATGTCTTATAACTTCTGCACAGGACTCGAACCCGCCATCGAGATAGATTGCACCGAAAATGGCCTCCAGTGCATTTGCCAAAATTGAATTTCGCTTATATCCACCGGACTTTAGCTCACCCTCACCAAGCCTGATGTAATCGCCCAGTTTGAGGCCCGTTGCCAGTACTGCGAGGGTGTCGCCACGTACCACGCGCGCCCGTAAACGGGAAAGATCACCCTCATTGCTATCGGCGTTGAGATCAAACAGTCGTGCAGAAATGACAAAGTTCAGAACACTGTCGCCGAGGAACTCGAGGCGCTCATTGTTGAGTCGCCCCGTACTTCGGTGTGACAATGCCAATGCCAATAATTCAGAATCCTTGAAGCTATACGGGATACCTGGAATTTCCCTCATTTCACGAGTATTCAAACGCTAGCCGGCTGTTAAACCATGATCAGTTCGCCAGTCGCACCGATCTGTCAAACTTGGCAACCACATCAAGATTACCAATCACCGGTTTGCGCACTTCATAGGCGATACGCAGGTTCACACCATTGCCACGGACTACCTTGATATGTTTTGACTTGACGTTTTCCGCTGAATAACTGACATATAGCCGGTTCAATACCTTAACTCTAATGTCATAAGGGGATAACCTTGCACTTCCCCTTTCAGATGCCACCCCGTTCATTGCACTGACCACCGAATAGTATTCCATGTAAATCGGCCCGATCTTCATGCCAATATAAGACAAAAAAATCACAAAACTGAGCACAAACACAAAACCAATCAAGGTCATGCCATTTTGTTTATAAATTTTCATATTCCCCATCCCTTCTTCAAGTCCATTTAATCAAACATAGTCACGCTTTCACTATAGCGCGTATTATACCTTCTACACTAGTGTATGCCATTTCCTACCCGCGAGAAATCCGCACAGCCCTTTTCGAAATCAAAATTAAGCCAGATGCCTACCGCACGGCCCAATAGGTTCTCCTCTGGTACAAAACCCCACTCACGACTATCGTTGCTGCGATCCCGGTTATCGCCCATCATGAAATAATGCCCTTCCGGCACCACCCATTGCCCATTACGACTGCCACTGCGATCATGTAACAATATATTGTGATTCGCATCACCCAGTTCCTCCCAAAACAGCGACGCATCAACAGCCGGTGTGGTGCATTTAACATTATCGCTCCCGAAGCGGCCAGCCGAGGTCTCTTCCACTTCTTCGCCATTGATGAAAAGCTGTTTGTCACGATAGGTGATCGTGTCACGGGGTAAGCCCACGGCACGCTTGATAAAATTCACACTGGTATCTTTCGGATACCGAAATACCACCACGTCACCACGCTTGGGCTCGCCGACGTTAATTATTTTTTTATTCAATACGGGCAAACGGACACCATATGAAAATTTATTAACCACGATAAAATCGCCGACCAGCAAGGTCGGTATCATTGAGCCGGAAGGAATTTTGAACGGTTCGAACAGGAAAGACCTGAACACCAGCACGATGAGAAGCACGGGGAACAACGAACGGGCGTATTCCACCATCAGCGGCTCACGCGGTGGCTCAATACTTTTTTGCACTGAACGGTCCATACGCTTTTGTCTGAATAGCAGGCTATCCACCAGCCAGATAAAGCCGGAAAGTGATGTCAACACAACCAGTACCAACGCAAAATCAATGTTCATTTTGTTTTCCTGTTTTGGTATTACCCGCTGAGGGTTATCCTATTTTTTTGAATCCTGCTGCAAAACTGCCAAAAACGCTTCCTGGGGTATTTCAACACTCCCGACCTGCTTCATGCGCTTTTTACCGGCTTTCTGTTTCTCCAGCAGCTTGCGCTTGCGTGTTATATCACCACCATAACATTTGGCCGTAACATTCTTGCGCAGAGCCTTGACCGTCGTTCGTGCGATAACTTGTGCACCAACGGAAGCCTGGATCGCAACATCGAACATTTGCCGTGGAATCAGTTCCTTCATATTGACGGCCAGTTCGCGACCCCGTCGCTGGGCATGGTCCCGGTGCATGATCAGGGAAAGCGCATCTACCCTGTCACCGTTTATCAGCACATCCACACGTACAAAGGGGCCCACTGAGAAGCGCAAAAAATGATAATCAAAGGAAGCGTAACCCCGACTGACAGACTTCAGACGGTCGAAAAAGTCCAACACCACTTCTCCTAAGGGTAACTCATACTGAATTGAAACCTGCGCACCCAGGTATTGCAAGGCTATCTGCCTGCCGCGTTTTTCTTCGCACAAGCCAATAACAGAACCGACATAGGTCTGTGGGACCAGGATATTTGCCTGAATGATGGGCTCGCGTATTTCGACAATTTTATTGACCGGCGGTAACTTGGCGGGATTCTCAAGGGTCAGAATCTCACCATCGGTCAACTCCACTTCATAGATAACTGTTGGCGCGGTGGTAATCAGGTCGACGTCATATTCGCGCTCCAGACGTTCCTGAACGATATCCATGTGCAAAAGACCGAGAAAACCGCATCGGAAGCCAAAGCCCAGCGCCTCAGATGTTTCGGGTTCAAAGCTCAGTGACGCATCGTTTAATTGCAACTTTTCAAGTGCTTCCCGCAAATCGGGGTAATCATCAGCATCACTCGGAAATAAGCCGGCAAATACCCGCGGCTGCATTGTTGCAAAACCAGGCAGTGGCTCTTCTGCAGGTGATTTAGCCAGCGTAATTGTGTCGCCAACAGGCGCACCGTGTATATCCTTGATGCTGGCTACAAGAAAACCCACTTCGCCAGCTGAGAGCTTATCCCTGTTTTCACGTTTAGGGGTAAACACACCCAATTGATCCGCCTGATGCTGATTCTTGGAAGACATTAACTCTATCTTGTCACGTTTATTCACCGAGCCATCAACTACCCGGATCAATGAAACAACACCGAGGTAATTATCAAACCATGAATCAATGATCAATGCTTTAAGCGGTGCGTCGGGATTGCCCTTCGGCTTGGGGACGTCACGGACCAGTCGTTCGAGGACCTGTAATACACCCTCACCGGTCTTGGCACTGACAGTGAGTGCGTTGCTCGCCTCGATACCAATAATGTCTTCAATATCCTGCTTGACCCGTTCGGGCTCTGCAGACGGCAAATCAATTTTGTTCAATACAGGGATAACTTCCAGGCCAAGCTCTACCGCGGTATAACAATTTGCCACGCTTTGAGCCTCTACGCCCTGTGCGGCGTCCACAACCAGCAAGGCGCCTTCACAAGCGGCCAGTGAACGCGAAACCTCGTAGGAGAAATCAACGTGGCCCGGAGTATCAATAAAATTCAGATGGTAAACATGGCCGTCTTCAGATTTAAAATCAAGGGTGACGCTCTGGGCTTTGATCGTAATACCACGTTCCCTTTCTATATCCATGCTATCAAGCACTTGATCGGACATTTCACGATCACTCAAGGCACCACACAACTGGATAAAACGGTCGGCAAGAGTCGACTTGCCGTGATCCACATGGGCAATAATAGAAAAATTCCGGATGTAATTCTGATCCATATACGGCTTCAGCTGTGAGTCTTCATAAGCGTATCGAGAGATTAACAAGCAAAGGCCATCCGCTGTAAACAACGGATGGCCTCCTTGTCTCCAACCCCTAATTATAACTGACTACTGCTTATCCCTCATCATTATCGCGAGGTGTATATGCAATAAAGCTGGCAGTGCCATTGCGCCAAACACGAAGCGCCACGGCGCGGTCCGGCTCAATGTCCTCAACCAGTGCACCAAATTCATCGAGATTTTTGACATCCTGGTTGTTGATCATCAGGATGACATCACCCGGCCTCAAGCCAGCACGCCATGCATCATCACTTTCAATCTCAGTGATTACAACACCACCTTCAGGGTCACCCAGTTCGCGTCTGCGGTCGCTGTTGATATTTTCCACCACCAGACCGAGCACATTTCCAGCGTGATTTTTACCCTCACGATCGGTCACGGCAGTCACGCTATCCCCATCCAGCGCATCCAGTGTGACATCGAATGTTTTTTCCTCACCTTCCCTGCTCACCATAACAGTGGCTTTAACGCCCGGCGGGTTCGCCCCAACCAGTGGTGGCAGATCATTCCAGGTTTCAACCTGCGCATCATTAAACTCAAGTATGACATCACCGGGCTTGATACCGGCGCGATCCGCTGAACCATCCTCAGTAACGTCATTCACCAACGCACCCACCGGCCGGTCAAGACCTAGCGCCTCTGCCATTTCACGTGTGACTGCACCAACGATGACACCCAACAGGCCACGCTCTACTTTTCCTGTCTCGCGCAATTGTTTAGCCGTGCTCACCGCCACCTCAATAGGGATTGAAAACGACAAACCGATGTAACCACCGCTCGAGCTGAGTATCCAGGAATTAATACCGATAACTTCGCCATCCATATTGAGCAACGGCCCGCCCGAGTTGCCACGGTTGATCGCCACGTCGGTTTGAATAAACGGGACGTATTGTTGCGCCCGATTGGTTCTGCCCTTGGCGCTGACAATACCTGCAGTGACGCTTTGCTCAAAATTGAACGGGGAACCGATAGCTGCAACCCACTCGCCGGCTCTCACTGATTCCGATTCACCCAGGAGCAGAAACGGCAGATCCTCATCATCTTTGATCTTAAGAACGGCAATATCACTTGACTCATCAGAACCAATCAACTCGGCTTCGAACTCACGACGGTCTGCCAGGCGAATGATGATTTCATCGGCATCCGCAACCACATGATGGTTGGTCAGAATATAACCCTCTGCATCATATATAAAACCCGAACCAGCCCCCATTCGATCCGGTTCTCCGCCATGGGGATTATTGGGCACATTGAAATAACGTCTGAAAAACTCAGGAATTTCCGGGTTATTATCACCCTCACCGCGTTGTGCGCCGCCCTCACCGGATGTCCCCGGACCGCGTGTACCAAACTGGGTGACGCGAATGTTAACAACCGCGGGCCCTGCTTTTTCCACCAGCTCTGTAAAATCCGGTAAACCGGTCACTTTTGCTGCAACCGGCAAACTCAAAAAAAGCATGAGCAGTATCGCAAATTGTAATTTAACCTTTTGTTTCATTATTAAACTCCTGGATCAAAAACTTATAAATCGATTAACGTGTATTGGTTTTTTTATGTGTACTGTTACACATATTGGGTGTATTTGATGGAAGGCAAATCGTCGTGTCCAACGAATTGAGAATAACTTCCGCTGTTTTTCGACTCTTGAAAAAACGCAAGACCAACCATGCGGCTAAAATGCCGCCGGTGAGTGTAGCCACGTCAACCATTACCAGCCCGAACTGTAACCATACTCCCATGATGTAGCCGGCATACGCACCCGCAAGTGCTGATAATAATGGCCAACCATAGGATGTAAGTACCAGTTTCAAGTATACCTGCTCTGGAAAAGCCAGCGTCAGCATTTGACCTGCCTGAATTTGCATATCGTTTCGTGCCAATTCCAAAACAACGGGTTTGCGCTGTAGCAATTTTGCGAAAAGGCCTGCACCACAACCCTTTCCATTGTCGCAGGCTGTGCAGCCAGACTGTGTCCCCATACGCACCCAAAACCGTTGACTCTCACAACGTAAAACCTGCACGTTCTGTTCAATCATGCCTGCTTTGGAACCTGTTAGTTGGAAGCGACAGAAAGTGCCATTTCATTGGCGATAGCCTTAACAGTTATTGCTGGGACCTCGCCGATAACGGTAATCTGCAAGTCGCCCTGCGTCCTGGTATACGCATTATTAGTGCCCAATTGGCTCACGCCGGGTTTGACTGCCGGTTCAGTGCCTTGTTGCTCAACATAAACCGAGACCGCAGCCAGACCATCGCTATATACCATATGTTCGTAAATAACATCTTCACCCGCCTTGTGGTTGTGAGATGTCAGCTGAAAACCCGGTGGCAATTTGGCCGGTTGCCAACGGGGCTTCGAGCGGGTAACCACGGTTTTTTGCATGCTGAAAGTTTTCATTTCAATGAAATCTTCTGCGCGTGAGTCTGACTCAAGTTCATCCATGTCAACCGCAGAGCCTATTGCAAAATCCGTAAACATCAGCTTGGCAATCGGTTTGTGTTCGGCATCGAACAGTTCCCATTTCAGTAACAGGCCGGTGTGCTCTTCCAGCCAGAAATCATAACCATATCGAAAGCTGTCTTCCGGCAAGATCGTCACACGCAGGGCTGGATGACCGGCAATCCGCGCTTCACCGCCGGTCTCAAGCCGATAACCAGCGGACTCGCTATCAATTATCGACAGCGGAAGTTCTGGAAAATAAGAACTGGCGATAAACTGGTCTTCCACGACGGCTGCCGAATCCCGCAACACACAACGGACACCTTTCCTGTCGCGAATGACTTCACGGTGTGGACCACTAACGGAATACAAACGCTCACGAACACCGCTGTCATCGGCCACATGCGTGATCCGCATGGTTTCAACAGCGCCATCACGAACATAAACAAACGTCCCCTGGTAACTCATCTGGCTCATGGCAGCCGACATACGTTCCAACCACTCACGGGCTTGTCCTGAGTCGCCGGCCACGGCTATTGTGCTGATGCTGACTGAAATCAGAAGCAACAGGGCCTTACGTGGAAGACCATTCATCTATTTTCAGCAGTTTCCAGTTTATAGCCGGACTCAACTGATTCCGACTTGTCTTTTGAATCATCTTTAACAGATGCCTGGGAAGTGACCACAATAGGTACAAAAGAAACAAACCCTTGTCTACCCGCCGTTCTGGCCATCTGGTTGTGGCGCAGAAGATAGGCATTCAGTCGATTTGAACTGGCCCGCTGTGCCGGTGCAAAGTTGACCGCTTGTGATGCCGGTGAACGGGTCAACGTATTTGGACTGACAAACGGCTGATTGACTGGTGTTGTTGACGCTGTATCAACTTCACCCGGGACCTGGCCCGTTTGCGGCGCGGTAACCACGATAGCCATCAATGCAACACTCGCAGCAACGGCCAAACCGGACACCGGTTTTAACCAGCGGTTACTTCGCCAGGCGGATACGGTTGGTACCTCTTCAGCATCCAGGGATGCGCTGAGTTTTACACTCAAACCGGTGACCACCTGTTTGCTTCCTGGCTGACGTATGCAATCACGAATAAGGTGATAACGCTCCCATTTTTGACACATCGCTTCGTCAGAAAATAGTCTGCGCGTCAGGAACGAACCGGCATCACGTGAAAGTTCTCCATCCATTAATCGGGAAAGATGTTCTAAAGATTCCTTACTCATTTCTTCTGTTACCTGTACCGGACATCTGTTTTAGATATCACTTTTTAATCCCCACTGTTGTTGTGACCACCAATTAGGGGTTTTAGTTTCTCATCAATTGCTTCTCGCGCCCGAAATATTCTCGACCGAACGGTACCGATCGGACATTCCATGGTGACAGCGATTTCCTCGTAACTCATGCCATCCATCTCCCGGAGCATGATAGCCGTGCGTAAATCCTCTGGAAGCTTGGCAATCGTGTCAAATACCGTGTGCTCAATTTCTTCACGAAGTAATTCACTTTCGGGTGTGCTGATTTCTCTCAAGCGGCTGCTTATGGCGTATTGCTCGGCATCAACCGCGTCGATATCACTGTTGGGCGGGCGCCGGTTTTTTGCAACAATCCAGTTTTTGGCCGTATTGATTGCTATTCGATACAACCAGGTATAAAAAGCGCTATCGCCACGAAACCTCTTGATGGCACGGTAGGCTTTTATAAACGCTTCCTGTGCGACATCCTGTGCTTCTGATGGATCGGATACATAACGCGACACCAGGCTGACGATGCGGTGCTGATATTTCTGTATCAGCAGGTCAAAGGCGCGTTTGTCGCCTTTTTGTACCCGCTCTACCAGCAATTGATCAACGTTGGTTTCGCTCACTCCGCCCTGCACTCCACGTGTTTGTACCGGTCCTACACTGAGCGATGGTGCCAGTGATGAAACCCCTGGTAATTTACCCGGTTTGACTATCTTAACCGCTTGGAGCGCCGTCATGCGCCCTTTCCCTCTGAAATTGAGCATAGCATGATTAAATTCAACCCTGATTAGCTACTACGTTGAACGATATGACCCGTTCTTCAAGCGGTGGTTCCCGGACCGGTAAAAATATGTGGGTTGCATGGGTCAAACATGATTCAAAGTGGTGCGTCCAACGATCTGCTATATGCATCACGAGCTGCGTAATGCGATAATAACGGGTTCAATCATGATTAACTAATGTATGGGTGTTGGCTCGTCGTCAGGTACCGATACGAAACCTAAAAGGCAGATAGTAATATGGAATTCCTCAAATCTCTGGGCATAAAAGATTTCAATCCCGGTGCATATCTTGGCAATGGTGAATGGTCAACCACAATCGATGCTGGTGTTAAAGAATCTGTCAATCCCTCTACAGGCGAAGTCATCGCAAGTGTGTATGGGGCCTCTCAAGATGATTATGAAAAGCTGATAGAGCGATCAAAAAAGGTATATGAAGATTGGCGGCAGGTACCGGCGCCGGAACGCGGTAATGCAATCCGTCTGTGCACTGAAGCCATACGCAAGAACAAGGATGCGCTGGGCAGCCTGGTCGCTCTTGAAATGGGCAAGATCAAGGCTGAAGGTGACGGTGAAGTTCAGGAAATGATCGATATTGGTGATTTTGCAGTCGGTCAGTCACGCATGTTGTACGGCTATACCATGCACTCGGAACGCCCTATGCACCGGATGTATGAACAGTGGCATCCGCTTGGCCTGGTCGGTGTGATTTCAGCCTTTAACTTCCCCGTGGCCGTATGGGCCTGGAACGCATTTCTGGCTGCTATCTGTGGGAATACAACCATATGGAAACCCGCTCATAGTGGTATTTTGTGCTGTGTTGCCGTGCAAAACATCTGCAATGCTGCACTGGCAGAGGGTGGCTACCCTTCGATTTTTACGAGCTTTATTGAAGACGGTCATGACCTGGCTGAACGCTTTGTCAATGACCGGCGTGTCAACCTGATTTCGTTTACCGGCTCTACCAATATCGGCCGCCAGGTCGGTGCCAAGGTTGCCGCCCGCCTGGGCCGCAGCCTGCTCGAACTGGGTGGTAATAACGCCATCATCATGGATGAAACAGCTGACCTGGAAATGTGCATTCCCGGTATTGTCTTCGGTGCTGTCGGTACTGCGGGCCAACGTTGTACATCAACGCGTCGCCTGATTGTCCATGAATCTATCCTGGAGCGTGTCACTGATGCCCTGGTTAACGCATACCAGCAAGTGACCATTGGTGATCCGCTTGATTCGGCAACACTCATGGGGCCGCTAACTGATGAGTCTGCAGTGGGTT
>Ga0265303_10000810_pt1 | contig 18439 bp, 20 predicted proteins | sample Helome_2_FD_192494 | JGI IMG/M metagenome (GOLD analysis project Ga0265303, IMG submission 192494) | Marine sediment microbial communities from subtidal zone of North Sea - Hel_20160317 (Illumina Assembly) | ecosystem: Environmental > Aquatic > Marine > Subtidal zone > Sediment ... | reverse complement strand
ACAGGTAGTCGAAGATGTTTGCGGTCAACAGACAGCAGCACGAATATACACGGAGATTGCTACGCGAGCTGGCGCTGAAGAAAGCGCAGAGGCTCAAGGCGAGAGCGCACCAGAACTCCTCAACTGAGGAGGTTCTACACGATCCGGGTTGGGATCGTTTCGACACGTTCGACCCGGAGCGTGACCAGCGTGTCTGGCTGCGCGATGCGCTCGACGGCATCTCCACGAACATCGAGGTGCTCACGCCCGCGCAGTGGGCCGAGAAGAAGCGTTACCTCCCGCCGCAGCTCTCTGCGATGCCGGGTTACTTCCGTTTCGAGGTCACGCCGTACCTCAAAGAGATTCTCGATTGCCTCAGCATGGAAAGCCCAGTGCGTGAAGTGGCGCTGATGAAAGGCGTCCAAATCGGGGCCACCGTGGGCATTTTGGAAAACGCCATCGGCTACGCCATCGAGCACATCAAAACCGCCCCCATGATGCTCGTCACCGCCGATGCCGAGCTAGCCAAGCTCCGAATGGACTCCTACATCACGCCGATGCTCCAGCACTCGGAGCTGACCCACCTCATCAAGTCGAGCGACACGATGAGCACCCGCAAAAGCGGAAAGACCGACAAGCGCATCGAATGGGTCGGCGGCGGGTTCCTCGTGCCCTTCGGAGCGCAGAGCGCCAACAAGCTCCGGTCCATCTCCATCCAAATCCTGCTCCGGGACGAAATCGACGGCTGGCCGGACACGGTCGGCAAGGATGGCGACCCCATCAAGCTCTCCACCGACCGAACCGCCGCCTACGAGACGAGCCGGAAGATTGCCGACATGAGCACGCCGCTCGTCAAAGGCATGAGCAAAATCCACAAGCGCTACCTGGCCGGCGACCAGCGCCAATACTTTGTCTGCTGCCTCGGCTGCGGCCATGCACAGCCGCTCCGCTGGCGCCGGACGAACCCGGACACGGGCGAAATCACCGGGATTGTCTGGGAGATCAAGGACAACCGGCTCGTGCAGGACTCCGTGCGCTACCTGTGCGAGGCGTGCGGACATGCACACACAAACGACGACAAAACACGACTCTTGTCTCCTGACCACGGAGCCGAATGGCGCCCCACGGCCGTCCCGGTCAATCCCCACACCCGCAGCTACCACCTCAGCGCGCTCTACAGCCCCGTCGGGATGCAGTCCTGGACGACCTGCGTGCAGACCTGGCTCGACGCCTGGGATGTCGAGGCAAACCGGCCGAAGGACCTCGGTCAGCTCCAGGTGTTCTACAACAACGTCCTCGGCGAGCCGTTCGAGCTCCGTGGTGAGAAGATTCGATTCAGCCACGTCAGCGAGCACCGACGCAGCGTCTACCGCATTGGGGAAATCCCCAATCAGTACGCCCTCGCGCACACCACGAGCCCAGTTCTGCTAGTTGTTTGCACAGTCGACGTTCACAAAGACAACCTCAGCGTGGCCACGTTTGGCTGGTGCCGAGGCCGTCGCGTGTTCGTCATCGACTACTGGAAGTTCGAAGGCGACACCGAGCAGCTCGATGACCCCGCCACATGGGGACGGCTTCGGGAGCTGATCGAGCATCACACGTACACCGCCGACGACGGGAAGGTGTACCGGCTCCAGCTCACCCTCATCGACTCGGGCTACCGCGCCGACCATGTCTACCGCTTCGCCAGCGAGTACGAGATGGGTGTCTACCCCATCCGAGGCCGCGATGCGGCGCCAAAAAGCGCCACAATCAAGGAGTTTGCTGAGTACACGACCCCGATGGGAACGCTCGCCTACAACATCACGGTCGACTTCTACAAGGACCGCTGGAGCGCTGCGCTGCGCCGAGGATGGGACACCGAGGGCACCATGCCCACGGGACACTTCAATGCCCCCACGGACCTCTCCGACAAGCAGCTCAAGGAGCTGACCGTCGAAACAAAACGAGAACGGATTGAGAAAACCACCGGGAAGCGTGTAGGATTTGAGTGGCACCGTCCTTCGGGGGCGGCTAACGAGCTATGGGACCTTTTGATCTACGCCAACGCGGCGCTGGACATGATTGCGTGGAACATCTGTCGCGGGCAGCTAGAAATGGAGTTCGTCAACTGGACGAGCTTCTACGATTTGCTCGAAGACGAGAAGCTGTTTTTCGAGGAGCCGTGAGATGATCGACAACGCTTTCCTCGACGAGCGCATCACGTGGGTCAAGAGCGTCATCGTCCAATATGAGCAGGGAATCCTGGACGTGGCTGCCAACAACGTGGCGTCCTACCAAATCGACACGGGCCAAACACGTCAGATTGTGACCCGCAACAACCTCACCGAAACCCGCAAGACGCTGGAAGGCTATTACAGCCTCCTCGCAGACCTTTGCAATCGTCGCTACGGCTCAGGTGTCGTCGTTGCGAGGCCGGCAGTCTGATGTTCGAGTGGTTCACCAACATCTTCAAAGCGCGCAACGACACGGCTGCCTTGCCGGTCATCCAGCTCCAAGACCTGCTCACCCCGAACGCACCCTCGCGGTGGAAGTTTGACGACGGCGAACGGTACGCGGGGGGCTACGGGCTCACCAACATCCTCATTGCGGACTACTGGACGCTCCGCTTGCGCAGCGCTGAGCTGTTCGAGACGAACCTCTACGCGCGCGGGCTCATTCGTCGACTCGTCACGAACGAAATCAACACCGGCCTCGAGCTGGAAGCGATGCCGCAGGAGCTTATCCTTGGGCAACAGCAGGACGCCCTCGCCGATTGGTCCGAGGATGTCGAAACGCGATTCCACCTCTGGGCCATGACGCCAAAGCTCTGCGACTACAACGAGCAGGAGACGTTCGGCGGACTCCAGGCCAAGGCGCGGCAAGAGGCGCTGGTCGCAGGCGATGTGCTGGTGGTCCTACACCAAGACCGCAGAACCGGCCTCCCGCGCATCCAGCTCGTCAACGGGTCGTCCGTGGGTACGCCAATTGCGCAGCCCAGGCGCGGCAACACCATCCTGCATGGTGTCGAGATTGATAAGCAGGGGCGGCACCAGGCGTACTGGATTCTCCAAGACGACATGACGTACAAGCGCCTACCGGCATGGGGCGAAAAGAGCGGCCGTCGACTGGCTTGGATGATTTACGGCACCGACAAGCGTCTCGACCACGTTCGCGGCCGGCCGATGCTCTCGCTCATCATGCAGTCGCTCAGGGAAGTCGACCGCTACCGCGACGCGGCGCTACGCAAGGCGGTGCTCAACAGCATGTTGGCCATGTTCATCAAAAAGGACGGCGACAAGATGGGCACCAAGCCCATCACCGGAGGCGCGGTCCGCAAGGGCACGGGTGTCACGACCGACAGCACGGGCGTAGCTCGCAACTTCAACGTGGCAGAGCTGATGCCAGGCACGGTCATTGACGAGCTTGCGCCAGGCGAGGAGCCGCAAGGCTTCCACAACCAAGGCACGGACGAGAAGTTTGGTGAGTTCGAGGAGGCCATGATTCAAACGGTCGCCTGGGCGAACGAGATTCCCCCAGAGATTCTGCGACTCGCCTTCAGCAACAACTACTCAGCCAGCCAGGCCGCGATCAACGAGTTCAAGATGTATCTCAACCGTTTCCGCACGCAGTTTGGCAGCGCGCTGTGCGCCCGTGTCTACGAGGAATGGCTCCTCAGCGAGACGCTCCAGGGGAAGGTTCCAGCGCCGGGTCTTCTCGAGGCGTGGCGCGACCCAGCCGCCTACGACCAGTACACGGCCTGGGTGAGCTCCGATTGGTCGGGCCACATCAAGCCAAGCACCGATATTTTCAAACAGGCGCGCGGCTATGAGATTCTCGTGGCGAACGGTTGGATCAGCAACGACAGGGCCTCACGTGAGCTGACAGGCACCAAGTTCTCGCAAAACATCAAGAAGCTCCGCACCGAAAACGAACAGAAGAAAGAAGTCAACGACATCCTCGAACCGCCAGAGATGAGCGAGGAAGACATGCTGGGGGTCGAACGCTTCGATGACCCGGACAACGAGGATCGGGAAAGGACAGCGGCATTATCATGACCCCACTTTGGCTCATCAGCGCAGACGCGCTCCAGGACCTCCAACGCTGGGACAAGCTCGTCGGCAAGGGCATGGAGTTCACTCCAGAGCAGCGCGCTTCCTGGGAAACCAGCAAGACCGAGGCGCTCGCACCACGCGAGCTGTCCATGAAGGGGGACACGGCCCAAATCGAGGTCAAAGGCGTGCTCACCAAGGAGCCCGACTTGTTTGCGTTTCTCTTTGGCGGCGCCAACACGACCTACGCGGGCATCCAAGACGCGCTCGCCGCAGCCGAAAACAACGCATCGGTCAAAGACGTAGAACTCGTCGTGGATTCTCCAGGCGGCCAAGTCGACGGCCTCTTCGACACCCTCGGCGCCATTCAGTCGTTCAAGAAGCCCATGCGTGTGAGCGCAAGCCAGGCACAGTCGGCGGCCTACGCCATCGCTGTCACGGCCGGGAAAATCACTGCCTCCAACCGCGCCGCCACCTTCGGCTCCATCGGCACGGCGATGACCATGCAGGTCCCAGGCAACACCATCACCTTCACCAACACGGATTCTCCAGACAAGCGACCAGACCCGACGACCGAAGAAGGTCGCGAGGTCATCGTTCGCCACCTCGACGCAGTGAACGAGCTGTTCGTCGATGCCGTCGCGGAGGGCAGGAAGGTGTCGACAGACACCGTTTCAAAGAAGTTCGGACGTGGCGCAACGCTCCTCGCGGGTGAAGCGGAGCGTCTCGGCATGATCGATGGCATCGCAGGGCCGGTCTTGCGTGCTGTACCACAGGAAACCAAAGCAGCCGCTTTGCAGGCTGAAGAGGACAAAGGCATGGACTTGAAAACACTCAAGCTTCAGCACCCGGCTGTCTACGAGGCGGCGGTGGCGGAAGGCGTAAGTGAAGAACGCGATCGCGTCTGTGCCCATCTCACGATGGGAGAGCAGTCGGGTGACATCACGACTGCCGTCAAAGCCATCAGAGACGGGCTCGTGATGACGCAATCGCTCCTGGCGACCTACATGGCCGCTGGCATGAATCGCAACGACCGACAGGCACGGCAGGACGACAGCGACACGGCTGCCGCTGCCACGAACAACGCAGACACCAAGAACGAGGCCTCCGATTTCAAGGAGCAGGTCCTCAGCAAGTTCGAGGAACTCATGGGGGTGCAACATGGCTGATCCAGTCATCACGAACATCGACGTAGGCCAAATCGTCGTGCAGGACGCCAAGTTCCAGCAGATTCCAATCACGTTCGCAGGTGCGGACACGCTGGTCGCTGGCACCATTTTGGCGGGCACGGTCGCTGACGCGAACAAATACGGTGTCTTCGTGAAGGGTGCCGTCGACATCACCGGGATCGCTACGGGCGTTTTGACCTACGAAGTGGTTGCGGCGGGCGCTGGCGACATCACCTCAAGCGTTCTCGTGGCAGGCGAGGTCAATGCCGACCGTCTCATCATCGACGCCGATGGTGACGGCTCAAACGTGGACCAAGAGGTCTTGGACACTCTACGGGACAACCACATCGTCGGGCATCGCGTCGAGCAGCTCGGTCAACTGGACAACCAGTAAGGGGAAACAATGAGCAACGCAGACACAGTCCGGCTGTTACCGACATACCGGCAAGTAACGGAAACGCCGAGGTTCCTTTCGGGATTCTTCACGAGCCCTCCACGCAACTTCCACAACTCCGAAGAGGTCGAGTTCGACATTCTTCGCGAGGACGAGGAGGTCGCGGTCGCGGTTCAGGACATCACCGTCGGTCCTCGTCACAACCAAGCCACCGTGTACACGAACAAGCGGTTCAAGCCGCCCGTGTTCAAGGAGTCTGGGACCATCAGCGCGTTCGAGCTGAACAAGCGTCAGCCAGGCGTGGACCCGTTCACCGATCCGGTGTTTCAGGCCAACGCGATGGCGGCTTCGATGGATGTCGTTCGTCGCCTCGAGCAGAAGATTCGTCGCGCCATCGAGCTGATGTCGTCGCAGGTCCTCCAGACCGGCACGCTTACGCTCACCGATGACGCGGGCAACAATGTCTTCACGATGGATTTCAGCCCCAAAGTTGCCCATTTCCCGACCGTGGGAACGACCTGGGCGGCGGGCGCTGGCGATCCGCTCGGGGACCTGGAATCCCTCGGTAACGAGATTCGCAAGAACGGCCGAACACGGCCTCGTCGCGTGATCATGGGCACCGCTGCACTGGACGGCTTTCTCAAGACGCAGGTGGTCATCGACCGCCTCGACAACCGACGGATGGAGCTGGGCCAAATCGTGGCTCCCGAGCTCCGTGGCTTCGGTGGCACGTTCCACGGAATGATCAGCGCCGGTCAATACTCCTACGAGATTTGGTCCTACGACCAGTTCTACAAGGACCCGAACGGCGGTGCGCTCACTCCCTATGTGGCGACCGACAAGGTGATCATGCTGGGCGACGGTCGACTCGACCTGACCTACGGCAACATCCCCTCCATCGGCAGCCTCGACAGCAGAGTGCTTCCCTTCATGCCTCGCCGCATCAGCGACGGGGAGCGGGGGCTCGACCTCATCCAGAACGCCTGGCTCACCGAAGACCGTGAAAACCTCATGGTCAGCGTGGCAGCGCGTCCGCTCACCATCCCAACCGCCATCGACACGTTCGGTTGCCTGGACGTGATTCCGTAATGTCGGAGTACCCAGAGGCGCCCGAGCCTGAGGTCGAGGCAGCTCCAGAGCCCGAACCGGCTCCAGAGCAGGCCGACACCAAGCCGCCACCAAAGAAGAGGCCAGCGGCCAGGAAGTCGTCGAAGCCGGCTGCCAAGGGCCACGTCGTCGCTGAGGGCAAATCCCTCAGCCTCGGCGGGCGCGTCTACACAGCAGGGGATGAGGTGCGCGCTTCCGCCATTGGCGGCGACGATCTCCTCAACGAGCTGGTTAGCCGTGGAGCGGTGGTCGCCAAGTGAGTCTTCGAGCGCAAGCACGTCAGGATGCCGTCTCGTTCTTGGAAAACACTTCCGAGTTCGGGTGGCCGGTTACGGTCACGGACCCTGATGGCTTGACGCTCGCGCTCACCGGCTTTCACACCGACATCGGTCAAACCATCGACCCAGACACAGGACAGGCCGTGGCCGGCAGACTGGCGAGCATCGCGCTCCCCATCTGCCGGTTCACGGATGCCCAAATGGACGTACCAAGGGGCATTGAGGATTCAGCCAGCAAGCCCTGGGTCATCCAAGTCACTGACATCGTGGGCGGCACCCACGTTTTCAAAGTTTCCGAAGCGCTGCCAGACAAGGCCATCGGCGTCGTGGTGTGCTTCCTCGAAACGTACCGCGTATGAACATCACGACCCTCATCGACAAGCAGGACACGAGCGAAATCGTCAGGGACGAAATCGCCGCAATCCTGGTCGCAGAGGTCGCTGGACAGAAGGCGCTCGCCCTCGCAGACGCCAAGGACCCGCGCGAGTGGGAGCTGCGTGTGTTTTTGGAGCGCAACAACCCGTGGGGCTCCTTTCTCGACCCGAAGACCGAGCAGCTCGACAATCCACCGATCGTCAACGTCAGCTTAGATTCCGTCAACTACGAGCCACGAGCCAGCAACGTCATCGAACGCCAGAAGGGCACCGGGACGTATCACATCGACTGCTACGGCTACGGCCTCAGCGAAGACGACTTCAGCGCAGGGCACACCCCTGGCGATGAGCGAGCCGCGCTCGAGGCGCAGCGCGCCGTTCGGCTCGTCCGCAACATTCTCATGGCCGGTTACTACACGTACCTCGGCCCAGGCCTCCGAGGCACAGTTTGGAAGCGCTGGATGAACGGCGTCACGATGTTCCAGCCCCAGATCGACAACCGGGCCGTTCAGAACATCGTCGCAGCGCGCTTAGCGTTGCAGGTAGAGTTCAATGAGTTCTCGCCACAGGTGGTCGGGGACACGATTGATTTGGTTTCGGCCACAGTGAAGAGACAGGAAACCGGCGAAGTGTATTTCGTCGCCAACTATCCATAGGAGAAAACAATGGCAGTGGACGCATCCGCCGTTGCACGAGTCATCGGCATCGAAACAGTGTTCAAGGATCTTCGCGGCGGCGGCATCGTCAATCTCCCGCAACGAATCTCCATTCTCGCCCAGGGCACGACTGCTGCTCAGGCGACGTACACAAACACGAAGTTCCAAATCACCAGCGCGCCGCAGGCTGGAAGCATCTACGGATACGGTTCGCCGGTCCATCTCATTGCCAGGGAGCTGTTCCCCGCCAATGGCGATGGCGTCGGCACCATTCCGGTGACGGTGCTTCCGCTCGACGACGACGCAAGCGGCGTCGCGGCTGCCGGGGACATCACGCCCTCGGGGACGCAGACCGAAGCCGCAGCCTACAGGGTGGTGGTCAACGGCATCCGATCGGAGGCGTTCGTCGTTGACGCGAGCGCGACGGTCGCGGCCATCGTGACGGCGGCCACCGCCGCCATCAACGCAGTCCTCGAGATGCCTGTCATCGCGACCGACGGCACCACGGTCCTAGACCTCGACGCCAAGTGGGAAGGCACCTCAGGCAACGACCTGTTCGTGGAAGTGGTCGGGGAAGATTTCGGCACCATTTGGACCATCACGCAGCCCACAGGCGGCTTGGTGAACCCGGACGTGCAGGACGGCCTCGACCTCATCGGCGACGTTTGGGAAACCATCGTCATCAACGCGATGGACCCAGGTGACACGACATCGCTCGACCTCATCCAGACCTTCGGGGACGGCCGATGGGGCGAAACGGTCAAAAAGCCGCTGTTCAGCATCTTCGGCAACACCGAGGCCGACGTGGCCACGGCGACCACCGACACCACCACCCGAACAACGGACAAAATCAACTGTCAGGCCGTGGCACCGGGCTCCCCGAACCTCCCGTTCGTGGTCGCCGCGCGTACCGCTGCAAGGGTCGCAAAGATTGCCCAGAACAATCCGCCGACGGACTACACCGGGCAAGCCCTCAACACGATCACGGCCGGCACCGATGCCGAGCAGTGGACGTTCATCCAGCGTGACGTGGCCATCAAGGCCGGAAGCTCCACCATCGAGGTGGTCGACGGGGTGCCGGAAATCAGCAACCTCGTGACGCCGTATTCGCCACAGGGCGAACCCATCCCGGCGTATCGCTTCATCGTCGACATCGTGAAGCTGCAAAACGTCATCTTCAACATCGACCTCATCTTTGCGAACGATGACTGGCAGGGAAAGCCGCTCATCCCCGATGACAGCCCCACGGCCAACCCAAACGCACGCAAGCCCAAGAGCGCCGTCGCGGCGATCAACGACGTGCTCGACTCGCTTGGCCTCGCGGCCATCATCAGCGATGCGAAAACGGCGAAGACCACCACCATCGCGCAAATCGACGTGGGGAACCCCAAGCGCCTGAATGCCGAGACGACGATCCAGCTCTCGGGCAACACCAACATCATCAACACGACACTCAACTTCGGCTTCTTCTTCGGAACCCAAGCCGTCATCGCGTAAGGGAGGCAGACAATGGCAGCGGTAGGCGGAAGCATCCAAGATGTGACCATTCGGGGGAGACTGCTCCCGGTGACAGCGGACGCGGACGTGACCAGAAACCTGGGAGGCTTCGAGAACGAAATCGCAGCCAATGGCGACGGCACGGCACGCATCATCAAAACACGGGTTCCCTGGGGGCTTTCTGGCCTCGTGGTGGAGATCGACGAGGACAGAGGGGACCAACAGTTCCTTCAGGAGATTGCCAATGGCACGGACTACGTGGCAGTCTCCATCACGTTCGCGTCAGGAGTCACCTACCAGGCTTCCGGCACGGTTGCCGACACGATCGAGTTCAGCTCGCAAAACGCGACTGCCACGATCAGCCTCATGGGACAGGGAGAAATGACGCAGCAGTAAGGCAGCGATCATGGGAAACGACGTCGTAGCAGCAGAAGTGGCCGACCAAGAGTTTGAGCGGTTCGTCGAGGCGATGGATCTCGATTTGGACGAATCCGAGATGAACGAAGCGGACCTTTCAAGCTTTTTGGACAACAAGCGGAAGCTGACACGCGCGATGAGACGAGGGTTGCTGACGGTCGATGAAAAGGGACAACTGGTCTACACGCCCCAGTTGGGGAACCAAGAGCCCCTCACCTTTCATGAACCGACAGGCGCCTCGGTCATCGCGATGGACAACAAGAAAGCAGGCAGGGACGTCGCCAAGATGTACGCCACGATGGCGGATATGACGCACACCAACGAGGCACGCTTCAGCCGCATGGAGTGGCGTGACCTCAAGGTGTGCGTTGCGATTACGACGCTTTTTTTGGCCTAAACGTCGCGACACCCCTCGTTCGACATGGTGCGGACGAGAAGCTGCCCAAGGGCACTCACACGATGCAAGCGGTCTACACAGAAATGCTGCTCCAGGTGTGTCGCGACTACGCCGGTCTGCCAGACCCGCGAAGCCTTACGCTTTCTGAAATCCGGTTCTTCTACAACGGCTTGCGTCGCGAGCTCCGTGAGCACACGAAGCCGAAAGCACGGAAATAATGGCCCGATTTAGCGTCGAGGCCATCATTTCGGCCAAAGACAAGTTCACCAAGCCCATCGCGAAGATGGAAAAGCGGTTCTCCAAGTTTTCACGGGTCGTGGAGCGGGGAATGCGCAAGGCGAACAGGGTGGCCGGCCGGTTCAAGGCCGGGCTCCGCAAGGTCGGGGTGGCGGCCCTCGCCGCTGGGGCGGTGATCGGAGGGGTGTTCGCCAACATCATCCGCACAGGCATGGAGTTCGAGCAGACGCTCACGGCCGCCGCCGCCAAGTTCCCAGAGGGTATCAAAAAGGGCACCAAAGAGTTTGAAGCCCTCAGTCAGAAGGCACAGGAGGTCGGGGCCACGACCGAGTTCACAGCCTCGCAGGCGGCCGACGGGCTCAACTTCCTAGCGATGGCAGGGTTCAATGCCACGCAGGCGATGGCGGCCCTTCCAGGCGTCGTCAACCTCGCCACAGCCGCGCAGGTCGAGCTAGGCACGGCCTCCGACTTCGCCACAGACACCCTGGGCGCCTTCAACCTCATGACCGAGGACGCGACTCAGCTCCAAGCCAACCTGGCTCGAGTCAGCGACGTGATGGCGAAGACGAGCACCAGCGCCAACACGACCTTCGAGGAGATGTTCGAGGCGATCAAGAAAGTGGGACCCACTGCGGTTGCTGCCGGTTCCGACATCGAACAGGTCAGCTCGGGCATCGCCATCCTCGCCAACGCCGGTATCAAGGGCGGCGAGGCGGGCACCGCCCTCAGAAACATGTTCCTCCGCTTGGCGGCACCGGCCGCCGCTGGCTCCAAGGCGCTGAAAAAGCTCAACATCGAGGTAGGCGACGGCCAAGGCGGCCTCAAAGACCTCTCCGTGCTCATGGGCGAGCTTGCGGCGAAAACGGAAGGCATGAGCAAGAAAGCCAAGCTCAAGCTCCTCGATGCCATCTTCGGCAAGCGGACGGTCGGCCCTGCGCTCACGCTGATGGAGGCAGGCACCGAAGGCATGAAAGCCTTCGAGGAGGCCATGAACGCCGCACAGGGCACGTCCGACAAGATGGCGGGCACGATGCGGAACACGGTCCAAGGCAGCCTCAAGGGCCTCGCCAGCGCGGTCGAGAGCGTCAAAATCAAAATCTTCGACATGGAGAAGGGGCCGCTCAAAGACACGATCGATTCGATGACGGACTGGGTGCGGGCCAACAAGGACCTCATCGCCACCAAGATCGCCGACTTCCTCGGGGCCATCCTGGAAAACCTCCCGCTCATCTGGACGTGGTTCAAACGCATCGGCATCACAGTCGCCGCCCTTTGGACCCTCGCTACGGCCGTCCAGACCATCACGACCCTGATGACGGCCTGGAAGTACGCCGGGCTCGCCCTCAATCTCGTCATGGCCGCCAACCCCGTGGTCCTGGTCATCGCGGCCATCCTCGCCGGCATCGCGCTCATCGTGGCGTACTGGCCTGAAATCACAGCGCTGTTCACGGAGCTGTGGCAGGCGATGAAGCTCGTGGGCATGGACATCAAAGCCTGGTTCGTCGAGGTCGTGGACAGCATCAAAGCCAAGCTCATGGGCGCGTTCGACTTCATCAAGAACGGCGCCGCCAAGTTCGCGAGCTTCTTCGGCATCGAGTTCGGCGGCGGCGGCGAAACCGCAGGCAGCACGCGCGTTGAAGGCCCAGGAGAGCGCACGGTGAAAAGCATCAACGAAAGCACAAGCATCGACCGGAGCGAGCTGACGATTCGCGCCACACCGGGCACGGAGTTCATGAGCACGCCCCCCACGGGCAGCAACATCAGCCTCGAACCCTCAGGAGCGTTCTGATGAGCTGGCTCGAGCGGGTTCGTGAGGCGGCTTACACATCTCCAGATGGGACACGCATCCCGTTCTTCTACGAAAACGTCTCACGCGACACGCCGCTCCGAAACAAGGCGTTCGAGTTTCCGGGCGTCAATGACGCCTACATCCAGCCCAATGGCTTCGGCCCACGGCAATATCCGCTGCGTGTGTACTTTTGGGGCGACGACCACGACCTTCAGGCCACGCAGTTCGAGCAAGCGCTGCTCGAGCCAGGCGTCGGCCGCCTCGAACACCCTTTCTACGGCGCGCTCAGCGTCGTTCCGATGGGCTCCATCACACGCCGGGATGACCTGAAAGACGGCTCCAACCAGACCATTTTTGAAGTCACGTGGTTCACGACCACGGGCCTGGTCTATCCGGCTCCGCAGTCCGACCCCAGGAGCGAGCTCGCGCAGGCCCTCGCCGACTACGAGGTGGCCGCCGCGAGTCAGTTCGACGCAGACATCCAGGTTCAGACGGAAATCGCGAGGCAAAACCTTTCGACGACCGTTCGGGGCTTCCTGCAAACGGCCGACGCCGCGCTCGGCACCGTGGCCGCGTTCGACACCGCCGTCATCAACGAGTTTCGCGATGCTCAGGACGCCATCAACTTCAGCCTCGACGTGCTCGTGGGCGAACCCTTGGTGCTCGCGCAGCAGATCACGAACATGATCACGATTCCAGGTCGGGCGCTCACGGGCATCGTGGACCGGGTTTTGGCCTACGGCACCTTTGCCCAGGACATCTTTGCGTCGGTGAAGGGCCAACCGGGCACGGTCCTGGGATTCGACCTCCCGCGAACCAAAACCAAGATCCAAAACGATTGGGTCACAAGCGACCTCAACGCATCGACCGGCCTCGCTGGCACCATGACGAGCGTCCTCAACAACACCTTTGAAACCAAGCCGGACGCCCTAAACGCTGCCAATAGCATCCTCGAGCAAGCCGACGCCCTCATCCCGTGGCGGGAGCAGGGGTACACGGACACCGAACTCATCGACGTTGGCACTTCGTACCAAGCGCTGACCTCGGCCGCCGCCCTGGCGGCAGGGTTCCTCGTGGAAATCTCGTTCACGCTGATTCCAGAGAAGCGAATCGTGCTCGACCGGGCGCGAACCATCCTGGACGTGGCCGCCGAGGTCTACGGATCGGTCGACGACCGTCTCGACTTCCTCATCCAAAGCAACAGCCTCACAGGCTCGGAGATTTTAGAACTTCCACGGGGTCGAACCATTGTCTACTACCCCTGAAAACGTCGCGCTCAGCATTGACCAGAAAACGTGGGCGTTTTGGGACACGGTAGAGCTGACGCTCGCCCTCGACAACTTCAGCACATGCACCTTCACGGCCCCGTTTGAGAGCGAACGGACGCTGTTCAGGGAAACCTTCCAGCCGTTCAGCTACAAGAGCCTCAACGTCAAAGTCGACGGCGCCGACCTGTTCACCGGGCAGCTCGTCGGTGTTGAACCCAAGGTCACGGCCGATAGTAAAAGCGTCTTGTGCAACGGATATTCGCTTCCGGCGCAGCTCTCCGACATCCACGCGCCTAGCAGCGCGTTCCCTTTGGAGTTCAATGGCCTGACGCTTCGTCAGATCGCAGACCAGCTCGCGCAACCGTTTGGCCTCCGTGTCGAGTTCGAAGCGCCAGACGGCGCATCCTTTCGCCGCGTCGCGTTGAAACCCGAGGATTCGGTTCGCAACTTCCTCGCCGAGCTCGCGAGGCAACGGAGCCTCGTCATCAGCGACAGTCCGACGGGCGCGCTCGTCTTTCTCCAGTCGATTGCTTCGGGCGTTCCGGTCGTCCAGCTCCAACAGGGGGAACCCCCGTTGGAGTCGGTGGCCGCGACGTTCAGCCCGCAGGCCTATTACAGCGAAATCACCGGCCTTTCCAAAACCAAAGCCTCCCGCGAGGGAAGCAAGTACACCGTTCAAAACACGCGCCTCAGCGGGGTCACGAGACCCCTGACGTTCACTGCACAGGACGTTCGACCGCCAGACCTGCCGACCGCCGTTCAAGCAAAAATGGCGCGGATGTTCGGCAATATGGTGAGCTACGTCGTGAGCCTGCCGACGTGGCGGGACCCACAGGGGTCTTTGTTCACCCCCAACACGCTCGTCACGCTCGAAGCGCCGGACGCCATGATCTACAACAAGACGACACTTTTGGTTCGCGACGTGATTCTCAGACAGGACAAAGAAAGCACGACTGCAAGTCTCGGCCTGGTTTTGCCTGGCGCGTTCAACGGTGTTTTGCCTACGGTGTTGCCGTGGGATTGATCGGCACGGTTCTGGAGTTCTTGCGGACCACGGTCGACGATGTGCCGGTCACAGACATCAAGGTCGACCCAGGCGGGGGACCCAACCTCACTGGCGAGCTGTTCCAGGGCGCGGGCGATGATGCACGGGCACTTCCAACCGACCGGGTGCATCTGGTGGAGATCCCAGGCACCGGACGCTACATCGCCATCGGCTTCCTCGACCCGGTGAACGAGCCGACGGCGCTCGAAGGCGAACGCCGTCTTTACTCACGAGACGCCGACGGGGTCATCCAAGTCACGATTCGCCTGACCAACGACGGCTTCGTGCATCTTGCCGAGGACGACCCGGCCGAGTTCATCCCAAGAGACGACCGACTTCAAGCTCAGCTCGACGACATCAAGGCGTCTATCGACGATTTGCAGGATGCGCACGACAATCACATTCATATCACGTCGGCGGTGACTGGCGGAGGCGGAACCGCAGGCGTGATTCAAGCTCCAGTCAAGGTGACGACCGTGCCGTATGAGGTGGGTGACACGGCAACGGACAAGGTAAAGGGCACATGACAGACGTTCGGCTCTACCAGACCAACGACGGCGGCGAAATCGACTACGACAACGGGCTCGCCGTGACCGCAGACGGGCTCGAGACAGCCGCATACCTGTCTTTGTTCGGCGGCAACAAAGACGACGACGGCGGCGACGCGGGCTCCAGCCTTCAATGGTGGGGCAACTTCACCGAGAACGAGCCGTCCAGACAATACAGGTCACGAACGCAATACTTGCTCAACAGCATCCCTGCGGTTTCAGCAAATCTCCTCCGCATCGAAGACGCGGCTGTCAGCGACCTCGAATGGTTCGTTGAGGAGGGCGTGGCCAACGACGTCGGGGTGCTCGTGACCATTCCAGCGTTGAATGCGGTGAACATCGAGGTGAACATCGAGATCGGGGACAGCACGTATGAGTTCAACTTCGAACAAGAGTGGGCGTTGACATGAGCCTGACCACGCCGACGATCCAACAAATCAGCGACAACATCGTCGCACAACTCGCGGCCGAGCTTAGCCAAGCCATCCCGTTCTTGCCGAAGGCGTTCACGCGCGTTCTCGCAAAGGTTCTCGCTGGCGTTTTCATCCTTGTCTACAAGTACGCGGGCTTCTCACTGCTCCAGATGTTCGTGGCCACGGCGTCGTCCAAGGACACGGTCATCAACGGCAAGACGGTCAACCCGCTCACCGAATGGGGCGTGCTACTGGGCGTCGGCAAACCCAATGACGCAACACGTTGGGAGGGCACCGCCACCATCACCGTCCTCAACCAAACAGGCACGCTCGCCGCAGGGTCACAGCTCCTTCGGTCGGACACAGGGGTGCTCTACCTTACCCTTTCAGCGGTGACGCTGGACGCGGCAACCAAGACCATCACCGTCCGTGCCAGCAGCGACCAGTCAGGCAACGGTGGCGTGGGCACGCTGGGGAACCTGAACGACGCAGACGTGATCTCGTTCGTCAACCCGCAGGCGAACGTCGCCACAGACGCCGTAGTGGCCAGCACCACCGTCACGGGCGCCAACGCGGAGGACCCGGAGGTCTACCGCCAGCGCGTCATCGACCGGGCCGCCCTACAGCCACAGGGGGGCGCATACGCTGATTATCGCCTCTGGGGCTCCGACGTGGCTGGCATCCTCGCCGTCTACCCGTACACAGGCGCCCCAGGCGAGGTCGACGTGTATGTCGAAGCCACCGAGGCGTCCAGCGGCTCCGAAGACGGCATCCCGACGCAAGCCCAGCTCGATGCGGTCGCGGCTGCGATTGAGCTGGATGACGCTGGCCTTGCCTCGAACCGCCCGGCCAACGACCTCGTGAATACGCTCCCGATCACGCGAACGGGCTTCACGGTCGTCGTGCAGGGCCTCACCGTCACCGGGTCAGCCACCGTGGCCCAAGTGGAGCAGGCCGTGACGGACGCCGTAGACGACTGGCTCCGCTCTCGGGAACCCTTCATCGTCGGGCTCTCGACTCTTCCGCGCGCCAACCGCGTAACGCAGGGCTCCGTGGCGGGTGTCGCGACCGAGGCCGCCAACGCCATTGGCGCAACCATCGCGGTCGTCACGCTGTTTCGTGGTCTGACCCAACTCAACGCCTACACGCTAAGCGATGGTGAGAAAGCAAAGCTCGGCACCATCACGTTCACACCCTAAGGACCAACATGGCCATCATCCCATCCTCTAAGTATCCAGGACAAATCGACACGAGTGACCCGAACGGATACCCGAACGGCAAAGCGCAGAACGTGACCACTGCGGGCGACGGCTCAGGCACTCCGCTCGAAAAGGATTGGCTCAACGACTTCTATGGTTTCGTTCAGGCCATGCTCGGCATCGCCGACCTCACCGCGAGCGGTAACCCGGAGGCCGTTGGCATCGCGGAAAACCTTTCGCAGATCGTGGAAGCACTCGACGTGCGCCTGGGCTCTGCGGGCCGCTTGCGGCACTTTCCAGACCTCGGCAACGCATTTGACTTGGACGTGCAGTCGGACGTTGGCCAGGACAACATTCGAGGCCCCTACGTCGAGCCACGTGGGAGATACTTTTGGGTTTGCAACGGCGCTGTGGTTTACAGGTACTCCTTCCCGGACGGACGGTTCAGGCTCGACGGCAGCACCCTCACGCCAGACCACTCCGAAACCATCTCTGAGGTAAACGTCACGGCGGAATCTGTCTGGTTCCGGCCAGACACCGGCACAAAGATGTGGGTTTCGGACGACCAGGACAATGTTTTCCAGTACACGCTCTCAACGCCCTGGGACGTCACGACCGCAACCTACGACTCCTTGAGTCTTGGCCTCGGCACAGAAAATGACAGTGTGCGCGGCATCTTCATCGCGGACGGGGGCACGAAGCTCTATGCCGCGAGCGACGGTGTGGGAAACGAAATCAACCGCTACGACCTGCCGACGCCGTGGACGCTCAGTGGCGCTGGATTCGCAACGGGACAGGTGCTCGACACCACAGCAAACGTGCTGTCCCCGCAGTACGTACACCTCACCGACGACGGCAAAATACTCCTCACCGGAAACGGTACCACTGTGAACACATACGACCTAAGCACCGCTTGGGATTTGACGACGGCCACGCACAACGCGACGACCTACACCATCACCGGGAGCAGTCATGCGTGCGCGACGTTCGGCCTTGGCTACCTCTTGTCCACGAACACTGGAGGCAGCGGCCAAGTCAAAATGGACGTGATCGGACGAACGGTGATGGGGTGACATGAGCCGCTATTTCCGCCAGTTCCAGCATCTCCTTCCACACTCGGAAACGTGGCGCATCACGTTGCAGAAGACGTTGCGGAGCTTCTTCCAGGCGCTCTCCAAAAGCCCGACCGAAGACGCGGTGGTCTTTGTCGATGACGTGTGGCTCGACCTGTTTCCAGACACCACCAGACAGCTCTCGGAATGGGAAAAGCAGTTCGCCCTCAAAGGCGAAGGGACGGAGACGGCACGCCGCGCCGCGCTCGACGCCAGATGGAAAGCACAGGGGGGCCAAGACCCGCGCTACATCCAGGATGCGCTCCAGGCAGCCGGTTACAACGTCTTCATTCACGAATGGTGGGAAACAGAGCCGGAAACCAGGCTGGCTTACGCAACCGAGTCAGGCAGCGTGGGAACCGAGGACACCTTCCCAACGGGCCTCTGGTTCTCTGCGGCCGGGGACAAATGCTATGTCGCAGGCAACACGGGCCAGGACATCAACGGCTACACGCTCTCGACGCCTTGGGACGTTTCGACGCTTGGGAGCCCGGTTGTCAAAGACACGTCGCCACAAAACACCAGTCCA
>Ga0265303_10000809_pt1 | contig 18443 bp, 18 predicted proteins | sample Helome_2_FD_192494 | JGI IMG/M metagenome (GOLD analysis project Ga0265303, IMG submission 192494) | Marine sediment microbial communities from subtidal zone of North Sea - Hel_20160317 (Illumina Assembly) | ecosystem: Environmental > Aquatic > Marine > Subtidal zone > Sediment ... | reverse complement strand
CAATTCGTTCTCTGCAGCTTCAAAGCTAGGCGTGGATTTGCCATCGCTGGAACGGTGGAAAAATGTACGGGATGTTGTGATTCCCAGTGCCCCGGCCTGCATAGCATCCCTTGCCAGCTCAGACATGGCCTTGAGGTCATCAGGAGTCGCAGATTCACGATCCGCACCGCGCTGTCCCATGACGTAGACGCGCAGTGCGGCATGCGGAAGCTGGCTGCAAACGTCCATATCAAAAGAGCGGCCGGCAAGGTAGTCGAGATACTCGGGATAGCTCTCCCAGGTCCAGGGCAGACCGTCCACCAGCACCGGGTGTGGAATATCTTCCACTCCCTCCATCAGCTGAATTAAAAGTTCGTGCTGATCAGCACGACATGGTGCAAAGCCGACACCACAGTTGCCCATGACGACGGTGGTCACACCATGAGCCGAGGAAGGCACCAAGTGATTTTCCCATGTGACTTGGCCATCGTAGTGGGTGTGGATATCAACGAAGCCCGGCGTAACCACTTTGCCCCGGGCTTCGATCTCTTCACGCCCTGCTTCTCGGACCTCACCGATTTCGACGATTCGACCTCCGTCAATTGCGACGTCGGCGCAAACCGGCTCGCCACCATTTCCGTCGACGACCTGCCCGTCCCGAATAACCAGATCAATTGTGCCTTTCATGATGCAATCCTCTGAAAACCGACACGGATAATCCGCCCCAACTTGCTCGGTTTCCACCATGATCAATGACTGATCAGAACGCCTATGGAATCCTTCGGGCAGCGACAGCCAGGCTTTGTGAAATCCTAGCTCATCAGCCAGGAAAAAGACGCAAATCTTGGGGTCAGCCTAGAGTTGTAGAATCCCATAAACTACTAAAGGGAATCTGGGGGTCAGAAACGCCAGTCGACTGGCTATTCACGCGTGGAACTTGGCATGCCAACTCAGCTGAGCCCACGAGAACGTCGATCTAGAGGAGTCCCTCTCAGAAACTGCCAACCAGGATGACGGCAATTGCTTAGGCGAAATCGTCGGCAGCCCTCATTCACACCTTCCTAACTTCGCAGGAAACGTAGAGAAACCACGCCGAGCAACAGTTCTGGCCGAACCTTTTCCTGGGGCGGTGGTTCAAGGGGCTGTCCTGGTGTTCGCGAGAGAATTCAGTGGATTATGAAGGAGTGGGTTGGGAAAGCCCACGGGGATCAGGGTGTTACGCTTTCGTGGGAGAAGAGAGTGGGTCGCTTCGATTTTCGCGGCGGTCGAATCCGGGCGCCGGTGCTGATTTCGATATGCTTACCCGGTGGCTATCCAGTCCAATTTGAAGCATTCGCGGACCTACTCGGAGTGGGGCGGCTATACCCGGACAGACAGCCCATCGATCAATGAGAGCTTGTACGCGCGATAACTGGGTATGGCGCCCACAAGGAAGCCAGCCAGAATGACCGAGGCGAGCAGTCCTGCTTCGGTGAGTGAGGGAGTGCCCAAGGCGAGCGAGATCCCGAACTGGCTCTGCATGACCGGGCGGGCCACCAGTAGAATCACGTGGAGTGCGGCAACCCCCAGTGTGACGCCAAGCAGTGTGAGGAAGCCGGCCTCGCCCATGATCAATGCAAACACATGGATTGGCCGCGCGCCGACCGAACGCAATATGGCCATTTCGCGGCGTCTTTCGTTCAACCCGGTCATCAGCGCCGTCAGCATGCCGAACATGCCGACGATCACGACGAACACCGAGACCAGCAGGAGTGCATTTTCCGCGATGCCGATCAGATCCCAAAGCTGGTTGAGTGCCACCCCGGGCAGGATTGCACTGAGTGGTTCCTGTCGATACTCGTTGATGAAACGTTGTACCTGGAAAGTCGCTACCTTCGACTTGAGCCCCAGCAGAACTGCGGTGATGGTTTTGGGCGTCAGATCCATGTTGCGCGTCTGCTCGGCAGATGCGCCCGTGCCAGGCAGGGGGGCACCGGACTGCCAGCCGATGTGTATCGCCTCAATTCCCTCCAGGCCGACATGTACCGTGTGGTCCACCGGCGTGCCGGTCGGCTCGAGGATGCCGGCGACTCGGAACGGCTTGTCGCCATGACGGGCGAAGGCCACGTCGGCGGCGCCATGCGCCAAGGTGATCTGGTCGCCAAGACGGTAGCCGAGTTTTCGCGCCACCTCGGCACCGAGCACGGCGTCATAGATGTCGTCGAACACCCGGCCCTGCGCGAGCTGCAAAGTTTTCTGACGCGCGTGGCGGTAGTGCTCGAAATAGCCCCCGGTGGTTCCGAGTACACGGAATCCGCGGTGCGAATCACCCAGCGACATCGGAACGGACCAGGCCACCTTCGGATGGCTCCGCAGGTCTTGGTAACTGCGCCATGACATATTGTTGGTCGCGTCACCGATTCTGAAGACAGAGTAAAGAAGCAGCTGCGCAGGGCTGCTGCGTGCGCCTGCGATCAGGTCGGTACCGGAGATGGTATTGGCGAAGCTGGATCGGGTCTCATTGCGCAGGCGTTCGACACCCACCAGCAGGGCCACGCTGAGTGCCACGGAGATCAACGTCAGCATGGCCGTGAATCGTCGGTTCATCAGGCTGTGCCAGGCGAGCGAGACTATCGGCATGAGTTCATTCCGCGGTTGTGGCCCTGTGCCCGGCCCGGTTGATTTCGGCCAGGGGAATTCTCCGGCCAAACAGGGGTTTCAGCGATTCATCGTGACTCACGAAGACCAGGGTTGAGCCGGAATCCCGGCATTCGTTGAACAGTAGCTGAACGAACGCCTCGCGCCGGTTCGCATCGAGTGACGAAGTTGGCTCGTCCGCTATTACGATCTCGGGGGCCCCCATCAGTGCGCGAGCGGCGGCCACGCGCTGCTGCTGCCCCACGCTCAAGGTTGTGACCGGACGCCCCAGCAGTTCATCGTGTGCCATGTCCAGGTGATCCAGCAGGCGCAACGCTTCGTGTTCCGGCGTGCCACTGCGCTTCACTGCCCTGTGGCGACGTTGCCGGGAGAATCGGCAGGGCAGTGTGACGTTCTCCACCATCGACAGGTAGGGAAGCAGATTGAACATCTGGAATATGTAGCCGATGTGGTTGGCGCGGAAATGGTCGCGCTCTACGCTGCCGAGTTGTTCTAGCCTGTTACCCAGAATCTGCAATGATCCCTTTTCCGCCGTGGTAACACCGGCCAAAAGGCTGAGCAGTGTGCTTTTGCCACTGCCGCTCGGTCCCGAGACAAAGACCTGCTCGCCGCGCGCTATCGAGATCGAGTCAAGAGACAGAACCGTTGGTCCGCCCTTCTCCCAGCGGAACGTCAGGTCGTTTATCTCAATAGCTTGCATGCTGCTCGATTCATGTGTGCGTTCAATGGAGCCTGGCGATCGCCACACCCTGGACATGAGACATGAAAATCAGAGATCCAGGGTCGGATTATTCTTGCTTACCTTGGCAGCGCTCTGTCGACTACCGGCGATATGCTGGACATCCAGCTCATCGAAGGCTGGAAATGCATCGAACAGGCCCAGGTACAGTTTATCGGGGTCGCGTGTGCCCCCGCATACGAATCGGTACACTGCCGTGATATCCGAGTGCTGCGTCTCAAGGTGTTGTGCGTCATGTGGGTCATGATCCGGATGTGTATCCTGGTCCGGCGTTCCCTCATTCGGAGCCAGTCCGGACGCGATCTCCATCTGTTCCATGCGGCAGTCCGCGCTCTCGTTGAAACGGAAAAGCCGATCTCCGTCTTCCAGTGTCGAACGGGCGCTTCTGATTGCAGCGTGTTCTGCTTCCGACGTCGGCGTGTGTTCAAAACCCACCAGGCTGGCGGCAGGGCCGATCAGTTCGATATGAATGACCTTGCCATCGATCACTAAATTGAGTCTTGCCTTGCCATGCACATGGCTGGTCTGTGGGTGGTGCTGGTCGCCGGCCTGAGCGCCCGCAGCGATCAATACCGCCATGATGCAGATGCCAGCGCGGCGCACAAGGGTGCTCTGATTCATCGCGTAACTTCCGAGAAAATCAAAATGTTTCCGACCTCGTTGGGTGCGGGCCTTTCGGGTGCTGCCTGTTGGTGTGCTCGGCTTCCCGAGCCGGGCTGAAACTTCTTGAGAACGCAGTATACATGTGGTCAACGCGGACAAAAAAAGCGCCCGCCATCGAACAGGGTTTGCACTGCGGCCGGTTGTGTCGCCGGTGCGGGAACTTCATTGATCGCCCAGGTGTCATTGGTCTATGCTGCATACGTCACGAGATTCGGACTGGTGCCTTTTGTCGGCTGCAGTGTCGCCCCAACCGAAAAATAGACGTAAACGCCAGATGATCCATCGAATGTCCAGAAAAGCCCTGTTGCTGTCCGCGCTGGTCCTCGCGGCCTGTGATTCGGGGCAGCCACCGACGGCCGTTTCCCCGGTCTCGCCAGTGGCCCCTCCGGTGATTGCCGAGTCGGGCGTCGTTGAACCCGGATCGCCGCCACCAGCCGAGAGCCCCGCTGTCGTTGCGGATGCGGGTGTGAAGGAACTCGAATGGGACGCACTGATCCCGGATGACTATTCCCCTGAGAAACTGCTCGCGGAATATCAGCCAGAAGACATGGAAGATGAAGACCCCCGGGCAGCGGAGCTCATGGAAAAGCTGCGAAAGCTCTGGGACGAGGCCCCCGTGCGGCCTGAACTGGACGGACAGACAGTCAGGCTGCCGGGCTTCACCGTGCCGCTGGAGGGTGATAGCCAGGAAACCACCAGTTTTCTGCTGGTTCCCTACTATGGCGCCTGCATCCATGTGCCGCCTCCGCCCGCCAATCAAACCGTTCATGTCCTGACAGAACCGGGCAAAAGTACCAAGCTTGGCGAGTTTGATGTCGTTTGGATTACCGGCACGATGAGTGTGAAACGCATGGACAACGATCTGGCAGAAGCGGGCTATACCCTTTATGCGACGGATGTCGCACCCTACGAGTAGTTCGACCGAATGTGGTTGCGCACTGTCGGGCTGAGTATCTGTCTGGCGGCCGCGTCTGCCGTACATGCCGAGACTAGATCGAGTGCCTGCCATATCCACCCACCCGGGTCCACGCCGGGAAAACCCGTCAATATCATCGGGCCCTTCACCTCGGTGGCAGAGTGCGAGACAGAACGTCGACGCCGCTTCCCTGGTACAGGACGCTGTCACTGTCAGGCCGATTTCACCCCCCGTTGGTATCCTCCGGACCCAACGGGGGGTGGTGAGCGCCGCCCGTCTGATCTGCTTTGACCAGCGGTTCGTCGCGTCTATGCCGGTATCTGCTTCTGATTTGCTGTGTTCCGGTCCCATGCCAAAACAGATGATCAGACCGAGGATTGAGTGACCTTAGTCGAGAGCCTTGCAGACAAGATCGTCGTCAGCCCGCGTTCACCCCCTTCTAACTGCTTAATAGTTGCAGAGAAACCTCACCGGGCAGCAGTTCTGGCCGAACCTTTTCCTGGGACGGTGGCTCAAGGGGGTGTCCTGGTGTTTGCGAAGGAATTCAGCGGATTATGAAGTGCCGGGACGGGAATGCCCACGGGGATCAGGGTGTTTGGTATTCGCGGACTTAGACTGCAACTCGCGACGATATTCGCGGCGGTTCGAATGACGATTGCTGTTCTGATGACATCACTTGGGTGGCACTGCGCTGCTGCCACCCGAAGCAATGCCAGTCGGTCAACGCCGTGGATCCGAACTGCCCCAGGTCTTTAGGAAATAAGATATAAGGCACATAAGGGCATCACCGGCGCTGTCGAACCTGTTGTGGCTCAAGAATATTTCGCTGACGGATCAGGCCGTTCACCTCGTTACTATCAGCAGATCGCCATCAATCGCACCGTCGAGGCGATTGCCAAGGACGAAGGCCACAACCGCCATCTCCTCGTGATGGCGAATCGGGAAAACGTGCAGAGGATCGCGTGATGGCTACCAAGAGAGAACTGAAAGCGCGGGTGGCGGAGGTGGAGGAAGCTTTGGCAGCTGCCATTGAGACGATACATGCCGCCATCGAGATCATCGTCAGCCTCAACAAGATCATCGTCAGCCAAAACGAGATCATTACCAATTCCAAGGCGATTACCCAGCAACGTGAGACTAAGCCGAAAGGACTAAGCGACGTACAGATGGTCAGTCTGGTCAAAAGCTTCAAGGAGTTCCCGAAACAGCAGTGGGTGAAGGAGCGTTATCTGGAACTGCGGGCCGACGGCAAGAAAAAGGGCAAGGCGATAAAGGCCATCGTAAAGGAGATGAAGACGCCCGAAATGCGGAATCAGTTCGGCGCGGCATACCACCCTGACCACATCCGTCAGACGATACGTAAGGGATTGAAGTAGGCGGGCCATCTACCTAGGCTCGATACCACTCCATCTCAGTTCAGCCAAAAGCCGTCATAAGCAGCGACACAACCGCTGGTCAATCCCGGCCATGGGACATAAGAGACCCCGCCGAAGCGGTCTGTTACGGAGCCGCAAGCGGCTCCTCCCCCCAAGGGGACGACTACATCAGCTTTAGCTGGTCTACCCGTCGATCTTCGGCCTCTTGGTGCCTGATGCACTCTCGGATGACTTGCTCGTCCCGCTCGACCACGATATGGGTATGCGTCTCGCTGTTGCTGAGGTCGACCGCCAGTGACTGCTTTTACAACCATCGCTTGCGCCAGAAATAGATCAGCATACCCACGGCAATCGCCGCCATAAGCAGCCACGCGAGCGGGTAACCGTAATACCAGTTCAGCTCAGGCATTGCCCAGGGACTTGTGCTGTTGCTGCCGAAGTTCATGCCATACACTCCGGCTACAAAGGTCAGAGGAATAAAGGTGGTGGCGATTACGGTCAGCACGCGCATGATCTCGTTCATCTTATTGCTGACGCTCAACAGATAGATGTCGAGCATGCTTGTGCTCATGTCTCGGTAGGTCTCTAACAGGTCCATGACCTGGATCGTATGGTCGTAGCAGTCACGCAGGAAGAGCCTGGTGTCGTCTAGGATTAGCTCTTGATCCTCCCGTACGAGGGCATTTATCACCTCGCGCTGCGGCCACAACATCCGCCGCAGCAAGATCAGTTCACGTTTCACTTCATGGATGTGCGGCAGCGTCTCGCGCGCCGATCCACCGAGTATCTTTTCTTCGAGTTCTTCCAGTTCAAGGCCAAACGCCTCAAGCACCGGAAAGCCCTGGTCTATGACGGTGTCCACCAGCGCATACAGCAGGTAGTCAGTGCCGCGACTGCGGAATCTGCCGGCGGTCTCCTGTAGGCGCGTGAGCACAGGCTCAAAAGGGTCGACAGGGCCCTCGCAGAAGCTCAGCACAGAGTCAGCGGAAAGGAAAAAATTGGCTTGATAGATCTCCACTCGACCGTCTTCGAAGCGTGGCAGGGAGAGGGTCGCGCAGACCTGGCCGTCGAATTCCTCCACCTTGGGTCGTTGCCCCGTGTTGTGGATGTCCTCGAGCGCCAAGGGGTGCAGGTCATAGGTTTCGCCAAGTTGCGTCAATAGCTGATGCGATGGGCGGCCCTGTACATGCATCCACGTCATCGCCTTTGAATCTGAGGATTCGGTGATTGGCGGAATGGCGTCCTCAGCAGTGGTTACGTTGACTGCGGTTCGGTTGTAGCGCACTCGCCGCACGCTGGCGGGGCGCGATGCCATGGCTTTAATCGAGGGTTCATGCAGCATACCGGGCGCGGTGCCCGGCGGGTGATAGCGCTTGGTAAAGAAGGCCATGACTGGTTCTCCTGGGTAGCTGTCGCCATTCTGCCGGAAGGATATCAACGATGAGAGTTTTAATCTTTTGGCCCAGTCACGACCTGCAGGTCAGATGGCGAGCCAGGGAAAAAGTAGGCAACCGGTGAAGGCACGCCGCATAGAATTCAAGCGCAATCGTCGCGGGTCCAGGCAGGGGGAGTGTCCGACTCGACGATGAGACCGGCGTAGGTTTCACTCCAACGTTCAGGTCGGCGGCACGGTTTCTATCGCGCACGGCTGCAACAGCATCGTTTGTGGGCCAAGAGTACCAGGCGCCGTTGCTGATGCCACAATCAGGCAGCAACGCCAAATACGCGGCCCACACCTGCGGTTAGCGCCATTGCAAGCGCACCCCAAAAAGTTACGCGAAAAGCACCAACTGAAATAGCTGCACCGCCGGCGCGTGCAGCAAGACCACCAAGAAAGGCAAGGAAGACAAGAGATGAGAAAGCAACTATTGCTATGACCTGTGTTTCAGGTACAACCCAGGCCACTATTAGAGGAAGTGCGGCGCCAACGGTGAACGTACCTGCAGATGAGAATGCCGCCTGAACAGGCTTTGCACTAACCGTCTCCGAGATACCTATTTCATCTCGAGCGTGTGCCCCAAGTGCATCATGCTCCATCAGCTGTTGCGCAACTTGTTTTGCCAAATCTGGTTCAAGCCCACGTCCTTCGTATATTTTCGCCAGCTCATCTTCTTCAAACTCGAAATCGCCTTCCAATGACTTCTTTTCCAGTGCGAGATCTGCATTTTCCGTATCTGACTGAGAACTGACGGATACGTACTCACCAGCAGCCATAGACATCGCACCGGCAACCAACCCGGCAACTCCGGCAAGAAGAATACCTTCGTGGCTGGTACGAGCAGCTGCAACACCGATAATAAGACTTGCAGTAGAAACAATCCCGTCATTTGCGCCTAACACTGCAGCGCGTAACCAGCCTACGCGATGTGACCTATGTTGTTCATGATGACTCATGTATTGCCTCTGTAGATTTAGTGCGCACAAAGTGAAGCGGACCGAGTCTGCTTCTGCTCTTCAGGCCCTGATGTTTCTTGCCCACAGATAGGTCCCTGAATTTGAGAATATTACCGACCTTTCCTCCAGAGCCGTAGAACCCCTGTCGGGAAGGCTTCGAGCGAGATTAGCATCCGGAGACAGCGCCGCCCAAAGACTTGCTGATCTTGGCTCCAGCTTCTACACCATCGTGACGTTAGTTGAGTCCGGGTTGATATTCATTGTCTCCGAAGTTACTCGGTTACCTGGCGAAACCCTCTGAGGCGATGGGGTGCGCTTCCTTACGTTCGCACACCGAGTCCATCATCAATGTTGGCAGAGCTGAGCAGGATGACCTCGATCTCCTCGATGATCTCTTCCTGGCGTAGTTTGCTGCACTGTTGTGCCAGGTCACTGGATTCCTCATCCATGTGCTTAACGGCCCCTTCCAGATGCGTTACGCGGCGACGGTTTTCCACCATCAACGACGTGTAGAGCATCTGGTGTAGGGCTGCGAGCAGATAATGATCTGTGAGATCGATCAGGAGTTCCTCGGCGGAGAGATTCATCAGCGGGGGATGGGGGTGTGCTGGCGGGGTATGCAATTGATACTGGAAGGGCGGCAGTAACCTGTTCATGGCGATGCCGTTGTCGTCATGATAGATGCCATAGAGGGTCGGGCTAAAACGATCGCTCTGCAGTAAAGCCAGTTTGTGCACCAGTCGTTGCAGGACTGCCGGGACCTCTTCCGCAACACTGGCGCCATCGACAAATGCGGCAACACGATCATCACCCTCGAGCAGTGGGTGCAGTTTATGGCCGACCGCGAGCAATCGTGGCCGGACAGCGTTTTCCGCATGCCGTACTGCCGCAAGCCGGTCGGTCAGAACGTGGTTGAAGTCGCCGCAGAACCCACGTTCAGTGCCAATCATCAGGAATACCGGCGTGGTCTCTGTCGCTTCGGCCAGGATGTCGGGATGACAACTGAGAAGATCCGCCGCCATTGTTTCGATCGATTTGACCACGGACCTCTGGGCGGGCAGGAAACGGTCCAGCTTGCGTGTCTCCATGTAGGCCAGCGTCTTCATCGAGTTCATGATTTCCCGGATCTCGCCCAGGCTGTGACGGTGGTGCTCCAGATCTCGCCGACGGCTCATGGATTCGCGATGGGGTCAAGCGGTTGCAGCCAGCTGGCTACAGCTTGCGCCCATTGCTCCCTTGGACTGTCCAGGTTGAGCGTGCAGCGTTCGACCTGTTGTTGCAGTACCGTAAGCAGTTCGGGTAGCTGCTCCGAAGAGATATCCCCAAACAGGCCATCATTGAAGGCTACCAGCCAGGCCATCTGGAACGCTTCGGACACTGGTGCCAGACGGTCCTGCTTGAGGATCTCGCGCAACACCCGACCGCGGGCAATGGCGGCGATCATGGACGATTCAAGCCGGGCGCCGAAGCGGGTGAAAACCTCCAGTTCGAGAAACTGCAGGTAGTCGAGTTTCATCCGTCCGGCCTCTTCCTTGATCCGCGGGTGTTGGGCCGTACCGCCGATACGTGACACCGACCTGGCGATGTCGATGGCGGGTCGGAAGCCGCCGGCAAACAGTTCGCGATCCAGATAGATCTGGCCATCGGTGATAGAGATCAGGTTGGTGGGAATGTAGGCGGCGATCTCGCCCTGTGTGGTCTCCACAACAGGCAGTGCGGTCATGCTGCCGCCGCCATGGGCCGGGTTGAGGCAGGTCGCCCGCTCGAGCAGTCGTGCGTGGACCGAGAAGATGTCACCGGGATAGGCCTCACGCCCCGGCGGGCGGCGCAACAGCAGCGAAAGTTCCCGGTATGTCCTTGCGTGGCTGACCAGGTCGTCGTAAACGATCAAGGTATCGCGGCCCTGCTGCATCCAGAACTCTGCCACCGCACATCCGGCAAACGGGGCAAGATGCTGTAGCCCGGCCAGGCTGCTGGCCTCGGCCACGATCACGGTGGTGTAATCCAGGGCACCGTACTCACGCAGAGTTTCGATGGTGTTGATAACCGTCGAGCGTTTCTGGCCGACCAGCACATAAATGCAGTTCACGCCCTTGCCGCGTTGGTTGATGACGCTATCCAGTGCCAGTGAACTGCGGCCCAGTCCATCATCGCCCAGCAACAACTGACGCTGGCCTTTGCCGATCGGGATCAGCGTGTCGATGATCTTGATGCCGGTGTAGAGAGGTGAATGCACGAAATCGCGCGCCACGATAGGCGGCGAAGGCCTCTCGAGGTATTGCCATCCGGTCGGACGAGGTGCCGGCCGGTCGTCGAGTGCCGTGCCCAGGGGATCGATCACGCGTCCCAGTAAAGCATCACCTACCGGCAGGCTCAGTCGGCGCCCGGTAAGGTGGACCGGGGTGCCGGATCTAAGGGCATCGGTCTCGTGCAGCAGCACGGCACCTACCCGCTCCCCGGTGAGATCGAACACCATGCCACGGCTGCCATCCTCAAACTCCAGAATGTCATCCATGGCGGCAGAGGGCAGACCCGCGATCCAGGTGATGCCATCGCCCACGGAGACCACACTCCCACGCTCGCTGATGCGCAGGCGGGGGCGGTAATCCCTTAGCCAGGCGGCCTGCTGTGCCAGGGGACCAGCGATCGCAACTTCATCGGGGGGCACGGGCGAACTCCGCAAAGCCCTTCAGTTCATCGCGCACATTGGCTGCCAGCACCCAGGCGCCGATAACGATGTGCAGGCCGGCCAACAGTGTTTCGTCGTGAATGAATTGAACCGGGACCGAGAGGCCACTCACCTTGTGCAGGGCCACCTCCAGCCGCTGGCGGTGCTCGGCATCCAGCGTGAAGGCACTGCGGACCTCAATCGTTTGCGGTGGCTCACCCCATTGCTGCCTCAGGCCGGCAGTCTGTTGCCCGGACAAGCCGTTCAATTCGTCCAGCAGCAGGTTCAACAGACGCGTCTCCAGTTCCGGCCCGCAGGTCTGTCCCAGCAGGCGGCTGGAAAAGGCGCCACCCAATTGCAGGGCCTGATGTTCGATTGCCCGCCGCTGCTCGGCGTGCTGGCGTTTTTCGGCGATCCGGCTTTTCTCCCGCTCCTGATCGAGCGTGGCCTGCAGTGCAGCCAGTTGGCGGGCTCGTTCCTCGTCCAGTTGCCGGGCAAGCGTGTCCTTGGCCTGGTGGCGTTCCCGCTCCCAGTCGGCCAAGCGGTCTTCGTACTGTGCCTTCAGCGAATCCGCCTCGTCCTGCAGCCGGTGAGCCTCGGCGAGCTGTCCTTCGATGGCGTTGCGGCGTCGGGCGATCACGTCGAGCACTGGCTGGTACAGGAAACGCTTCAAGATCCATACCAGGACCAGGAAGTTGAGGATCTCCAGCAGGAAGGTAGACCAATTCAGTTCCAAAACGGACGTCCTTCGATAAACAGGGCCTGGACGGCTACTTGATCAGATATTCCAGCAGCGGATTGCGGAACAGCACGATCAGCACGATGACCAACACATAGATGGCGAGTGATTCGATCATGGCCAGACCGATGAACAGGGTGCGCATGATCGATTTTTCTGCCTCAGGCTGGCGCGCCAAGGCGTCGAGCGCCCTGCTGATCGCCCAACCCATCGCAATAGCGGGCAGCATGACGCCCAGCGCAATACCGAGGACGGCAGCCACCGTGGAAACCAGGGTGAAATTGGACAGGTCAGGCATGAGGAGCTCCTTGCGCGTGTTGCCGACGTTGTTGTGATTGTATGCCGCCGGCGACATAGATGAGCGCCAGCATGCCGAAGATGTAGGCTTGAACCAGCGCCTCTACGATGTGCAGCATCAGGATCGGCACCGGTGCCAGGAAACCGGCGACGAGCAGGATCAGCAGAGCGGCCATCTCGAGGCTCATCATGTTGCCGAACAGGCGTACAGCCAGCGCGACGGTACGGGTCACCTCACTGATCAGGTGGAAGGGCAATAGGATGGGGCTCGGTGACATGTAGTGACGCAGGTAGTTTTTCAGACCGGCGATGCGGATGCCGTACCAGTGGGTGGACAGGAATACCAGGAGCGCCAGCGCCGCGGTAGCAGACAGGTCGCGGGTGGGGGAGTCTGCGCCAGGGACAAGGCCGCTGAGATTGGCGATCATCAGGAAGATCCACAGGCTGCCGATGAACGGCAGGAGGCGGCGGGCATGTGCGGGTTCGACGGCGGCGATGGCCTCTTCGATCGTCGACACGATGCCTTCCAGAGCGGTCTGTGCTGGCCCCGGGTCGATACTAAGCCGTCGCGTGATCAACCAGCAGCCAAGCCAGAGGATGCCGATGATCACCCAGGTCGTGACTACAGTGCTGGTGATCGCCACCGGCCCGAATTCGATCACCGGCTCTATCAGCATGTCCCCCTGAGCCATGTCGTTACTCCCTGACGAAAAGATACACGTTGAGCCCGCCGATAAAGACCCCGAGCAGAATCAGGCTCATGGTCCAGCGGGTGGAATAGCCGTTAACCAGGCTGTCCAGCCAGATCCCCAGGTAGGCACCGCCCACGACCGGCAGCACGAATAGCAGACCCAGGGTGCCGAGGAAGACAGTCTGACCGATCAGGGTGGGGCGTTCATGCTCGGCCTTTTGCATCCGTTTGGCCTGTCGCTCTACCGCTTTTCTGAGCTCCTCCCGGGGTTCCATCTATGCCTCCTTCCGGCCAAGCCGCCACATCCGCCGCAGCACCTCTTCCTCCATCCGGTGCAGACTGGCCTTGGTATAGTGAAGTTCTTCCTCCTCGGCCAGCAATTGTTGCTGCAATACAGCACTGATGGCGGTGTAGTCATCATCCAGCAGGAAGTGACGCGTGCTCAGAGTCAGCTGATTGTCGTGGAAGTACAGCAGTGCGCCGGGCTGGGCGAGGTAATGCCACGCCCCATCTGCATCGCGGAAACGCGCCAGGCCGATGCTCAGGCTGGTCATCAGGCGGGCATGACCGGCGAGTATGCCGAAGCTGCCCGAGGCGTCCTCACCAACAAAGGTGGTCACACCGGGTATGCGTTGCGCATGGGTGGCATCCTGGAGCAGCAGCTCAAAGGTCTTCACGCGGCGTGCTCCGTCATAGTGCCGCGCATGTAGCACGACTCCTCGGGTATCTCGTCATAGCGTCCCTGCATGAACGCCTCGCAATCGCTAAGGGTCTGTTCCAAGGGTACGCTCACGCCGGGGATGCCGCTGTGCGCGGCAGTGGTCCAGAACGGTTGGCTGAGATAGCGCTGCAGCTTGCGCGCCCGCATCACCACCTGGCGGTCCTTTGGTGACAGCTCCTCGACACCGAGCATGGTGATGATGTCCTCCAGCTCCTGGTAACGCGCAAGGTGTTCACGAACGCCCTCGGCCACGGTGTAGTGGCGCTCGCCCAGGGTGTGTCGGTCCATCAGCTTGCTGGCCGACTGCAGCGGGTCAACGGCTGGGTAGATGCCCTTGCCCGCCTGCGCACGGGACAATATTACGTTGGTGTCGAGGTGGCTGAGGATCACATTGACTGCCGGATCGGTCATGTCGTCGGCCGGTACATATACCGCCTGCACGGAGGTGATGGCGCCCTGCCGGGTGGAGAGGATGCGGTCCTGCATCTCTGCCACCTCGGTGGTCAAGGTGGGTTGGTAGCCGACGGTGGCCGGCATCCGCCCGAGCAGGCTGGAGATCTCACTGCCTGCCTGTACAAATCGGAAGATATTGTCCATCACGAACAACACATCCTTGTGCAGGCTGTCGCGCAGATACTCGGCATAGGTGAGTGCTGTGAGGCCCACCCGGAAGCGGACACCCGGGGACTCGTCCATCTGGCCGAATACCATCAGTGTCTGCCCCAGTACGTCGGCCTGTCTGATCTTATGCCACAGTTCATGGCCCTCGCGAATGCGCTCGCCCACGCCGGCGAACACCGACACTCCCTTATGCAGGGTTGCCATGGCACGCATGAATTCCATGATCAGCACGGTCTTGCCGACCCCGGCACCGCCAAACAGGCCGGTCTTGCCGCCCATGACGAATGGACAGAGGAGGTCGATGACCTTGATTCCAGTCTCCAGCACCTCGCCGCTACCGACGGACTGATGCAGCGGTGCCGGACGGGCATGGATATTGTTGTATGTCACTGCTTGCAGTGGGGTCTGATGGTCGAGGGGCTCGCCAAAGACGTTCAATAGGCGCCCAAGGCATTCGGGTGACACCGGAACATGCAGTGGCGCGCCAGTGTCATACACGTTCATTCCCCGATAAAGGCCACTGGTGCGGTGCAGGGTGATGGCCCTGAGATGGCGTTCATCGAGATGCTGGTGAACCTCGAACAGGTAGGTTTCGCTATTCAGCGAGGCGTACAACCCCTGGTGCAAGGGCGGCAGGGTATCGCAGGCGATGACAACCACCGGTCCATGCACCTCTGCGATCATGCCGATGGGTGCCTGTTTTTCGTCACGTACCGCCGGCGTTTCGGGCATGACGGTAGTCTGTTCTGTTTCCGAGCCTGACATTGACCTGCTCGATGTGGTGTTCATGGGCTTGTGCCGCATTGTGGCCGAAATGCGCCGCAGCCACCCGCTTGACTCGTACGAATAGTCGTAATGCCGTGCCTTGAATTGTAGAAGAGTCCAGCGCTGTCGAAGAAGCAGCCGAAGGCAATATTGATCGTCCTTTCAGGGTAGAACTCGGTCATCCGACAAGATTGCCCAGGTATTTGCGCTGGGACTTCCGAGTTAGGCCAACAAGAGACATTCTCGGGCCAAGCAGATCAAGTATCGGCATTCTCTGCAACTCGGGGACTATTGAATCAGCGTGTGCGCTGATAGGTCATCACGTTGCCGGATTCATCTACCAGCGTGAACTGGTTGCTGCCACCACTCTTGTACCAGTACTTGCGCACCACGTCGGTATCCGGGCTGTAGGCGATCAGGCGCTGGCCGACCAGAAAGAATATGCAGTTGCAGGGCTTGTCTTGTCCGCCCCAGATGCGTGCGTAGTTGCGCTGGACCTCGACCGACTCGCCGCCGCTGCCGCGCCAGAAGCCGGTCAGATCGGGTTGATGGCTGTCGGCACCCTGCGTGTCGGGACAGGTCAGCAATTGTCCGCTGTAGGGCGACTGCCGGGCACTGTATGGCTGCTGATGATAGGGCGTAGTGAAGCCGGACAAGCCGGGCCATTGATTGCTAAACTGGTGGCCATAGTTTGAGGGAAACGATGACCAGGGCGACACGCCGCTCATCCAATCCTGAGCCTGCAACTGGGAAGTGGTCAGACATGACAGAAAAATCAGCCCGGCGACGCCCGGCAGGAGCTGGCGAAGCGCTCTCGTTGCAACAGCCCCGGTGGTTCTACGCATGCCGATGTGTCTCCCTGCCAGCCGGAGGATTCGCGGTGCTGCAAATCCTCTCACCTGACTTCACTGTATTACTAATCGGGTGCGGCGTCGCTGACTGTTATCAAGTCGGACGCAGACCGAAATGAGACTGTGGCGACACGGAAACGGATACCTGCTTCCTGCTACGGAGCGGGCGCTTACCTGACGGGGCGTGGTCGTCGGCAGTGGGTCGAAGTCGGACCAATTAACTAGCCGAATGTCGATCCGCAATGCGCGTGAAGCTGCCGGTTGACATGCACCAAGCGACCGTCGGGTCGGGTGGATCTGATACGCCGAGTCCGTTTCGTTTTTCGGCCTGCTGTTCTTTTAGAAGCAGTTGGACAGCGGGTTGAATCAGGTGGTCTTGTACGACAGCTCGCGGCGAAACTGTCGACAGCCCCTTTCACGCCTTTCTGATTGACCGAGAAACGCAGAAAAACCTACCCGGGGGGCAGTTCTGGCCGGACCTTTTCCTGGGACGGTGGCTCAAGGGTTTGTCCTGGTGTTTGCGAAGGAATTCAGCGGATTATGAAGTAGTGGGGTGGGAATGCCCACGGTGATCAGGGTGTTAGGTTTGAGTTGGAGTGAGAGGTGGGTCGCTTCGACATTCGCGGCGGTTGGCTTGAGTGGGAAAGCGATCAGTGCGTCGGTGTTGCTTTTGCTCGCGGTCGCGCAGGTAATGGCGAGGGTCGTCGCCATCCGCATCGAGCACGTGATGTAGTATCGGCGGGAACATGACGCCGCCGCGCAGGCACTATGGGGCATCGACCAAGCAACATAGGAGAAGGATATTTATGGACTACAAATTGCTCGGCAACACCGGCTTGCGGGTGTCGCCGCTTTGCTTCGGAACCATGTCGTTAGGCAAGGAGGCGGATGAGGCCGAAGCGAAGCGCATGTACAGGGCGTGCCGGCAGCTCAGCATCAACTTCTTTGACTGCGCCGATGGCTACAACAACGGCCGTGCCGAGGAAATCCTGGGCAGGCTGGTGAAAAGCGAGCGTGACGAACTGGTAATCACCTCCAAGTGTTTCAATCCCACGGGCGAGGACGTGAACGCCCGCGGGGGCAACCGGCGGCATATCGCGCTCGCCGTCGACGCGAGCCTGAAGCGCCTGCGCACCGACCGCCTGGATGTGCTGTTCATGCACCGCTGGGATCCGGTCACACCCCTCGAAGAAACCCTGCGGGCGCTGGAGAAGCTGGTGAACGATGGCAAGGTGCTCTACCTGGGCGCCAGCAACTACTCCGCCTGGCAGGTGGCCAAGGGTCTCGGCATCGCCGCGAAGCAAGGCTGGCCGCGCTTTGACGTTATCCAGCCCATGTACAGTCTGGTCAAGCGTCAAGTGGAATCCGAGATACTGCCTCTGGCCCGGGAGGAGCACCTGGGTGTCATGACCTACAGCCCGGTGGGCGGCGGCCTGCTGAGCGGCAAGTACGGACCGGGCAAGCGTCCCGACTCCGGGCGCCTCATGGAGAACTCCCAGTACATTTCTCGCTACCGTGAACAGTGGACCTTCGAAACCGCCGCCGCCCTGACCGAACGTGCCAACGCGCTGGGCATCCACCCGGTGAGCTTGGCCGTGGCCTGGGCGGCCGCGCATCCCGATGTGACCTGCCCAATCGTCGGCGCGCGCAGCCTGGAGCAGCTCCGACCGTCGTTGGATGCGTTGCAGGTGGACATGACGCCTGCGCTTCGCGATGAACTCAGCGCCCTGTCACGCACACCGCCGCCGGCGACGGATCGGCTGGAGGATCAGTCCGCAGACTGAGTTGGCGGCAAGAGATGCTCAAGGGGTTGTCCTGGTGTTTGCGAAGGAATGCAGGGAATTATGAAGTAGTGGGTTGGGAATGCCCACGGGGGTCAGGCAGTTTGGGATTCGCGGGGGAAGTAAGTGGGTCGCTTCGATTTTCGCGGCGGTTGCGAGAAGGCATAGAACCACCAGCGGTCAAAAATCCAGCTTGCTCCAGATCGACCGATGGCGGGTAACAGAAAACGTTTCTTTCTGGATCCGAATGCCTTGGATATGGTGGACAGTCACTGTTTCGGCATCGAGTCGTAATGTTGCGGTGCGAAGGTCCTTATCATAGCCGGATGGGTATATTAGGATCGGCTACGAAAAAGCGCTGTCGGGAGACGGGTGGGTGGATTTCTCCGATGGCTTTTTCTCCCAAGAGGGAATACCCAAATAGCCCTCAGCCTATGCGCCGTAAACGAGCGACGTTTCGGCAAGATCGTTGCCCGATTCAGTGCAATTTGCGAGCGTCGGCGGAGTTTTCGACGCCCACAGGATAATTTCTGTTTAAGAAGTGCAATCAAAACACTTCCTACCACAGGGTCAAAAACGCCACCATGGTAAAGCCCAAGCAGGTC
>Ga0265303_10000808_pt1 | contig 18455 bp, 17 predicted proteins | sample Helome_2_FD_192494 | JGI IMG/M metagenome (GOLD analysis project Ga0265303, IMG submission 192494) | Marine sediment microbial communities from subtidal zone of North Sea - Hel_20160317 (Illumina Assembly) | ecosystem: Environmental > Aquatic > Marine > Subtidal zone > Sediment ... | reverse complement strand
CGCGGGCGTTCCCGCCAAATCGAGCGCGGTTCCGTGATCGACCGAGGTTCGAATAATCGGTAATCCAAGGGTGGTGTTAACAGCGTTATGGAAGCCGACGTGCTTCAGTACCGGTAGACCCTGGTCGTGATACATTGCCACGACCGCGTCGGCATCCACCAGCATGTGGGGGGTGAATAAAGTATCAGCGGGAAAAGGCCCGCTCAAATTGATTCCCTCGGATCTTAGCTGGTCCAGTGCGGGGATAATTATCCTGATTTCTTCATCTCCAAGGTACCCGTTCTCGCCGGCATGGGGATTGAGTCCGGCTACCTTGATATGCGGATGTTGAATACCGAAGCGATGCCGTAAATCCCGATCGAGAATTTCAATAACCTGTCGGATCGCCGTCTCGTCGATTGCATCGGCGACCTCTCGTAACGGCAAATGGGTTGTTACCAGGGCCACTTTCAGACCCTCGGCAACCAGCAGCATCACCGGCCTCGGTGATTCGCAGATCTCGGCCAGATACTCGGTATGCCCGGAAAAGGGGATACCGGCGCGGTTAATGGTCTCCTTTTGAACGGGCGCCGTCACCATGGCGTCAAATCGCAGGTCGAGGCATGCCTGACAGGCAGTTTGCAGCAGTTTTAGCACGTAGGCTGCGTTGGCGCTGTCAAGTTGCCCCGGATGACAGGGTCGTGCCAGGGGTTGATCAATTATCGCGACCGTATCGGCAGCGGACGTCCCGCTATCATAGTCGGCAAATTTTATTTTTGATCCCAGTGCAGCGGCGCGTGCTTGCAGCATTTTAGCATCGCCGACAACTGCCAGTTGTGCGCTGAATCTTGCGGGTTCAATCTTTGCAATGATATCCGGGCCGATTCCCGCGGGTTCGCCAGACGTGATTATGATCCGCGTCTCATGCATCGGGTTTCTTGGGGAAGACGACGTAGGCTTTATCCCTTAAACGACGCCTCCATAGAGCAAAGACTTCGCGTTGTTTCTGTTCCAGTAACTGTGAATAGATCTTTCGACGTTTGTTTTGCTCGGTCTCATCAACCTCGCGGCGTTCGATAACCTCGATCAGGTGCCAGCCAAATTGACTGCGGACTGGTTGGCTGATTTCGCCCACTTCGAGTTGATTGGCTGCGGCCTCGTATTCCTTGACCGTGGCCCCCGGTTCCATCCATCCGATATCGCCGCCATCGGCCCCGGAGCCGTAATCAACCGAGTAGAGTTTGGCCAGCCTTGCAAAATCTTCCCCGGCCAGAATCCTGTCACGGAATTCGAGCAGGCGCTCGCGCGCGTCGTCCTCGGTAATCAGCTCATTGGGTTTGATCAGAATGTGTCGACTGCGTGTCTGCCGGGTTATGCTTTGTTCAAGGTTGCGGCGCTCCTCGAGGTAAACAATGTGAAATCCGCTGGCGCTGCGAATCGGTTCGCTGTAGCCGCCGGGTTCCATCGCTAGTACCTGGGTGGTAAACAGGCTTGGAATTGCGGCCTTATTGCGCCATCCCAGGTCGCCACCCTGCAAGGCGGTGTCCCCAGAGGAGTAAGTGTTGGCGAGCTGATCGAACTGGGCGCCACGATCAAGTTCCGATAGAATTTCGAGGGCGGTTTTCTCTGCCTCACTGACCTGCTCGGGGGAGGCGGCGTCAGGTAGCGCGATAAGAATATGAGATATGCGATACTCGTAGCTAGCGTCATCATCGCGGCTCAGTTTTAAAAATTCGTCTACTTCGCCTTCACTGACGGTTGCGTTGCGTTGGCTGTACTGACGTCTCAGTGTTGAGACGATCATTTCCTGCCGAACGCTTTCGCGATACTTGTCGTAGTCCAGTCCATCCCTGATCACGGCATCCCGAAAATCTGACAGGTCCATATTGTTTTGTCGCGCTAAACGCTGCATTGTCTGATTAAGCTGGCCATCGGTTATCTTGATCCCGCGGCGATTGGCTTCCTGTAATAACAGTGAGTCGGTGATCAGGCCTTCGAGAACTTGCCGCTGCAACACATCGTCTAAGGGCAGGCGTCGATTGTCCCGTGCGAATTCAATTCTTATCAATTCGATACGCTCTTTTAGTTCACGCTCGGTGATCACGCTTTCATCGACAATGGCGACAATCGAGTCCAGTGATACCTGTGCTGCCGCGGCGACTTGTAAAAGTAATAGCGTGCCAACGGCCAGTATTAAGGGAAACCTGTTCATTTATTAGCTACCTTCATCAAAAGCCCGGGCGATAACCAGGAATCGCGTTTGCTAACTTCTGGTCGATATCGTCGCCCACCTGGCTTAAACCTTTGAGCGTGAGCTCGAAGTAAATACTGTTGTCCAGTTCAGCAAAGTCATCGTCTGCTTCGGCTCTCTGGCCGGCGAGTATTTTAAGGCCCCAGCAACAGGATTCATAGTTTAACCCCAACATATTCTCTACCGTCCGGTCGAATAACAGTGATCGTTGATATTTGGCTATCAGGGTCCAGCGTTCGTTAACCGGATAGACTATCGAAACCAGGGCTTGTTCGACCACATCCTCGGAGAAAAAGTAACCGATGTTCGCCGCGAGGCCATTGTCGGCGTAACTCGCCGAGAATTCCTTATTAGACAGCTCGCTCTGATCCTCGTCGTAAACCGTACGCGCCGCTAGTTTTAACCCGGGCAGGGGCCAGATGTCGAGTTCGCCAATTGCATCGGATTTTGACGCCTCGTCGCGATTCCCATCAAGGCTAACGCGACGATCCTCGAAAAAGAAGATTTGCCCGATACGCGCATTCAATAGTTCGCCGCCGCTGTCATTATCAAAAATACGGCTGGCGAGTCCTAAGGTAACCTGTTTCGCGTCCCCAATTCGATCAGCCCCGTTGAAGCGATTGTTGTCGAACAAATTGTTATAGGTTAGCGTATTCAACGCAGTATCGAAGTCAGGTATATCATCCTGATCGTCAAAAGGTGTATTCAAAAAGTAAAGTCGCGGTTCGAGCGTTTGTAACCACTGGCCCGAGGAGCCTGCCTCGCGCTCAAAAATCAGTCCCGAGTCGATGCTCAAGGTGGGTAAGGCACGTTGTATCGAGTCATCGTCGTCAGTATCGTCGAGTTGATAATCAGTGAATGCGAGCTGCAATTCGGGTTTGAAATAATACCAGCTTCGTGAGGCTTCCCAGTTAAACGAAGACACGAAATGGGTGCGGGTGCCGATAACGCTGTCATCTCGATCAAAGCGGGTTGTTTCCAGGTAAATGGGCGTATACAGATCTGCGACCCATGGCTCGGGTGTGGCTTCGAAAGCGAAGCTCGGAAGTCGATCATAAGGTCGATCAACGGTGGCGGTGCCTGCCTCGATTGTCTGAAAGTTTTGCCACAGTAATCTGCCGTTCCAGCCCTTGCCCCTGCGCGAAAAGATAACGTGGCGCTCGAGGTGCACCGTATCGTTGTACTCGGGAGCGACGCTTTTGAAATCGTCGAAGAAATCGTCATCCGAGACTTCAGCCAATAGCAGCCCTGCCTTTACGTCATAAAAAAGAGAGGCGTCGTGCTGCCACTGCCGGAACCAGCGCGAATCGTCGGTCTTGTCGTCATCCAGATAGGATAAATCGAGCATCCCCTGGTGGGATTCAAACAGGTAGCGGTTTTCAGTGTTAAGTTGTAAACCGCGTTTGCCAAACGAGGCCGGCGTGATGGTCATGTCGTAATTCGGTGCCATATTCCAGTAAATGGGGACAATAAGGCTGGTGCCATTGAATTCGTCGTAGCCGATTGATGGTGTAAGAATGCCTGACATTCGGCGGTCGTCTATTGGAAACCGGAAGTAGGGCAGGTACAGGAAAGGGGTTTCCTGAAAGTAGATCCTGGCATGGGTCGCACTACCGAGACCGCTTTCATTGTCTATCTCTAACTCGGATACGCGCAGGTGCCAATCCCTGTCACCGGGATCACAGGAAGTATAGGTCAGTTCACTGAAGCGACTGCGGTGCTGATCAAGTTTTTGTATTTTATCGGCTTCGCCGTGCACGTGCCGACCTCGCAGTTCGAATACGGGTTGATCGAAGGTAGCGCTATCATTGCGATTATCGATCTGGACACTCGGGCTTTGCAGGCGGTAGTTAGTATCCGCAAACTCGACGTCTCCGCGGGCGCTGATTTGCTCGGTTGCTTTGTTGAACAGTATTTCGTCGGCAGTTATTTTCTGCTGTGCCCGGGTGACGCTGGCATTGCCCGTCAGGCGGATTGATTCGCTGTCTTGACCAATAAGGTTTTGCCCCTCTATCAGGGTTTCATCGGTTGCAGTGATTTCGGACGGTAGAAAACTGAACGACGGAATACGGCAGAGATCCCAGTCTTCTGCCGATAAGACGGGCTGGCCGAAAAGCGCAGATGCCAGACCTGCAATTAGAAAATAGCGTGAGCTCAGCAACTTGAACCAGAAAATAATTACATTCTGTCACATTATCCGGTTGCGGTTAATCCCAGCTTAACAATATTGCGTCTGTGCAAGTAATGTGCGAAACAGAGGACCGAACATTGATAGGAAGCCACCTTAGGAGAAAGCCCGCAAAAGTGCAGCGCGGCAGGGACGCCGCGCTCCAAGCGATTCCAGGGATGGACCAACCGGCGCTTGCGCCGGTTGGCAGCGTCTTTTGCGGGCTTTCCTAAGGTGGCCCCGAACTAATAGGTTGCTACTTGGTTTCTACGAGCCTGCGGCCGTGAAAACTTCGGTGTTGGGATGGAACGCGAACCAGGCGAACCAGAAACCCTGGATGCCAGCGACCGCCTGGCCATCGGCATCGGTGATGCTGATGCTGCGATTCGCCGTATCCCAGGCGAAGTCGAAGCGTTTGCCGTTGACGGTATCGCTAAACCGGGCTTTGCCCTGCTTGTCGAGTTCAATGAATGGGTAGGCCTTGGAGACTCCGTCGATAGCGAGCCCGACCACGATTTCCTTGGGGTGGTAATAATCCGGGGCCTCGTTGTTGACAGCAAAGTAAGTGAACCTGGACTCCTCGTAACCCGCATAGGGATCGCGCTGATAATCACGCGAGAATCCGGTGTCGTCGGACAGCACCTTCGTATCCGGATGCTGTTCGAGCCAGTCACGCCAGGTCGTGTGGCTGATGGGTATCGCGGTGAGCGATTTACCAACCCGTTCACCCGATACAGACTTGCCCAGTATCTGCGACCACAGCGACTCGGTATCGCGGTCGTATAACAGGACATCACTGTTGTACAGTAGTCCCGAAACTCCGAAGTCAGTCGGTTGACCGTCGATGGTTGCATCAAACGCAACCGCGGTTCCACATAGCGGACAATAGGTGATCGCGAAGCGTTGGTCATCGATTTCATCGTTAACGATTTCGTGCCAGTTTAAAATGGCGATCGGATAGGCACGAGACTGGTTTTTCAGGGTGATTCCGACAACCCGGTCGGTGGGTCTGAGATATTCGGCGTCCGCAGCCGTGATCAACTTTGGATCGGATAATGCGGGGATGCCGTCGCGTGGCGGTCCGCCATGTAAAATCTCGTCTCGTGGCAAGGTGGCGTTTGACAGATCGAAACCGTTTGCAGGACCGGCGGAAATGGCAAACTTGTAGACAACGACTCCCAGTAATATTCCGACGAGTGCCAGTATTCGGGTTTTTCTTGACGGCATTAAGCGCATGTCAGTCTCCTGGTCTTGGCCGATAGAGATTCGAGTCAGAATTGCGCGAATAATTCAAATATTTTACCCGTCATGGTCGAAGTCGCAGCGTCTTGACTAGTCCGTGCATTCTAAATTAGGCTGCGATCGGTATATAAGCTTAATAAAACCTGAGGAGCAACCATGAAATCAAAAGCTGCGGTCGCGTGGGAACCGAAAAAACCCCTTGAAATAGAAGAAGTTGAAGTCGAAGGCCCGCGCGAGGGCGAAGTCCTGCTCAGGGTACACGCGAGCGGCGTCTGTCATACCGATGCATTCACGCTCTCGGGTGAGGACCCGGAAGGCGCGTTTCCGGCAATTCTGGGCCACGAGGGCGGCTGCGAGGTCATGGAGTGCGGCCCCGGGGTTAAAAATCTGAACGTGGGCGATCATGTTATCCCGCTTTATATTCCCGAATGCGGTGAACCCACCTGTGCCTACTGCAGCTCGGATAAGACCAACCTGTGTCAGTCGATCGCCGGCACCGTATGGACCGGTTTCATGCCCGACGGCACGCGTCGTTTTTCGCAAAATGGTAAAGACCTGTATCACTACATGGGCTGCTCCACTTTTTCCGAGTACACCGTGGTGCCCGAAATCGCGCTTGCCCGGATCAACAAGGCGGCGCCGCTTGACAAGGCCTGCCTGCTGGGCTGTGGGGTTACCACCGGTATCGGTGCGGTATTGAACACGGCAAAGGTGCAACCCGGCTCGTCGGTAGCGGTGTTCGGTCTTGGCACCGTTGGCCTGTCGGCAGTACAGGGTGCAATGATGGCAAAGGCCGAGCGCATCATCGCGGTCGATATCAATCCCGATAAATGGGAAATGGCAAAGTCGCTCGGCGCCACTGATTTTATCAATCCCAAAGAGGTCGATGGTTCCTTACCCGAGTACATCCAGGAAATGACCGGCGGTGGCGTTGATTATTCCTTCGAGTGTATCGGTAACGTCAACGTTATGCGTGACGCGCTCGAATGCACCCATATGGGTTGGGGGACATCAACCATCATCGGCGTTGCCGGCGCCGGCGAAGAAATCAAGACGCGTCCCTTTAACCTGGTTGTTGGTCGGCGCTGGATCGGAACCGCGTTCGGTGGCGTCAAGGGGCGTACTGAACTGCCGGGTATGGTCGATCAGTATATGGATGGCACCATCGAGCTCGATAGCCTGGTGACCCATACCATGCCACTGGAAGAGATTAATACCGCTTTCGATCTGATGCATGAGGGTAAGAGCATTAAATCCGTAATCCTGTTTTAGCGCGCAGCCATCATGAAGGAAATTGAAAGCATCAAGGAGAGCGGCGGCTACCTGAACCGCTATACCCACGAATCCAGTAGCTGCCAGTGCGAGATGACGTTCTCGGTTTACCTGCCACCTAAATCGCGGGATGAAAAAGTGCCCGTGCTCTACTGGCTATCGGGACTGACCTGCTCCGACGATAACGCACGTACCAAGGGCGGATTTCAACGCTTTGCCGCGCAACACGGTATCGCCATCGTGTTTCCCGATACCAGTCCGCGTGGTGACGATGTCGCCGATGAACCCGAGCGCTATGACCTGGGACAGGGCGCGGGTTTTTATGTCAACGCGACACAAGGACCGTGGACCCCACACTACATGATGTACGACTACGTAACCCGCGAATTACCCGCCTTGATCGAGTCCAATTTGCCGTTGATTCCCGGTGTCAAATCGGTCTCCGGGCATTCCATGGGTGGGCACGGGGCACTGATTTGCGCATTGAAAAACCCGGCTGCGTATCGATCGGTGTCGGCGTTTGCGCCAATCACCAATCCGCTAAACTGTGGTTGGGGCAAGGGTTGCTTCGGTGCCTACCTGGGTGATGATACTTCAGCCTGGGAAGCTTACGACGCGACCTGCCTGGTACAAAGTGGAGCGCGGGTTGGTGATATCCTCATCGATCAGGGGGGTGCCGATGAATTCCTGCATGAAGGGCAACTGCTACCAGACAATTTTCAGACTGCCTGTGACTCGGCGGGACAACCAGTCACCATTCGGATGCAACCCGGCTATGACCACAGTTATCACTTTATTGCGAGCTTCATCGAATACCACTTCGATTACCACGCCAGGTTTCTGAGGTAACTGCTACCCTGCCGTTGTCATCCCCGCGCAAGCGGGGATCTTGTCGTGGTTGCATCTTCATAAGATTCCGATCCGTCGGACCGGCGGGATACAGGGGATTAACTACCCCGGCGCGTGATGGCGATGCCGAGCATAATCAACGACAGCGATATCACGGTTTGCAGTTTGATGGCGTCGGCAAAATACAGTCCACTCCAGATCACGCCGAACAGGGGCACCAGGTAGCCCACCAGCGACATGAAGACGGCACCGTTGGCTCGGATGATGAAAAAGCGCACCGTGAACCCCAGCGCGGTCGCCATGACACCCAGGTAGACCAGCGCGATTATGGAAGAGCCGGCGACATCAGCGGGGAGCGGATCTTCGAGCAGAAACGCCAGCGGCACCATGTAGACACAGGCACTGGCCAAGGTGACGGCGGAGGTCGATATCATCGGTAAATGCGTCAGGCGACGAGAAATCACCGCCGAAGTCGCGTAGCTGCAGCCCGCTGCCATGACGGCAAGCTGTCCCCACAGGTTGCCAGTGCCCGATTCGACCAGGTCCCAGAACACCAGTACCAGCACCCCGGCGAAGCCGACGGCGACGCCAACCACGCGGGATCTATTGATGCGTTCATCTGCGCTGGTAAAGTGTGACAGTAACAGCGACACAAAAGTACCCATTGCTACCAGGATCGCGGACTCGGCGCTGCTGATAAACTGCTGTCCCCAGCTGATCAAAAAGAATGGCACCGCGCTGTTGAGGAAGCCGACGACGAAGATATAACGCCAGTTGTGAAATCCCCTCGGGAATTGCTGGCCGATTACAACCGCGATAAGCAGTAACACCAGGGCGCCCAGGGAAACGCGCCAGGTCGCAATGCTGACCGGTTCAAAATCATTCAGCGCGATCGACACGAACAGGAAGGCGCCGCCCCAGATTGCTCCGACAAAGATTAACTTTGCGACATCGGCTAGCGTGGGGCGTCTGATGGTGGATAACATCGGCGCAGTGTAGACGTTATCCAGCACCATGACGATGAACCCGGATCTAAATATTCTGTAGCTGATATTAGAGATAAGATTAAGTAAACTGGGGCATCGAAGAATCGATAGCAGACACATGCCTGACTTTGATGCCAAGAAAGTAGCTGAAATTCACCAGCACCTGCATAGCCACCTGCCTTCCGAATCGGCGCTGCGCGTCAAGGCACTGGAGACGCTGCTGGTGGACAAGGGCCTGGTCAATCCGAAAACCATTGACGCCTGGATCGAAGCCTATACCGAGGAAATCGGCCCCAAGCGCGGCGCCCGGGTCGTGGCAACAGCCTGGTGCGACCCTGAATACAAGGCCCGGTTGCTGCGCGATGCGCCCGCCGCGATCGATGAGCTGGGATTTCTCGGCAAGGCGACCGCGCATTTGAAAGTGGTTGAAAATACCGATGAGGTTCACAACCTGGTGGTGTGTACGCTGTGCTCCTGTTATCCATTCTCGATTCTCGGCATCGCGCCTCCGTGGTACAAGGCGGCGGCGTATCGCTCCCGGGCGGTGCGTGATCCGCGTGGCGTGCTGCTGGAGTTTGGTGTCGACATCGACGTCGATGTCGAGATTCACGTCTGGGACAGTACCGCGGAGCTGCGCTACCTGGTATTGCCGCAGCGTCCCCCGGGCACCGAGGATATGAGCGAGGATGAACTGGCTGCACTGGTGTCGCGAAACTCGATGATTGGCACTGACCGGGAGTTGGGCATAGAGATCGAGGCTAAGGGCTAATGGATGGGATTCATGATCTTGGCGGCAAGGAGGGTTATGGCCCGATCGACGTCGATGATGATGAAAGTCCATTCCACCATGACTGGGAAGGTCGGGAGTGGGGCATTGCGCAATGTGCGCGTACGCCGGGTATTACCATCGACTGGTGGCGCCATTGCCGTGAACTGATCATGCCCGAGGATTACCTGGGTCGGCCTTATTTCGATTCCTGGGCGCAAACCGATTTCTCGACTTACATCGAGGCAGGCTGGATTTCTCTGCAGGAAATCAGCGCCGGCAAATCGATTTCCACGGATGCCGATTACGGCGAGCCCGCAACTGCGATGACGCTAAAACAAGTCCTGCAGGAAGATCACGACCATGCCGTTCGTTTCGATGCCGAAATTGAAACGCCGCCCGCGTTTGCAGTCGGACAGCAAATAATGACTGCCCGCCACGGCAGCAGCGGCCATACCCGGTTACCGCAGTACGCCCGGGACCGACAGGGCACGGTGCACGCCTATCACGGCGCGCACGTGTTTCCGGACCTGTCGGCGCAGGGCCAGGAAACTCACCAGCATTGCTATAGCGTCATGTTCGAGGCCTCGGAGCTGTGGCCGGAAGCGAAGTGGAGCCAGGACAAGGTCTATCTCGATCTCTGGGAAAGTTATCTGACCGAGGCTTGATGATGGCTGATGCGAACTCGACGTTACTGAAACCCCTTGCCAGCGTCGACGGGCAACCGGCGTTCGATGAACCCTGGCAGGCGGAAGCCCTGGCGATTGCCGATACTCTGGTGCAAAACGGAATGTTTACCACAAGCGCCTGGTCTGACGCACTGGGAGCGGCCCTGGCGCAAGCTGAATCCAGTGGCGCTGCCGATGACCAGGGCACCTACTATCAATGTGTTCTAAGCGCGCTCGAAGGGCTGGTAGCCGAGCATAGTGAAATCGATCAGCAGACGATGGCGGGTAAACGCGAAGATTGGGAGCAAGCCTATCTGTCAACACCCCATGGGCAGCCGGTAAAACTCAAAACCAACCCGAAGACCTAGCTCGAAATGGCGCGTATCAACGGGCCCTCGAAATGTTCCAGCACCAGGTAGAGCCCGATCCCGGCCACCATGGCGCCAGCCAGGCGGGGCTGAAGTGCACCCGCATGCGAGACCTTCCATAGCATCGTGCAAACCAGGCCCGCGGCAAGCGCGATGGCAAACTGGGTGAGACCGAGACCCAGCAGGTAGCCTGCCAACACCTGACTGCCAAATCCCGATTCCTGGGTCGCAAGCGACTCACCGAAGGCCGCGCCGTGAAATAAACCGAAGCCGGCAAAGGCGAACAAAACCGTGGATATACCAAATCGATGTCCACTCAGCAGCATTGAGCCGAGCACCAGCAGCGATAACGCGATCATCAATTCTGTCGCCGGCACCGGGGTCCATAGTGCCGTCAGCACACAACCTCCGAGCATGGCAAGGATGTAGGCCAACGGGGCGAGCAGTCGTCGGCCTGTGAATATCGAGGCAATCCCAACCAGCGCGACAAAAAATAAATGATCGAAACCAAGTAAAGGATGCCCGACACCGGACAATAATCCATGGGTGAAGGATTCCATGGGCATGCCGGCAAGCGGGTGGTGGGCCTGCGCTTGTGTGGCAAGCAGCAACAGGCTCCCGGTGACGATCATTTTCTGCATTGAAGTTCCTCCCCGGCTCTTTCTGTAAAGTTCAGGCCGTTTATTGTTGGGTGCGCAGCGGCGAGTGCTGAACCAGCAGCACCGTCAGCAACGGAGCAATGACGCCGATCGACGCCACAGCGATCAGCAGCCAGCCGAGTTCGCTGTAGTCGGCCGCGGTCTGAATCGCATCGGTCACGCGATCGCGAACCTCGCGCGTGACGGTATAAATTTCGTTCATGTAGCGGGTGCCAAGGCTTGCCGCCGAAAGGGCCAGGTTGGTGAACGAGGCCATGACCGCGAAAAACGTAGCTTTCAGGTGCGCGGGTGCGTTCTTGGCGATCCAGGCCAGCATCGGGATCATGGCTATCTGGCCAAGCGGTGATTCAATTGCAGTATCGATAATGGCGATAAAGCGCGCATCGACCACGCCCCCGGTCCGTGCAGCGGTCCATTCGTGTACACCATAGTAAAGCCCAATATTCGGCAGCGACAGGATGCCCGCAGCGATGGTCAGCAAGACGACAACATAGGCGATCGAATGCTTTGCCATCATCGGACGCAACACCACCATGCCGACGAGGGTGAGCAGGGAGGCGATCAGCGACAATACCGAGAAAAATTGTTGGTCAAAATCGAGTACATCGATTTCAAACCAGCCGGCCCCGGGGCCGGGAAGAGGTACTGCGCGGAATACGAAAATAATAACCGCGGTGCCGATCAGCATGTTGCGCTGTTCGGGTTTGAGCTCAAGCAGCAATCGATACATCAGGAACAGGACGATTGACATGGAGCCGATGAAAATTATCTCCTGCGCGAACGGGATCTCGCTGACGCCCATGCCGACTGTGAACACGGCAAAAACCAGGCTGCCGCCGAGGATCCACCAGTTGGGCTGGGTTTCACCAGCCGGGGCGAACAGTAATTTATCGATGCTGCTGTGGTCATGGCCCTGTGTTTCCAACTGTCGTGCCCGCCGGCGCAGCAATATTCTGCCGAGGATAACGCCCATGATCGAGATGATGGGGATGATCAAAGCCAACAGGTAGATATCCGCGTAGATCTCGACCTTCATTTCCTCGGACATGTTCTCGACCCCTTCGAACATCGTGATATTCAGCGCGGCAACGGCAACCAGGCCGCCGATGATCGCGACCCGGCCGAGGGTTTGCATCGTGGTGTGCATGGTCTTGATATCGCTTTCCGGGTAAGCGTTACCGTCTTCGTCTATCGTCGGCACGGCTTCGACCGTCATCGCGTCCGCGACCACGTCCTGTACCACGTAACCGGTCGGCGCCAGGATGGTGGCAATAACGAACCAGGCTTCGACCTTCATGATCTCGGCCATCGTCACGGTGTGCGCGATGATGCCGTACATGATTAAAATACTGAGCGCGATCAGGCTGGCGCCGATGTAAACCAGCAACGCCTTGCGGCGCCAGATCAGGTCAACCAGGTGACCGATCGGCATCTTTAAAGTCCACGGAATACCCGCCCAGAACGCCAGTCCGGCGAGAAAGGCCGCGGAAAGGTCGAGATACTCCTTGATGAAAAACGTTCCGACGATCGAGGTCAGGCCCGAAACCCCGGCCGCCAGGTATACCATCAGCGGGGGCAGGTAAGACCAGCGAAACTGCCGTCCAAGATCAAGAAAGGTGTTGTCGAACCAGCGCCAAACCGGATTATCGGTCATAAAATTCATATGTTGAATGAAACCGAAAGCTATTATCACATGGTAAAAACCCGACGCAAATCAATTAAACAGATTCAAACCGCTTTAAAGTTAGAATAGATAATTGGCAGTTTGAAAGCATGTCAGGTCCATTCATTCACAACATCGACCCGGTGTTTGCCGAGTTTGGGGGTTTTTACCTCTGGTGGTATGGCGCCAGCTATAGTCTTGGATTCCTGGCCGCGTTCTTATGGCTGCGTGCCAACCTCAGGACACTCGCGTTTGACCTGGGTGCGGTCTACAAGCTGACCATTTATATTGCTATCGGCGTACTGCTCGGTGGTCGCGCCGTCGAAGTTATTTTTTACGAATGGGCTTACTATGGTTCGCAACCCTGGCATATCCCTGCGATATGGCTGGGCGGTATGTCGACCCACGGTATCCTGCTCGGCTCGACCATCGCGGTGATCCTGTTTTGCAAATTGAACCGTCGAAATTTTCTCGAGGTTGCCGACGTGCTCACAATAGCCGCGGCGTTTATCATGGGATTCGGGCGCCTCGGGAACTTCATCGATGGGCAAATCGTCGGTAGCCTTACAGACATGTCCTGGGGGGTCAAGTTTCCCGACCTCGAAGGATTTCGCCATCCGGTGGTGCTTTATGACGGGCTTAAAAACCTGCTGTTGGTGCCACTGCTGTTGCTGATCAGAGCAACGCGACCCCCCCGTGGCGCGCTGATTGCCCACTTTATCTTGTGGTATGGCTTGCTGCGTATTTTTATCGATTTCTTTCGTGAGTACCGCTCCACTTTGTACGGCCTTCCCCCGGGGCAGGAATTCAATATCCTGATGACCCTGATAGGAATCAGCCTGTTAATCTGGTGCTACGCCAGGGAAAGAAAGTCGGCAGAATCGATCAGTCGACCTGTCGATTTGCCGGCGTCCGTCGCCGAGTCAACGGGTAATATCGGGATAAAGAGATTGGTGCTCGCGTTGCTGGTGATATTGCCGACCATTATTCCGAGCGACTGGACCCAGGATGTTCCGGCACGATATGGTGATCGACATCCGGGAATGACCCACTCGGTGATCTATCCGGAAATTCCCGCGACCTCGACGGATTAGCATCAGGATATGCCGCAGGCGGGTCGTTTCGAACCAGGCCCTTGTCAGATCGAACAGGGCAGACGCATCTGCGGACAGTGAATCGGACGCTGAGCCTGCTTCCACCACATCGGGTTGCTGGCCTGGGCGACGATTTCGTTATGATCGCGATATTCCTGCTGCTGGATAAAACCCCAGGCCTTGGCCTTGGGTGCATGGATAAACAGGCTCCAGCACTCGGAATTCTCGGGGATATTGACGCGGTGAAAAACTTCACCCGAAATTAAATTAAAACGTCCTGCATGCAGCCAGCGGCTCTGCAAGGTATTGCCGGCTTTCGCGTCGAGCATGCGTGTCTCCTTGTAGCCGCCACTCAGGACAAGTGAGATCGCATGCTTCCACGGGTGATTATGCAGCCCACGACCGGGATCACTGGCAACAAAGCGATGTAAATACACCTGGTACCCCAATGGCAGTCGCAGCAGGTGGTAGCGCTCGAGGTAGGGTTGATTGTCGGGCCCGTTTATAACGCGGCAGCGGCAGTAAGCGGATAACTTGTACAGTAAATAATTTAACCAGGACATGTTGGTTTCCTTTATTTCGATCGTGGTATTATCCCGGCACGTGTGGCTCACAAGATGAGCTATTAAAAAAGGGTTTACCCATGGACCGAACCGAGCGTTTTCACCTGATCGACCAGATGCTGTGCAACCAGCGCGTGGTCACGCGCGCCCAGTTTCTCGATGCACTCGAAGTTTCCCCCGCGACCTTCAAGCGTGATCTCGAGTACCTGCGCGACCGGCTCGCAGCGCCCATCGTCTGGGATCGTGAACGCCGCGGCTATTGTTATGAGCAGGCCGAGGGGGATAAGCAGTTTCAACTCCCCGGGTTGTGGTTTAATACCAGCGAAATCCAGGCCTTACTGACCATGGATGCCTTGCTTGAAAACCTGCAGCCGGGGGTGCTATCGAATCATATCGAACCGCTGCGCTCCCGCATCCGCATGCTGCTCGATGACGGCGATCACAGTGTCGATGAAATCTCGCATCGTATCCGCATCATCCCGCTGGCCGCGAAAGCCTATCGCAGTGAGAATTTCCAGGATCTTTGCCAGGCCTTGCTGTCGCGCAGATGCGTCGATATGAGCTACTACAGCCGCCCTACAGACAGCAGCAGCGATAGACGCGTGTCACCGCAACGGTTGATCTACTATCGTGACAACTGGTATCTCGATGCCTGGTGCCATTTACGCAGCGGCCTGCGCAGTTTTTCGATTGACGCGATCCAGGCCCTGCAGATCACCGGCGAGCCGTCAATCGAGGTGGACGAGACCGAACTCAACCGCGAGCTGGAAAGTGGCTACGGCATTTTTTCCGGTGCCAAAACGCGCAAGGCAGTGCTGCGCTTCAGCCCGCAGTCGGCGCGCTGGGTCTCCCGCGAAACCTGGCACCCTGACCAGCAGAGCGAATTCGACAGCGACGGGTATTATGTTTTGCGTTTGCCCTACAGCCAGGATACCGAGCTGGTAATGGATATTCTAAAGCACGCGGCCGAGGTCGAGGTGTTGGCACCATCGGAACTGCGTGCACGGGTAAAACAGCGCATCGATGCGATGCAGGCGTTATACGCTGCAACCTGAAACGACTACCAGAGAGAGATCTCGATATTGTCGAGCAGGCGCGTTCGGCCCAGGGCCGCGGTCACCAGGATAACCAGGTTGCGGTCTTCCGGCGTTGCGGGTAACAGGGTTTCGGCGTTGCAGATGGCAAAGTAATCGGTTTCGAAACCGGCCTCGTCGAGTGTACTAGTCGCGCTCTGCTGCAGTTTTGCGAAATCGCGTTCGCCCGCATCGATCTGCTGCGCGGTTTGCTGCAAAGTTTTAAAAATGAGCGCGGCTGTTTCGGTTTGCGCCTGATCCAGGTACTGGTTGCGCGAGCTGGTGGCGAGCCCCGAGGTCTCGCGCGTGGTCTCCTGGCCGATAATCTGCACGTCAAGGTTGAAATCCTCGACCATCTTGCTGATCACGCGGTACTGCTGAAAATCTTTTTTGCCGAATACCGACACATCGGGCTTGACGATGTTGAACAGCTTCAGCACCACGGTTGCAACGCCGGTAAAGTGCCCCGGTCGATGAGCACCCTCGTAGTGGTCGGTCAGATTGGTGACCTGCACCTGGCTGATCCTGTCGAGTCCCTCGGGGTAGAGTTCTGATGCTGTCGGCAGGTAAACCAGGTCGCAGCCGATCGCCTCGAGCAGCTCGAGGTCCCGGTCCAGGCTACGCGGATAGTGGTCCCAGTCCTCGTTCGGTCCGAACTGCATCGGGTTGACGAAAATGCTGCAGATGCTGCGGTCACACAACGACTGGCCCTTTTCGATCAGGGACATGTGCCCGGCGTGCAAATTGCCCATGGTCGGGATGAACGCGATCGACTGGTTATGCTCTTTCCAGTGCTGCACGTACTGTTGCAATTCGGTGACGCTGGTGGCCTGGTACATGCGCTTATCTCAGACGAAACTGTGGGTCTCGTCCGGGAAGCTGCCGCTTTTGACCTCGCTGACGTAGCGCCCGATCGCGTCCTGGATGCTGGACTGATCCTGCATGAAATTCTTGGAGAATTTCGGTTTTTTGCCCGCGGTCACGTTAAGCACATCCTGTAGTACCAGGATTTGTCCATCAACATCGGGGCCCGCGCCAATGCCGATCACCGGAATTTCGAGCCTGGCGGTAATTTCAGCGGCGAGCGCAGCGGGAACGCATTCAAGCAGCAGGATATCGGCGCCAGCACCCTGCAAATCGACCGCGGTGGCGAGCATTTGCGCCGCCGCTCCCTCGGCCTTGCCCTGCACGCGATAGCCGCCCATCTTGTGCACCATTTGCGGCTGCAGTCCGAGGTGGGCACAGGTGGCGATCCCGAAGTGGGCCAGGTTTTCCACAATCGGGAGTTGCGATTCCCAGCCCTCGAGTTTGACCACCTGGGCCTCGGTTTGCTTGATCAATTCGCTGGCGTGATCGAGCGCCTGTTGCGGTGAATTGAGCGAACCGAACGGCATGTCGAGCATCAGCATCGCATTCTGTAACCCGGCGGCGACCGCCTTGCCGTGATACTTGATATCATCCAGTGTTACCGGAATCGTCGTCTCGTGACCCTGGATTACCATCCCCAGCGAATCCCCCACCAGCACGACCTCGACCCCGCATTCCTCGAGCAGGCGCGCAAAACTGTAGTCATAAGCGGTCAGGCAGGCGAACTTCTCACCTTGCTGTTTGAGCTGTTTCAGCTGCGGTATCGTAACCCTGTCTTCGAGTGGTTTTGGAATATACATGGTGCCCAGGTTCGCTAGAGGGCGAATGATGACTGATTGAAATAGTGACGTCCAGAATGGATATTACTAATTTTTTCCAGTATTGCCGCGTAGTCGTCGGCATTATTGATCAGATCGGTGGACTCGGTATTGACGGTGAGCAGGGCGCTGTCGTCGTAGTCATAGAAGAGCTGCGTATAGGATTCTGACAGGCGCAGCAGGTAGTCGTCACGAATCTGTTGTTCGTAATCGATGCCGCGGCGCGCGATGCGTTCGCGCAGCGTCTCGACGGGTGCCTGCAGGTAGATCACCAGATCGGGTTTTGGCGCATCCAGTGTAAGGTGCGTATAGATTTGCTGGTAAAGTGCAAGCTCGTCGCTACTGAGCGTCATTTGCGCAAACAGGCGGTCCTTGTCGACCATGAAATCGGCAATGTAGGATCCGTGAAACATATCGGCCTGGCGGAAGTCCTGAACCTGTTGCGCGCGCTGCAACAGGAAATGCAGTTGTGCCGATAGCGCGTATTGACGCGGATTTTGGTAAAAGTTGGCGAGAAACGGGTTCTCTTCGGGTTTCTCCAGCAGTAACTCGCTTTCAAATTCATCCGCCAGCTTGCTGGCAAGACTGGTCTTGCCGACCCCGATCGGGCCCTCGACCACGATGTATCGAAACCGTTCAGTCATGAGACTTTGCCAGCTTTTCCAGCGAGACTGGGGGAGCGTTAGCAATAAGATAACTCAAACTGCCGTATCCTGGAATAAAGCGGTCACCATCGATCTCAAACATTGGCTCGAGCACGAACAGGCGCTCGGCAAATCGCGGATGCGGAATAACCAGGTGACTATCGTCAATGCTGCGATCGCCAAACAGGATAATATCCAGGTCGAGCGTACGTGGTGCCCAGCGTTCTTCCTGGTCACGGCGACGGTAATAGGCGTGTTCAATGGCCTGCATCTCTAGCAGTAAATCCATTGGCTCGAGGGCGGTATCCAGCAATGCGACGGCGTTAATATAGTCATCCTGCGGGATATCGCTGACCGCTTCGCTGCGATACAGCGACGAGCGAGCGCGGAGACTGCAACAGTTGATATTACCCAGCGCGACTATGGCCTGATCGACGATGGTCGACGAATCGCCAATATTGCTGCCCAGCGCGACGAAAACCTCTTCAGCCGGCATTGCGTCTTGGTCGCCGCCGCGGCCGCGGAG
>Ga0265303_10000805_pt1 | contig 18480 bp, 24 predicted proteins | sample Helome_2_FD_192494 | JGI IMG/M metagenome (GOLD analysis project Ga0265303, IMG submission 192494) | Marine sediment microbial communities from subtidal zone of North Sea - Hel_20160317 (Illumina Assembly) | ecosystem: Environmental > Aquatic > Marine > Subtidal zone > Sediment ... | reverse complement strand
ATCCAATCGCTGCATTACGCACCCCTGACCTACGCGAAGCTCATGGGTGTCATGGATTCTGTCGCCGCTGCCATCCAGACGGCAGGTGCGTCCAGGAGTGATCGAGTAGCGATCGTTCTCCCGAACGGCCCGCTCATGGCGACAGCGTTCCTTGCCACGACGAGCATCGCAACGGCGGCGCCCCTGAATCCCGGTCTGACCGAGGCCGAATTCGCCTTCTACTTCGAGGATCTGGAGGTCAGGCTCGCCCTCGTGCACAACGACGATGCATCGGGCGCTGCAGCCGTGGCCGAAAGGATGGGTATCGAGGTGCTTCCGGTCGCGGAGGACGGGAGTGGGGTATCGGGCGCATTCAGCCTCGGCCAAGGGGAGCCCAACTCGCGCACCGTGGTCCCAGATCCCATGGATGTTGCGTTGGTGCTCCACACCTCGGGTACCACAGGGCGACCCAAGATCGTTCCTCTCACACACAGCAACCTGACTCACTCAGCCTCCAACGTGGCGAGGACACTCAAGCTGTCACCTGATGATTGCTGCCTCAACGTGATGCCGCTGTTTCACATCCATGGGTTGGTCGCCGCCCTACTGGCTTCCCTCGAGGCAGGGGCCTCGGTGTTGTGCACTCCGGGATTCTCCGGGGTGTCCTTCCTCGAGTGGATCGAGACCCATAGGCCTACGTGGTACACCGCGGTTCCGACCATGCATCAAGCGGTCCTGGCGCGGATTCAGGAGGATTCTCGACCAGCACACTCATTGCGATTCATCCGATCATCCTCGGCTTCACTCCCTCCCACCGTGTTGTCGGAGCTGGAGTCACGGTTCTCAGTCCCGGTCGTTGAGGCCTATGGAATGACCGAGGCAGCCCACCAGATGACCTCCAACCGTTTGCCGCCTGATGCGCGCAAACCCGGATCTGTTGGCGCCGCCGCAGGACCGCAGGTTTCGATCGTCGATGAGACCGGCAGCTTCGTGGGACGGGGAGCTACGGGAGAGGTCGTCATTCGCGGCGACAGTGTGACCGCTGGCTATCACGGATTGAGCGACCGAACAGCGCACTTTGTCGATGACCGTTGGTTCCGGACCGGGGATCAGGGATACCTCGACGCCGATGGATATCTGTTCCTCACGGGCAGGCTCAAAGAGATCATCAATCGAGGCGGCGAGACAATCTCACCCCGCGAAATCGATGAAGTGCTGCTCGGACTCGACGACGTCGCTCAAGCCGTGGCATTCGCCGTCCCTGACGACGTGCTCGGCGAGGAGGTGGCAGCGGTTGTGATACTCGAGAGCGGGTCGTCGATCTCAGAGGCAGAGATCCAGGCAGAGGTCGCAGACCATCTCTCATTTGCGAAGGTTCCCAAGCGAATTGTGATCGCCACAGATATCCCGAAGGGTCCGACAGGAAAACTGCAACGAATAGGCCTCGCTGACAAGTTGGGTGTGACTGCGGTTCGCAGTGAGTCCGCTGCCGACGGTGATATCGCGTCGCCGACCGGTGTGGCGATGGCAGCGCTGTGGCGCGAGGTGCTCGAGATTGACGGTGTGGGAGTCGACGATGCGTTTCTCGAATCCGGCGGCGACTCTCTCTCAGCAACCGCCCTGGCGGTGCGTGTCGAAGAGGAGTTCGCAATCGATCTCCCCCTCCTGGCGTTCTACAACGCGGCAACGATCAGGCTGCAAACCCAACTCATCGATGAGCTCGTCACCGCTGCGAGGAACTGATGCACCAGCGGTACGGCGGGTTTCGGTTCATGTGCCACCCCAAGAACCGGTTCACGCGACGCGATCTTTGATTGACGAGTGTGAGCGTCCCGAACCTCAGTCGAACCCGTCAACCACGGTGGTGTCGAGGGAAGAGCCAGACTGCATCGAGAAGTGCTCATACATCCACTCACGGTTGTGAATCTCAACGTGCCCGATCACGAACGCGCTCATCCTTGGTCCAATCTGACTGGCTTCCGTTCCGAAAGCAGAGTTGATGCTTCCACCGAAGTCAAATCGGCCCGTCCACGCCAGGGCGGATGTCGGAACATCCGTTTGGTGAGTCAGCAACGAAATGTGTTGCCAGCGAAAAAGGGGGGCCGAAGGCCATGATGGACGACTTCAGTGGAATGGACGATCAGCAGGTGGTGAACGTGATCTGCGACCGTCGGCCTGCCGACGCAAACATTGCCGAGAGAGAGATCGAGCGAAGGGGCTACGTCGAGACCCGACGCGGAATCTGGAGCAGGCCCAATGCGGCTGCGATCGACGCCTACGGAGTTGGGGTGAGCGCTGGGGAGTTCCTGATCTACCGAGCGACTGCCACCAGCCCTCGATGAGCGGATTCTTGGCGGACTGCACCTGATCGAATGCCAGGTAGGAGAACGCTGTCGTGACTTCGTAGCAACCCAGCAGAGCGCAAGAAGCCCGGCAGACCATCTCCTCCCTGACCTTTCGCATGTCGGGTGAGATCCCTCGTGCGTCCGGATCGGGCTTCGCGTCAGGTAGACGATGCCTTGTGGGTGACAAGCTCGACCATTGTCCTGCAGCCGGTGATGCTGGCTGGAACCGTGGAGATCTGTTGGTTGCATGACGCCCTTCATCGGCGCAACAGTGTCGCTTTTCGTAGCTGGTGCCATTGCCGGGACATTGTCGGCAGGGGCGGACGTTCTCTTGCTCAAGTTGTGGGCGGCATTGAGTGATCGGTGCTGTCGGCCTAACGGCTTCACGCAATCTTTCGGAGTGGCACGTGGACGACGCGAGGGTCCTCGATCCTGCTGATCGTGACTTGTGAGATGTCGCACTCGTGCGTCGTGCCCGTGCGAAGTCCTTGGATGCAGCCAAGGCTTTGCCACACTTCCAATGGAGCGGTGTAGGACGCTGAGGTTGACACCTAGGTTCGCATAGTATAGGGTTGCTAGGTATGAGTGGACAAGCGCTGAAAGGACATCTCGACCTCCTGCTGCTGACCGTCGTTTCTGGCGGTGCCATGCACGGGTATGCGGTCATTGAGGAGCTCAAGGAACGCTCCGATGAGGTCTTCGACCTCCCTGAAGGGACCGTGTACCCGGCGTTGCATCGTTTGGAGAAGGCCGGATACTTGGCAAGCGATTGGTCGGTGGTGTCAGGACGAAGGAGGCGCACCTACCGGCTGACGGACAAAGGCCGAGGTGCCCTTGATGAGCAACGCCACGCGTGGAGCGAGTTCTCCGATGCCGTGTCGAGGGTGTTGAGGGGGTCTCCGTGGCCAACTACGCCCTGATCGACGGCTATCTGGAATCGATGCGCTCTTCGATTCGGTGGCGCCGCGACCTCGACGACGTGATTGCTGAGATGGAAGACCATCTGATCTCAGCCACTGAGAGATTCGAAGCGCGCGGTGCCGAACATACGGCTGCTCAACAGCGCACCCTGGAACAGTTCGGTGACCCCAAGGTCCTGGCTGTGGCGTTCGCCTCCACCCCAACAGGAGGAATCGCAGTGCCAACCACATTCACAATATCAGCAGGAGTCTTCGCCATCGCGAGCGCCGCCGCCTGGATCATCGGACTCGTCGCGATAGCGATCAGTGCCGGTCTCCCGGACGCCACAGGTGTCGACCCTGAACAATTCGTAGCCAATGGTCAGACGCTGTCCTTCATAGCCGGAGCGATGTCATTGCTCACTGCTGGGGGGTTGATGCTTGTCGCAATGATCGGACTGTATCGGCGTCACGGCAGCCTCGGAATTCTCGGCATCGTAGGCCTCGCTATTGCGGGTTTGGGTGTCGCCACGCTGTTGATCGCATGGGCGTTTGCCCTCTGGATGACCCTGATCGGCGTCGGTGTGCTCCTCTTCAGCATCCCACTGCTTCGCCGTGAACTCACCCCAAGGCTTTCGACCATCATGTGGGGTGGAGGCATGGCATTGGGTGCTGCCACCTGGTACGTGTTGCGCGCAATGGAGGCCGGAGATCCTGACCAATGGGGTGACTACCCACTTGCGACAGCAATCGCACTGCCCATCGGGGTGATCATCATGGCCATCGGGCTCGCCGGAGTCGGACGGTGGCTCCAAACCGAAGAACCCGTCGACCTCACACCCAGCGAACCACTCGCTACCGCCTAAGACCAGCGCCGCCACTCAGCGGCAGGTCAGTCGCACGAGCGGCTGACCTCGCCGCGCCCGTGCCGACCAGTACGACCGGCCAGCAATGACCCCCTGACATCGCAGTCGATATGTGCGGCGCACCAGCCGGGGCTTGACGATCTAGTCTGTGCGTTCGCCGTGGAGAGGAGCAACGGTGGAGTATCAGCTCGATGATTCGATCACCCAGCCGTTTTGGGACAACTCGGTCGAACCTCGCCTCACGGTCTCACCCGGCGATATTGTGACGATCGAGTGTGCTGAGCCGATTGGGCAGGTCACACCGGAATGGACAGACGAGGATTACCGGCAGGCGGACCCTTCGAAGGCTCACGCCTTGACTGGGTCGATCGCTGTCAACGGTGCGGAACCGGGAGATGCTCTTGTTGTCGAGATTCTCGACATGTCCCATAAGGGATGGGGGTGGAGCGGTCATATGCCCGGGTTTGGTCTTCTCGCTGAAGAATTTGACTCCCACCACATCCGTCATTGGACCCTGAAAGCAGGCGAGTGCATCTTCCCGGTCGGAGGAGTGTCCGTCCCTATTGATGCCTTCCCTGGCGTGGTCGGTGTGGCTCTCGCCCAGTCGGGTCGACTCGACACCTTCCCGCCGAGGAGCAACGGCGGCAACATCGACACCAAAGACCTCGGTGTCGGCTCAACCGTGTGGATACCTGTTCAAGTTCCCGGTGCACTCTTCGCCATTGGGGACTGTCACGCAGCTCAAGGAGACGGAGAAGTCTGCGGAACAGGGGTCGAAGCGCCCATGACCGTCACCGCACGTTTCGATCTCGCCAAGAATGCTGAGATCGCAGAAGTTCAGATTCGACGAAACCGACCGCGGGACGCTGTCGACGGTGGATGGCACATCACCACAGCACACGGACCCGACCTCATGGAAGACGCCAAACAGGCAACCCGCTACATGATCGACTGGCTAGGAACGCATTACGACCTCGAACCCAGCGACGCCTACCTGATTTGCAGCGTCGCAGGCAACCTGCATATCAGCGAAGTCGTCGACGCCCCCAATTGGGTCGTCTCCATGCACATGCCCCTCAGCATCTTCGACACCGCGCCACCCAGCACATGGCCGCTCATTGAGAAGACCTTCCGGCGATAGCCGCCCATATGTGCCGGCATGTGCGGATGCACCGAGCGCAGTCCCGGGGCGAAGGTTCCCCCTCGGTCTAGTCCTTCTCGAGGAGCTCACGGATGCGCTCAGTCGTCTCCCGTATGGCAGCGATGTTGTCCATCAATGCGACCGGTGGAAAATCGTCAGGCATGGCCTCCATGCTTGCCTGCATCTTGGCGAACATCTCTTCACGTTTAGCTGCCTTCTTCGCCTCGCGCTCTTCAGGAGACCCAGCCGACTGCGCATTCTTGGCCGCAGCAACTGCCGCGGCCAAGATCGCCCCGGCTACCAGACCTCCGACGACTGCCTTCTTCATCAAAAACCCCTTCGTTGTTGGCATCACCGCAGCACCTTCGGCAACGGCATCGATGATCGACCTTGTCACCCAAACCTACAGGCCCATTGCAATTCGAAACCCTCGACCGACACCGATGCCGATGAGCAGAGGAAAGATGGGTGACCAATTGCCTCCAGGCGATTCAATGATCGGTTTGCCGAACCATGACCGGCATCGTTCCCAGCTGGCCACGTTACCGATGTCATCGCAAATGGCAGTCATGGTTCCGAGGAACGTCATGATTCGGTGCCTTTCGGGAAGTATTGGCGGAGGAGGCCGTTGGTGTTCTCGACGCCGGCACAGGGGCTAGTCAACATTCATCGACGGATACCACCATGTCGCGAATGCCGACTCTCAGATACCATGGCTCAAAGCTTCTCGTTCCGCATCGTGGAGCGTGTAACAGCTCTGTCCAATATGTGGAGTCCGGCACCCGTGAAACGCACTCTCATCGCCGCATCGGCGATTGCCGCACTGCTCGTCTCAGCGTGCTCGGCGCAAGCCCAGCAAGAGCAGGCGACAACGGTTGCCGAACCCGGCTCCGCGCCTGGACAAGTCGTCGTGGTCGCTGAAGCACCCGAGGCGGATACAGCCACCCCAGACACGGTCACAGAGGGTCCACCACCTCCCACACCGTCGACCACAGCGCCAACGACTACCACCACGATGCCGCTCTCGATTCCGCTGCCGTCGGTGCTTGATCCCTTTGTGGCATCGGGGTCGGAGCCCTACGCCGAGGCGAAGACGATCGCCGGACAGATTGCCCAACGGCTCCTGACGTACGATCCCGATACGCCACTTGGGCAGCTTGCCGCGAACGTTGCCACCGCCGCGGAGCAGATTCCCGCAGTGGCTGCCGCGATACAACCAGCCTTCCACGGTGGCTACTGGTCGCGGGCGACGGTCGTCTACCCGCAGCTTGGCGGACTCAGCGACGATCGGATGTCCGTGATGGTGGTTGTCCGACAACAGTTCGGCGACGACGAGCTCGGCGATGCGGTGAAGCGAACCATCGATGTCCGCCTGATGCGAAGCGATGGGGAGTGGGTGTTCGAGGGACTCGCGTCTGTGGGTAGCGAGCAGATGCCTCGCCCGGCCAATATCACTGAACTCGCCGCTGCTGTCGTCGACCATCCCAACATCATCCTGAGCGATTCCGCACGGTGGGACATCTACCGGGGTTGGATATCCGACGATCTGCTTCAACTCATGCTGGAGCTTGGAAACCAGGCGGTGTACCACGTCGTGACCCTCAAGAGCGGACATCCGTACCACGTGTTCGGAACCGAGACGATGAGCCGACACACCTCGGGACATGCCGTCGATGTGTATCGGATCGGAGACGCCAACGTCGTCGACGACAGGGCCAAGACATCCGCGACGTACAACATCGTCTCCGAGTGGTGCACCAGGGCCGACGTCTCCTCGATCGGGAGCCCGTGGAGGTTTGAGAATCCAACGCCGCCAGAGGCGTCAGAGGAAGAGACTGCGGAAGAGGCAGAACCATCGGGGCCGGAGTTCCGGTGCCGCTCGTTCACGGATCGCGTTCATCAAGACCACATCCACATCTCAGTCACTCCTCCCGGGAGCAACTAGGACCCGCCGAGCTGTCACTGGCATTCACTCTGTCAATCTGAAGAGCGATCATGTGGTCCTTCGTGAGATCGCCTTCGCGGCGAGATCGACCATCGGCCCTGAGAGCCATCGTACGTCCATACGCAGTGCCTACTTACTCCTGGCGGGAGATCTACACACACAGGGAGAGCTCAGGATTCTGACTGACGCCTTCATGGCTGACCGGGTGAGTTCAGGTCGAAACGCAACCACCGATAGCCGGCGATGTGTGCGGCCTGCCTCGTAGCCAAGGCAGCCTCTTTCTGAAGCTATCGCGCTGACACTGACCCGTTCCTGAGTGTCCAGTTGGGGTGATCAGAGGGCCCGTCTGGGTGCCCCGCAGAGCTGGGTCGTCCGCGTGGTCACCCAGTAGGGGCCAATACCGGCTGACACCCAGTCATGGCTTGATTCTTGTGCTGGATCGGTTCACACGTTGAATCGGAACAGGATCTCGTCGCCTTCCTGGACGATGTAGTCCTTGCCCTCGATGCGCCACTTCCCAGCCTCTTTGGCACCAGCCTCGCCATCGAACTCGATGAAATCGTCGTAGGCGATGACCTCTGCCTTGATGAAGCCCTTCTCGAAGTCCGTATGGATCACTCCGGCGGCCTGTGGTGCCGTAGCTCCACGCTTGACGGTCCAGGCCCGCACTTCCTTCTCTCCTGCCGTGAAGTAGGTGAAGAGGCCGAGCATGTGATAGGCCGCATGGATGACCAGGTTGAGGCCTGGCTCGGAGAGTCCATATTCCGAGAGCATCTCTGTCTGGTCCTTGGTATCGAGGGCTGCGAGTTCTGCCTCAAGGGCCCCGCAAATCACGACGACCTCTGATCCCTCTGCCTCTGCGAGCTCCCGGACCGCGTCAACGTGGGGATTGTCAACGAGGGAGTCCTCGGACACGTTTGCGATGTACAGGGTTGGCTTTGATGTCAACAGGAAGAGGTCACGCACGATGCGCTGCTCGTCGCTGGCGAATGTCATCGTGCGGACGGGGTTGCCGTCTGCGAGCTGTTCGTGGATGCGTTCGAGCACGGCAGCGGAGGCCTGCGCATCCTTGTCGCCAGACTTGGCCTTGCGTTGTTGCTTGTCGAGCTGCCTCGTCACAGATTCGAGGTCAGCGAGGGCAAGCTCGGTATTGATCGTTGCGATGTCACCGATGGGGTCGACACGACCGTCGACATGGACGACGTTGTCGTCCTCGAAACAGCGAACCACATGGGCGATGGCATCGGTCTCGCGGATGTGGCTCAGGAACTGGTTGCCGAGCCCTTCGCCCTGCGAGGCCCCCGCGACAAGACCAGCGATATCGACGAACTCGACAACGGTTGGCACGATCGACTTCGGCTGAACGATATCCGCAATTGCGTACAGACGGGAATCGGGCACAGCTGCGATCCCGGCATTGGGGTCGATGGTGGTGAAGGCGTAGTTCTCTGCAGCGATCTCACCGCCCGTGAGCGCGTTGAAGAGCGTGGACTTCCCAACATTGGGCAGGCCAACGATGCCACACGTGATCCCCATTGGATATGCCTCCTCGGCGGTGGATTCCGGCGGAGTGGATCGGCCGGACAGCCGGGATGATACGACCGACCCGACACAAGCTGATGCCTACGTCTGCGACCGTCGACTAGACGCCATCCCCGGTACCTTCCGGATGATGATCAGGTGGTTCACGGTGGTGGTGGTTGGGCTGGCGTTGGCTCTCGCTGGATGCTCATCCGACGACACCAATGCTGACCTTCCCGACCTCGATCCATTGGCCGCTCGCCCCATCGCCGAGACGTCTGCCATCGGCCGATCGGTTGCGGAACTCTCGCTTCCTGACGTCGCCAACGATGGCCGGCCATTCTTCATGCAGGCCCAGCAGGGCGAGATCCTCGTCGTCTACTTCGGCTTCACTGCGTGCCCAGACATCTGCCCAACCACGCTTGCGGATGTGAAGGAGACACTGAGCATCCTCGGGTCCGACGCAGAGCGCGTCGCTGTGGCCATGGTCACCATTGACCCTGAACGCGACACGGACGAAACGATGCAGGCCTACTTGCGGTCCTTCGTCCCTGACGGCGTACCGCTCCGCACCGGCTTCCCAGACGAGTTGACCGCGGTGGTGGACGCATTCGACGCAGCCTTCGATGTCATCAAGACCGCCGATGGCGGCGTTGAGGTGTTCCACACGGCCTACCTGTATGCGATCGACGACACCGGCGTCATCCGGACTATTTGGCCCTTCGGAGCCGAACCCGAGATGATTGCCTCGGACATCACCGAGCTCCTCGGAACGTAGTCGACCAGCGTCTCTCTGATGCTTGGCGACCACCCAAAGTCGCGGAATCCGCGCGTAAGGCGCGAAAGAACGTGCCACAAGACCCTTGATAAGGACTAGTCACCCGAGTTAGCTCCAAGTGGGAAGGGGCGACGGGAGCAGGGCCAGAGAGAGGAAGGACCTGTGGACCCGTTTGGTCACCCGGACCTGGAACGCCTGGGCCGTACGCTACGCACACGGCTCGATGAGACCCTGGACGCAGAGCAAGCGGCTGCACGATCCGCAGCACGGCGGCGCAAGACCCTCCGCGATGTCTGTCTCGATGCCGAGGATCGCAGCGCCGATGTGGTGCTTGCGACGGTTGATGGGCACCTCACTCGGGGCCTGGTCACGGCGGTTGGAGTTGACCATCTCGTCGTGGTCGATGCCGGGATAGAACGCTTCATAGCGTTGGCGCACATCGTGACCGTGGAGTGCCGCTGATGGCGGTACGGGCAGGATCAGCGTCCTTCGCCATTCCGGCTATCGATCGACGGCTCGTTGTGGGCGGTCTGCTTGCGGTGGTCTCAGCGGCCTTGGTCCTCATCATGACGCGGCAACCCGAGACCTTTCCTGTGCTTGTGGCAGACGAGGCGCTTCCCTCCGGCACCGCTCTCAGCTCGCTCGCCGTAGGGGTGAGGTATGTCGAGAATCCTGACGGACTTGTTGAAGGGTCATCGCTTGGCGAATTGGAGGAGTGGGTCCTCTCGGTGCCGCTCGAACCAGGAGAGCCTCTTCTTGCTTCCGTGCTGCTGCCGCCAATTGCCATCGATTCTCCGAACGTCATCGCATTGTCGCTGGGGCGCGCCCACGCCGTGCTCGGACAGATATCAGCGGGCGACCTCGTCGACGTATACGTCACCTCCGGAGGTCCAGGTGAGGATGCAGGGACGGTGCTTGTTGCAGCCGACGTCTACGTGGTCTCCGCCTTCTCCGCGGAGACGTCGAGCTCCCAGGGGGAGGTCGAAGTGTTGCTGGCCGTCGACGATGTCCTCGCCCAACGGCTTGCGTCTGCGGGTCGCTCGGGTGGCGTTGATCTTGTCAGGGTCGGGCCATGAGCGTCAGGGTCGCAACGGTGCTGAGCGCGAGGGAGTGGGAACCCCGACTCGTCGCCCATGCGAGGGATAGCGCTTCGGTGAGGATCGTGGTGCGGGCCTATCAACCCCAGGACATCGACCGGCACGCGAGCGAACTCGACGTGGTCGTGGTCGGTGGAGAGGTGAGCTGGGCGACACCTGCCCACGTCGCTTCGTGGAAGCAACACGGCCTGGGCGTGATAGGCGTGATTCCTGCCGGAGATGCGCCAGCCGGACGAGTCCTCGAGTTGGGCGGCGCAGACGAGATCGTGCCTGACACGATCGATCCAACCGCACTCGTCCAGGCGATCCGCTTCGTCGCTCCGAGCGCCGCCCGGCACATGCCAGAGTCGACTGCATCTCGGATGACCGCTGTCGTTGGGTCACGGGGAGCGCCAGGTTGCACCGAGGTGGCGATCGCATACGCTCTCGCGCGATCGTCAGACGTCAGCTGCCTCCTCATCGACCTTGACCTCGATGCCCCTGCGGTAGCTGTTCGCCTGGGGCTCGCGCCGCGCCCCGACCTGACCGATGCTGCGGATGCAGTGCGATCGGCAGGGGAGTTGGGAAGCTCCTGTGTGCAGCGGATCGACGGACTTGATGTGATCACGGGCTCCCACCGACCATCGGAGCCTGCCCTCAAGGGTGCCCTGGTGGAAGGGGTCATTCGCACGTCACGCGCGGGCTGGGAGGAGGTCGTCGCCGACGTTGGTTCATCGCGCCACGGGATGGCAGTGGTCGCCGAGGCTGACGAAGCCATCCTTGTCGTGAACGCCTCGCCCGTTGGCATTGTTCGAGCAGCCCAGCTGGTGGCTGCCTGGTCGGGCCCCGCGCCAGCTCTCGTCCTGAACCGGGTACAACCGGGATCCAGAGCAGATGTGGTTGATGCGGTACGTCGATGGACGGGCCTGGAACCAGCTGTGGTCCTCCCTGATCGCCGCCGGGTCGCCTCGGCATCGAGTGCGGGGAAGGCACCGGAGGGACGTTTCGCAAAGGCGGTCGGTCAACTCGGAGGCTCCAGATGACCTCGACTCCCACGCTGCGGTATGGGTACCTCGCTGGTTTGCTCGATGATCCGACCGTCGAGGAGATCATCGTCATCGGCGGACAACGCACCTTCGTTGTCCGCGACGGTGTGAAGCATCTCATCAACGACGTCGTGTCGTCGGCTGACATTCGTCGAATCGCAGATCAACTGCTCTCTGGCACAGGCCGTCGTGTTGATCTTGCAAGTCCGATCGTGTCTGCCCAGCTTCCGAACGGGAGCAGGGTGCACATCACGGGACCCCCTGTCACTCATCCGGATCGGATGAACATCCAGATCCGCAAGTTCGTCGTGTCGGCTGCTGATCTCGACGACCTTGTTGGTCGTGACGCCATGTCATCGAGCGCGGCAGCGACGCTGCGCCGCGCCATCGCCGAGGATCGCACGATCCTGGTGGCGGGAGCGCCTGGCGCCGGCAAGACCACGCTGGTCAACTGCTTGCTTCGCGAGGTCAGTCCGAGCCTGCGGGTGGTGACGTGTGAGGAGGTCTTCGAGATCGAGGTGGATCTCCCGGACATGACCCAGATGCAAACGCGCGACGTCGGGCTCGACGGCGGGGCAGAGATAGCGTTGCGTGACCTGGTCCGCGAGGCCCTCCGTCAACGCCCAGATCGCATTGTTGTCGGTGAGGTGCGCGGTCCAGAGGCGCTCGACATGCTGATGGCGCTCAACGCAGGGTGCAGTGGCCTTGCAACTATTCACGCAAACTCCGGACGTGACGCTCTCGAGAAGCTGGTGTCGTACGGCGTCCTCGCCGGCGACAATGTGTCGATCGACTTCCTGCGACGGACGGTTGCGTCTGTCATCGACCTGGTTGTGTTCCTGAAGCGATCAGGATCCCACCGACACATCGCGGAGATACTCAGCGTTCCCGATCAACACGATCCCACCGTGTTCACTACGGAGACGCTGTACCTGTGGGATGGATCATCCCTGGGGTGGGCTGGTGTCGGTTCGCCCGGCATCGGAGGGGACGGCGACGCATGAGGGGGGTGGCGGTGCTGTGTGCGGCTGCGGCGAGCTGGGTACTCATCACCGGGGTGTTCCCTCGCGCCGTGGTGCGGCCTCCACAGATCTCGATTCCTTATGCGATCGGTGCTGGCGCAACCTTCGTCGTGGCTGGCATTGCGGCCCTGTCCGCTCTGGGCGTTCCTGTCATCGCAGTCGCAATGGCATGCCTGGCAGCCATGGTTCCGATCACCCTTGGCCAGCAGCGAGAACGTGCACAACACTCAGGGGTCCGTGATGCGTGGCCGGATGTGCTGTCATACACGAGGACGTCCATATCTGCGGGAGCGACCCTCGAGGATGCATTTCTCACGGCCCTCCAGCGAAACGAGGCCATGGAGCCCGAATTTGCAGAGTTCGTCCGGAAGGAGGTGGGATTCGGCGGAGGGTTCGGTGCCGGCCTCGATGCAATCCGGACCGGCCATGCCGACCCGACCACTGACCGCATCGCCATCTCGCTCTCGGCAGCGAGTGGATCCGGCGGATCGAGAGTCGGCCAGGTCGTTGGTGTGCTTGCCGCTTCGGTCGCGGACGAGATTCGACTCCGAAAGGCACACGACGCTGCGCTGACGGAGCAACGGTGGACCGTCAACGTCGCGCTCGTCGCCCCATGGGTGCTTCTGGCGCTGTCTGTCGCGACGAATCCACAGTCAAAGGCCGCCTATTCCACAACGCAGGGCGCCGTCGTTGTGGGGGTTGGCCTCCTATGCACAGTGGCTGGTTGGCTCCTCGCTCGCAGGGCGTCCCGCCTGTCGAGTGCACCGAGGGTGTTTCGATGAGCACGCCGATCACCTGGGTCGCTGCTGTCCTCGCTGGCCTCGCCGTGTTCATGATTGCCTCGCCGCGGCGCTCAGGTCTATCCGAACGGCTCGAGCCCTATCTCTCGGGGTCGGAGATGCTCAGCCGCGCGTCCGGTCCCGGGCTCAGTCGATTTCTGCCAGTCATGCCGTGGGTCGTCGTAGGTGTATTCATCGGTGTGCTGCTCGCGCAGGGAGATCTGTTCATCGCAGGGCCCGGACGATCACTCCCTGCCCTCGCTGCGCTCGGTGGAGCGGCAGGGTGGTTTGCATGGTCCGCCCACCGGTCGACGCTGCGCCAGCGACGGTCAGATTCCCTCCGTTTTGAGCTACCAGTGATCACCGATGCCGTCGCGATGCAAATCGTGTCTGGCGAGTCCGTGTCCACTGCGATCTCCAACGTCTGCGACGCAGCCACGGGCGTCGCCACGGACGAGCTGAAGGCTGCGTTGCAGGCAACGGACGGGGACAAGAGCCTTCACGAAGCCCTCATCGATGCATCGCGATCGTCAGCCCACGCGGATGGACGCAGGCTGTATGAAACGTTGTCCCATGCCCACGAGGCTGGGGGACGTCTTGGAGAGTCGCTCGCAAGCCTCTCTGCGGACTTCCGGGCTTCGATCGAGCGCGACCTCACCGCCGAAGGCGGCAAGCGGGCGATCGCGTCGTATGGGCCCATCCTGGCTCTCATGGTGCCGACTGCCCTGCTCTTCCTGCTGTACCCGACACTTCTGGGCCTGAGGGCACTGTCCGGTGCCCCGTGACACCCGCACCGAAAGGAGACAGGCATCATGCTGCATGTCCTTATCACCATCGACCGACTACGAGCCGATCGAGGGGCCACCACCGTCGAGTGGCTTGGCCTTGCAACCATCGCGGTCCTCGTGATTGCCCTTCTGCTTCCCCAGGTGAGAAACACGGCAGGGGACATCTGGGGGAACGTATCGGGACAGTTCACAGGATTCTTCGGCTAGGCGAATGCCGCTGGAGGTCACGACTGGATGAGGGAGGGTCACACACGATTGAGGGCATTGCGGCGATTGCTGTGTTCTTTCTCCTGTTGGTGCTCATCGTGCAGATTGGCTTTGGCGTTGCGTCAAGGTCGATGATCGGCGCTTCGGTCGACGCGGCGGCTCGAAGATTGGCGTGGACAGATGGCGCCGGCGCCCAGGAACAGGAGCGGCTGAGATCTGAAGTCGAGGCTGCTGTGCCTGGGGCAACGCTGACGCAGATCAACGTGGAGCGCGACGACCTGAACGTCACGGTGCTCGTGACGTACGAATGGCGGCCGCCAGGGCCGGATCTGCTTCCCATGGAGTTCGTTGTCTCGCGGACGCGAACCGTGACTGTGGCCCCGTGAGAAATGAATCGGGGACAGCGCTTCTCGAGATGGTGGTGCTCGGATTCGCCATTGTCGCGTTGGCACTCCCGCTGTTTCTGGCCGTTGGCGTGCTATCCGACGCAAGGGTGCGCGCCGATGTAGCGGCATCAGATGCTGCGCTCTGGATCGCTCGGCACGGGGGCATGCCACCTGAAGACTGGGCGGATGTGGAAGTGGCCATCGTCCGGACCGCCGATGTCGTGACCGTACGGGCTTCGATAGCCGTCCAGATGCTTGGGGTTGAGTTCACGACCGTGACTGCTTCCGTCGACGTCAGCAGGTCGGCCTGGGTGAGTCCGTACCGGAGTGGCCGATGAGAGGCGAGCAAGGTTCGATGCTGCCCCTTGTCGGTGCCTTGGTGTTCGTGACGTTCGCCGTTCTCGCTCTTGTGGTGGACATCGCCCTCCTCCACGGCGCATATCTGGAGGCAGCGGCACACGCCGATGCGGCCGCGGAATACGGTGCCGCGATGGTCGACGTTGGAGCGATCCATGACGGTGAATTGCGGCTCAACGCGGCACGAGCACGCGATGCCGTGCTGGTGGCTGTGGGCGGGAACGAGACCGTGCTGGCACTTGACGTTTCGAGCGACGTGATCTGCGTGACCCTGGGATCCGTGCATCGAACCCATGCCCTCACCTTCGTCGGCGTGCGCGAGGTCGACGTGCGAGTCCGTTCATGTGCGCGCTCAGCGGTGGGATGAGACCCCTCGGTTCGTCGTGAGGTGACCGATCGACCCCATCGAGCCCCTGCTGGCGTGGCGCTAGCCTGCGGGCATGACCCGGAGACGCAACGTCGCACTGGTTTCTGGTGTCGTATTTGTCACGGTCGTGGTTGTGGCGATTGTCGTTTCGCTGTTCTGGCGGGCCCAGGCCGGGCGCCTCGATGACATGAGCGATGCGGTCACCAGCTTCGACGCCCCTGATGAGTGGGCCGGTTGGACCCTGGTGGCGGTGACGAGCCGCGGGTACTCGCCCATCTGCATCGATGTGGCGTGTCCGTCCTACAGCGAGCGCTACGTGACCGCTGTGCCAGTCGGAGATGTTGGCCGCGTTCTCGAGGTAGCAATCGAGGAAATGGATATCGGGCCGGTGACGGCGCCTGCGCGCCAGTGTGTGGCTGGAGAGCGGTGTCTCTACACCGTCGACGGAGACGGCTTCACGATCAACGTCGTGCTTGCCAGTCCGTTCGAGTTCGAACAAGGAACCGTCCCAAGCATCCCAGAGGGGTTCGTCGAGGTAGCCATCACGCTGAACGCGTATTGACCGTTGCGCGAGTCGGTGTCGGCGTGGGCGCTAACGTCGGTTGGTGACTGACGATGCCCTCGCGCCCCTTATCGAAGGGTCTGATCTTGCCGGACTGATCCGCCACGTCGACGGGATCTGTGCACGGCGCGAGTGGGACGAGCTCATTGATCTACGGGACCGCTGCGAAGAGGCGGTTGAGCGGGGTAAGCAGGTGTGGGCAGTCGCCCAGTTCGCCGAGTATCGGCTTGCCCTCGAAGCACCCGCTGTCACCGCTGCCACCGTGATGGACGACGGACGAGGCAGATTTGCCCTTGGCCCGCTCTGGGAGGTCGCGGCATCGAGCCACGAGTGGCAAGACCTCAGTCCCCACGTTGAGGTGCCAACGGTGCGGGCCATGGTTGCCCATGAGCGTTCCATTCGCGGCGATGAGGTTGCCGAGGGGGACATCGATCCGCATGTGCTCGGGGTTCCCGTGAGCCAGCAGGTGTGGGAGCCGCACTATCCGCTTGCTGAGTACAAGTCCGACCGAGCGGCATTCCCTGACGACATCCACGAGATCGACATGGAATGGGTCGGCCTTCCCGAAGCGGCCGAACCGCAACAGGATGATGCGCTCTGTGATGTTCTCATGGACCTCGTCAAGCCATGGTGGGAGGACAGCCAGGGCAAGGCAGAAGTCGTCACGGCGGACGGGACGATCGAGCAAGCCATCAGGTCACTGGGGCCTCATCGGGTTCGGATCGCCGACGTGACACCTGCACAAGCGATGGAAGCGATGGCGTGGGCAGGAGCCTCTGGCGGTGGACACGGCAGACGGAGAGGGACCCCGTCGGGACGGGCTGGAGCGTGGTGGGTGCTGCTTGAGGCCCTCGGCTACGACGAGATCCCTGAGGATGTTTCCCAGCTTGGTGCTGAGGCAGCAGAACTGCGATGGGCGTTGTGGGATCCGGGGGACCGGATCGGAGGGTGGAACCTCCACATCGGCATTTCGGACCCTGAAGATGGAGTGGCGTGGGTGCTCAGCGCCGTTGACGCCGTCTAGCGCGACGTGTCGCGCCGGGACGCAAGCACCGCACCAATGATCACCAGCACCACCCCAACGATGGCGATCGGTGCAACAACATCGTCCCTGAACACGACACCGAGGATCAGGGCGACGACAGGGATCACATAGGTGATGAATGATGCACGTGTACCGCCGACCCTGCCCACGAGGTTGCCGAAGATCACGAACGCAGCTCCCGTGCCGAGGACGCCGACCACGACGGACGCCAGCAGAGAATCCCATGCGAAGGTGCTGTCAGGCAGTGCCAAGAACCCGAATGGTGACACCCACAGCGTGGCGAGCCCAAGCACCCTTGCCATCAGCGGTATCGATCCGTATCTCTGCTGGATGGGTGCGGCGATGTTGATCGACAGGCCGTAACACACCGTTGCGATCACGACGAGCAGCGCGCCGATCGCCTCGGATGAACCCTCGCTGATCGACGGAGCGCTGATGAAGACAACACCGACGAGGCCGACTCCGAGGCCGGCAATCGTCACGAACCTGGGCATCCTGCCCAGCAGGACAACAGCGATGATCGCTGTGAAGATCGGTGTCGCCCCGTTGAGCATTCCTGCCACCGCTGAGTTGATGTATTGCTGGGCGAGCGGGAACAGGGTGAGCGGAACGGCGATCCACACAACCGAAAGCACGACAACCCTTGGCCAGTCCTGACGCTCGATCTTCCTGGACCGAGCCTGCGGCACCAGCCACAGTGCCGCCGCTCCGAGTCCGACTCGCAGGAGGGTCACCAGACCAGGGGCGAACGCATCCAACCCAATCGCCATGAGCAGGAACGACGACCCCCAAATGAGTGAGATCGACACGAACAGGGCCCAGTCCATGACGCTGAACGCTTCGCGGTTCAGCCCCTCCGAGGTCGACAGGATGCGCGTTCTCTGGGTGTCCTCGGTCATCGTGGTGAAGAACCCGCTGGCGATGAGATCGGTTGCATCGACTTCAGGCGGTTGGCACGAGCGGCATCACATCGGTGGCGAGCGTGCTTGCGATCTCGAGCTGGCGGTCGTAGGGCAGGTCTGGGAAGTAGCTTCGTGCCACCCACTCCACCGGTACGCCCAGATCTGAGCGAAGTGCCCCGATCTGGTCGACGATCGAGGCAGCCGAGCCACCGATGATGCGACGCTCAACCTTCGCCCGCCACTCTTGCGTGAGAGGCGGCGTCTCTGCCACGCCGCGCCTCGTGGCAGAGGCCTCCATGTCCGAGTACTTCCAGATCTGATGCCACACCGAGTCGATGATCTCGTCGGTGGGCCCTGGGTACATGACGCCGTAGTAGATCCATCGGAACGCGGATGGGTCACGCCCGATCCGCTCCATCTCCTCGTTTGCAACCTGCACCTGCTGCACGAACCTCGTCGGCGATGCGTT
>Ga0265303_10000804_pt1 | contig 18502 bp, 16 predicted proteins | sample Helome_2_FD_192494 | JGI IMG/M metagenome (GOLD analysis project Ga0265303, IMG submission 192494) | Marine sediment microbial communities from subtidal zone of North Sea - Hel_20160317 (Illumina Assembly) | ecosystem: Environmental > Aquatic > Marine > Subtidal zone > Sediment ... | reverse complement strand
ACGCCCGACAAGGTCGCGGCATATCTCAGTTCCTGCAAATTTTCTCTGTCTGCTGGCAAGGATGAACTCCTGAAAGGGAAGGCATTATATGTGCTCCGGCCTTGTGTTCATACAGACCGTATTTATAATTGGACGAATTCGGTGAAAAGGAAAAAAATGGCCTACCCCACCACACCTAAAATCTTCAAGCCGCCACCGCCTCAGGATATCCAGCATATTTTTGACCTGTGCACAGAGGAAATGTCGGCGGTCAACAAGCTGATCAGGGCAAGCCTGGACTCCAACGTGGTCCTGATCCGCCAGGTCTCGGAGTACATCATTGGTTCCGGCGGGAAACGATTGCGGCCGATGCTCGTGGTTCTGGCTGCCCGGGCCTGTGGCTACCAGGGGCGGGACCATATCACTACAGCCGCCATCATCGAGTTCATCCACACCGCCACATTACTTCATGACGATGTGGTCGACGAATCCGATATGCGTCGTGGCAAAGAATCCGCACACGCGGTTTGGGGTAACGCAGCCAGTGTCCTGGTAGGCGACTTCCTGTATTCCAGGAGTTTCCAGATGATGGTAGGTATCGATTCGATGCGCGTCATGGAGGTACTTTCAAATGCCACCAACACAATCGCCGAAGGAGAGGTCGAGCAGTTACTGAATATGCGTGACCCGGAGGTCAGCGAAGCAAGTTATTTCAGTGTGATAGAGAAAAAGACCGCAAAGCTGTTCGAAGCTGCCTGTCAACTGGGTGCGGTATTGTCAGGAAAGCCCGGGCTGGAACAGCAACTGGCCGAATTTGGCCGTGAATTGGGCACCGCGTTCCAGGTTACCGATGACGTCCTGGACTACACGGCAGACGCAGACAAGCTGGGTAAGAACATCGGGGATGATCTTGCAGAAGGTAAGCCGACACTGCCACTCATCCTGAGCAGAAAATCACTGGAACCCGGGCAGCAAACCATCATCGATGAAACCATCCGCCAGGGTGGAATTGAGCAAATGGGGCAAATAGTGGAATTGATCCAGAGTAGCGGCGCGTTGGAAGAATCAATGGATGTGGCCCGCAAGCGCTCACAGTTAGCCGCCCAGGCTATTTCCTCCCTGCCTGAGTCTGAGTGGAAAGACGCCATGATAAGCCTGGCGTCTCACAGCGTATCCAGGGAGTACTAAGCCAGGATATCGTTCCAGGCGCCGATGCGCTCAGCCTGGTCCGCGAGGATGGACTCCTCGCCCTCGAGGTCTATTGACTCCAGGATGTCGTTCATCTCGATAGCATCAACAACTGCCTGGTCTTCTGAACCCAGCACTTCGCCAAAGATGGTGTGGCGGCCGTCCAGCCAGGGTGTTTCGACGTGTGTGATAAAAAATTGGCTGCCGTTGGTTCCTGGCCCTGCATTGGCCATTGACAGCTTGCCCGGCGCATCGTGGCACAAATCCGGTCTGCACTCATCTTCGAAGCGGTAGCCGGGACCGCCCGTACCGGTGCCTTGCGGGCAACCGCCCTGGACCATGAAATCTGGAATAACCCGGTGAAAGGTCAATCCATCGTAAAAACCTCTTTTTGCCAGGTTGACAAAATTAGCCACTGTTAACGGTGCTTTGCCGGCAAATAAACGAAGTTTTATATCGCCCTTGCTGGTATGAATTATGGCACTCACGTCCTGGATTGCTTCACTCACAATGAATTGCTCCTGTTAATAAATTTTTTTGCAACCTTTTTACCTTTTGTGCGGTCTATTTACGTAAGGCCGCGGGATGGTCTCTCCCTCAACCTACAGGGTAAACTCTGCACTCCTCACCCCTGACCCGCGGCCTTACTTATTTCCCCGGAAAACATGTCCTGCTCGCTGAAAGAAAAACCGCAAAATTTCGCAAACTGCTGGCCCCGGTCCCGATAGTCACTGAACTGTGGAAAGCTCGGCGCGCCTGGTGACAGCAACACGACTCCACCAGCAGGCGTCAATTTTTTTGCCTGGTCAACCGCCTCAGACAATTTCTGACACATATGCAGCCCATTTCGGGGAAAAATGTCAAGTTCTTCCATCATACCCACGATATGCGGACCATTATCCGGAATTCCAATAATAGCCGCCGGCAGCCTGTTCCTGACAGTTTCCATATAGGGTGTCCAGTCCAGTCCCCGGTCAAGCCCGCCAATGATCAATGTGATGTCTCTTCCGGAAAAAGCCTCCAAAGCAGCAACCGTTGCCAGGGGTGTAGAAGAGATGCTGTCATTGACAAAAAGCACGCCGTCACGTTCACCGATGGACTGCAGGCGGTGAGGCAGACTGGAAAAAGACGGCAGGCTATCCAGCCCTGCCAGCAAATCCGCTCCGGCCACACGCAAAACGGTGAGGGCTGCGGCCACGTTGGACAGATTATGCGTACCTGGAAGGCCTTCCGGGAGCCTCACCTGCATTGTGGATTCACCATCAGTCAGCCCTTGCGCTGTCGCCTTGATACCTGATTCAGAATTAAACCATGCCGTGTTGTCCCGCCCCGCCAGCGCCGCGTTCAATGCGGGATCAGCGGCATTGGCAACGACCGGCCCGCCGGCCGCCAGTTTGACCAGCCTCAGCTTGTCCGCACGATAACGTTCTTCACTTCCGTGCCAGTCGAGATGTTCCGATGAAAGATTGAGAAGTACTGATATATCAGGAGTTGCCTGTAAATCAGCCAATTGATAACTGGATAATTCAATAACCCACCAGTCGACGTCCAGGTCCTGACAGGCCAGCAAAGGCAGACCGATGTTTCCTGCCAGGCATACGCGGTAGCCACAGGCCCGCAACATATGGGCGAGCAGTGCTGATGTCGTACTTTTACCCTTGGTTCCGGTCACACAAATGGTGTTTTCGTCCTGGTGCTCTGCAAACCAGAGGGTGCTTGGTGCGACCATTTTTGTGCCGCTCCCGAGCGCTTGCTGAATGCTGTTCCGGTAGGGGCTGATACCGGGCGATCGAACCAGCAAATCAAAAGAGTCCAGTCCAGCCTCGGAAAGTGGCCCGATCAGCAATGAATCGTTTTCTGTCAATTGTCCTGTAAGATGCTGATCTGGCTGAGATTCAGCAAGTAAGAACAAGTGAATCCCGGGATAACGCTCACGCAAGTAGCGCCACACAACCTGCCCTTCCCGGCCGATACCGAGGATAGCGACCCTGCCTGCCAGGAACGACTCCATCTCAAACGGCCTCTTCCGACTGTTGTGCGGACTTTAAAATGTGTCGCGGGATGAAATGCCGACCGCCGGATTTGAGCAGGCCGTCAAGGTCTGGCACATCGACCGAATCCAAATCGGGCAACAAGGAGCGCACAACGGCAAGCTGACTCCACTCATTTCTCTGCCCCAGGGTGGCGAGGGCCGCACGACTTTCTCCAATCTCACCCACGCACTCGAACGGCTTTTCATATCCCAGCCCGCACAATGCCCGGAAACCTTCCTCCTGTTCCGGATCGTCCAGCAAATCACCACCCTGGATGGCCCGGACATCCTCCGGCGACATGAACAGGGCCAGGCTCAGGGCCGCAAAACGGCACTTGGGACAGTCCATGCACCACCGGTTTTCCACCCGCGGGCCATCCAGATGAAAATTTCGGTTACAACTTGAATATTCCTTGTGAAATTTTCCCATCCGGCTAAAACGCCGAACAATTGCCAACTCGGTGTATTGCCTCAGAACCGAGAAATATTCGATATCCGGACTTACCTGCTCCGCAATAACCCGGCGAAAAGCGCTTTCAAAATCCATGCTCTTGCTGTACTGATGGTTAACCTCCACGCCATCAGCGGTCACCAGGGTCGCTTCATCAGCAGACCGCTCGTTGGAAAAAACAATGTATCGAAAGCCATAGAGAATGGACGCGCACAGCAATATGGCCGAGTTGACCGCAGTCACCGGGATGTGACCGTTCAGAGCACCCTCCCGGTTCATTTGCACAAGCTCGGGCGCCAGGCGGCGTCCGATTGCAATCAGCGGCAAGCCGGCCATCGTTACGGTTCGCCTGATCAACTCCGATCCACCCACACAGACCGGCATCACGGGTAAGCCGGCTTTCTGCACCAGATCCAGGCCAACCAGGCTATCCTTGCCACCTCCCATCGCGACCAACGCGCGCTCCGGCAGGATCAAGGGGCGTGCTGATTGCGCCCGGGACGCCAGCGGGCCATGGCCGGCTGAAAAGTGAACCTTCGCCGCTACATCGACCTGGTTGACATACCCAAATTCCGCCAGCCCCCGCACGTATAACCCGGTCATGAATTCAACCAGGCCATCGAGCGATCGCCCCTTCAGACATTCAATTCGAGGGCTCAGACCTGCCTTGTAATAACTCACTCCGGCGATCAGGTGCAAAATCTCCAGCGCACGTTGGAAACATGCCTGGCGGGACGCTTCGGGCGGCCATGGAGCATGTGGAAAAGTGATCTGCTCAACCAGTTCGGGGCCATTGTCGAAAGCATAGGAAAGGCGGGCGACACCTTTTTCAGGGTCGTAGCCACAATCCAGGAAACGGAAGCACGTCGCCTCGCGAGGATTTGGGATGGCTGAACCCGGAAATTTGTTCATTCGTCCTGCAAACAGTCTGCCAGCGGCAGGATCTCACACCAGCTGGGTCCAAAAACCTTATCGGAATGTCTGTTATCCGCAGGGATCAGCGCGCGGTGAGCGCCTCGCAACAGAATCTCGTGCCCGTCTGCTTCGACCAGCAGGCTCAGGCAGAGGTCGTTGGCAGACTGGGAGGCCATCAGTAACGGGTGGTCATCGAAGAACGTCATCACGGACTGGAGGCGGCTCAGCGCCGTCCTGGCTCCCCGCCCCACCAGGTTCACGCAGATACACTCCTGGAACAACTTGACCTTGCAGTGTTTCGACAGGTCCTCCGCCAGGTCGGCAAGCTCATCGCGTCCCAGGTGGTTGGATTCGCAATTGACTGCTACCGTTGTCGTGGTTTCAGATGTGGCGACTAGATCGATTGAAATTCCGCGTTTACGAAACGTAGTGAAAACTTCAGCCAGGAAGCCGACCTGGAACCGCGCGTCCAGGTTTTGCAGCAGGATGACCGCCATGTGTTGCTGGCAAGTAACAGTCTTTATTCCCGCTGGCTGCGAAGCCCGCCGCCCGATGCGCGTTCCCGCTACGCCACGGCGATTCAGGTCTCGAATCTCAACCGGCGTTTGCGTCGCAGCCGCGGCACGGATACAGCGCGGATGCACTACCTTCGCACCACTGGCCGCCATCTCCAGGGCTTCGGCATAATCCACCTCGTACAACAGCCGCGCCTCTTCTATCAGGCGCGGGTCCGCACTGAACAGGCCCGGCACGTCAGTCCAGATTTCCAGCCGGCTTGCAGACAGGCGCCCGGCCAGAAGGGCGGCCGAAGTATCCGACCCGCCCCGGCCCAGCAAGGCGGTTTCGCCTTTCTTGTTGCGGGCCACATAACCTTGCGTGACCAGGACCGGGCTGAGCGCCGTCCACCGGCCGGCCAGGCCGGGAGCCTCTGCCGCATGGCAAGCTGCCGACAACCATTGGCGGGCGGGCGACATGTCCTCTTCAGTCACAGTTTCCAGCGCTTCTCGTGCATCCACCCAGCCCGCATCGAATTGTCGCTGGAGAAAGCAACAGCCTATTCGGGTGCTCATCCATTCGCCGAGGGCGAGCAGTGCGGCCCGGTGCATTGGACCTGGATCATGAGCCAGGTTTTGCAGGCATCTTTGTAGCTCGCCGCCAGCCTCCTCAAGCCAGTTACTTTCGTCGACACCCAGCTCCCTGCCCAATTTAATATGAACATCCAGCAATTCTGCCCGCCGACGGGAAGAGTCCGGTTTGTAAGCCAGGGCATTTAGCTGGTCGGTCACTCCGGCAATCGCTGAGCAGACCAGCAACACACGGAAGCCTTCTGCCTGTCTCGCCTGGGCGATGGAGGCGATCGTATCCCATTGCTTTCGCCCGGCGACACTGGTGCCGCCGAATTTGAGCACTATCCATTTTTCAGACACGACTAAAACACCCTGTTTGGGGGATGGGATGCATTTCGGAAACGTTACCTAAATAGGCAGGGGCTGTACAGCCACATTTGTCCAAAACCCCGTATTTTCCAGGCGCCTGCCCCTGGTTTGCCCTTATTCCCTGGCCGCCGGATAAAAAAACGGCGCCGAAAGCGGCGCCGTGAAGGAGGGAGTCGTGCAGTAAATCTTGACTACCCTTGAGGAGTGTTCCAATAAACTTAAATTGCAACTGTCATCTATGACACCAGGCATTCAACGCTAGTTCCACCAACCCGAAAAAAACTTCTGCCGGTTTCGGTTGACCGATATCAAGACCATGTATGGAATTCCTGCCTAACATGAGTCCCGGTCCTGGTGTTACAGGATCAGACTAACGCATATTCCCTGAATCGCCGCTGAATGGCTGCACCCAGGGACGTCCACGGGATTTGGCGCATCAGTGAAACTGTACTAGGATGACCGTCTCATAATATTTGAATCAGGATTACCGAATGCCGAAATATCGCACTGAAGACATCCGCAACATCACCCTTGTCGGCCACTCCGGCACAGGCAAGACAACACTGGTAGAAGCACTTCTTGTCAAGTCAGGAAAAATAGGTGAAGCGGGTACGGTCGAGCGTGGAACAACGACTACCGACCACGACCCCCTGGAAAAGGAATTTCAAAGCTCACTGGATTCAGCTCTGGCCAGCTTCGACTTCGACGGCATTCACGTGAACCTGATTGACACCCCGGGATTCCCGGATTTCCGCGGCCCCACGCTGATGGGCATGAGCGCAACCGAAACCACCGCGCTGGTCATCAATGCACACAACGGAATCGAGCTTTCGACACGCCGCTTGATGCGTCGAGCCAAGCGCCGCCGCCTGTGCAGAATTATCGTCATTAACAAGATTGACCAGGAAGGCACCAACCTGACCAGGCTGGTCAAGGATATTCGCGAAGAATTCGGTCCGGAATGTCTGCCAATCAACCTTCCGGCTGATAACCTGAGCACCGTAAAAGACTGTTTCTTTGGCACCGAGGGTGAAACCGATATTTTCTCTCTGGCCGAAGCACACGAGGCCATCATCGATCAGGTTGTCGAGGTAAATGAAAGCCTCATGGAGAAATACCTCGAAGGTGAGGAACTCTCGCGCGATGAACTGCACGATGCTTTTGAACAAGCCCTGCGCGAAGGTCACCTGGTTCCGATCTGCTTCACTTCTTCCCAAACCGGAGCAGGCCTGGGCGAGTTTCTGAAGCTGTGCAAACGCCTGCTGCCCAACCCACTGGAAGGCAATCCGCCACCGGTCCTGAAGGGTGAAGGCGAGCAAGCTGAAGCGGTCGAAGTAACACCAGACCCAAATGGCCATGTGGTTGCCCATGTGTTCAAAATCACCAACGATCCGTTCGTTGGAAAACTGAGCATATTCCGCATTTACCAGGGCACCGTACGGCCCGATACACAGCTATATATCGGCGATGAGCGCAAACCGTTCAAAGTTGGACACCTGTTTAAATTACAGGGCGCCAAGCACATCGAAGTCGATTCCGGAATTCCGGGTGACATCTGTGCCGTGGCGAAAGTCGATGAAATCCACTATGACGCGATTCTGCACGATTCCCACGAGGCGGATAACTTCCACCTCAAGCCACTCGATTTTCCACAGCCCATGTACGGCCTGGCAATTCAACCCAGCAGCCGCGGGCAGGAGCAGAAACTCGCACAAGCCATCCACAAGCTCACGGAAGAGGATGCCTGCTTCATTGTTGAACATAACCAGGAACTTAATGAGACCGTCATCCGGGGCCTGGGTGAGCTGCATATGCGCGTGATGCTGCTGCGAATGAACAACCGTTACCACGTGGAAGTTGAAACCCGCCCGCCGCGGATCGCCTATCGCGAAACGATCACCCGGCCGGCCGAGGGCCACTACCGCCACAAAAAACAGACCGGTGGAGCCGGTCAGTTTGGCGAGGTTTTTCTGCGGATCAGGCCATTGGCCCGCGGCGAAGGGTTCGAATTCGTCAACAAGGTTGTCGGTGGCTCAATCCCCACCAACCTGATTCCTGCTGTTGAAAAGGGCATCCGGCAGATCATGGCCGAGGGCGCAATTGCTGGCTACCAGTTACAGGACGTGGAAGTCACTGTCTACGATGGCAAGTTCCACCCCGTGGACTCCAAGGAAATAGCCTTTGTAATTGCCGCCAAAAACGCCTTGCTGGATGCGATCCACAACGCGGGGCCGCAGATCCTCGAGCCGATCGTCAGTGTGGATGTCACCGTGCCTGATGCCGTTATGGGCGACGTCACCGGCAACCTGGCTGGCCGACGTGCCCGAATCAGCGGCACAGAAAGTCTGAGCGGCGGGCTGGTTACCGTAACGGCTGATATGCCGCTGAGTTCACTCAGTGACTACCACACTGAGCTCAAGAGCATGAGCCAGGGCCAGGGCAACTTCACGATGGAATTCAGCCACTACGATCCGGTTCCACACGCGGTACAGCAGCAACTGGAACGGGATCACCAGCCGAAAGAGTCGGAATAACGGAGCAGATTCCTTAGCTGATGCAGCAGCAACCAGGCTGAATCTTCACCGTTAAACCAGTTCGGGTTGTCCGGATCGATCAACCGTCGTGACTGCGAGACGGCGATAGATGTGGCCAGCCTGCCGCAAACCAGTGGCAGCAGAACGGCACGCTCAGACTCCCCGAGAGGACGGATTTTTTCATATCCTTCAATAATTACCTGCGCGTCTTCCAGCAGGTTTTGCCCGTCCATCATGAAATAAGTGATGGCAATCGCAAGGTCACAGACCGTCGGGTTCATACAACTGTCGCCGAAATCAACCAGGCCACAGAGACGACCCTTTTCAACCAGGATATTTTCACGGTTCAAGTCACCGTGGATGAACTGCCAGGGCAGCTTTCCAAGCGTACTTTCGACGCCTTCCCAGGTATCGAAACCCCACTCCAGAAGCGCCCTTTTTTCAGGCTCAGCGACCAGGCTGAGCTTGTCCTTGTGTTGTCCTGTTTCAACCAGGTTCCAGCGATGACTGCGATGAGCTGCGGGGTGATCGAAGCCTTGCATGGCAATATTGAACCTGGCGATCGATTTTCCCACGTTTTCAAGCATTTTTACTGATATATCAGACAATGTCTCTAATTCATCACCTTCTATAAAATTGACTACTCTCAACCTATGTTTAGCATTTATACGAATAATTATTCCTGTTTCTATATTCTCTTGTTTATTTTCTCTGATTTTGGGCAATTGCAACGAAAAATTGGAGGAATTTGCGTATTTCAGTGCCTGAAACTCCATTTCCACTACTGCCGGAGGCATGTCTTCGTCGACAATTTTCACGACAAAACGCGAACCATTTTTCAGGCTAAGCAGGTAGTTCAGGTTCTCTCCTGACAGGCGTTTGAGGGTGCCGCTCAAACCATAATTTTCGGACAGGCATTGCAGAACTGTTTTTTCAACGGCAGCAGCGGTCATCTCTACCTCGCATTTTGACAACTCATTATCGACAATTATGTACCTTCCGGGGCATATTTTGACCTTCTGAATTCGCCCACAATCCGATTTTATGAATTCTTCGACATATGGACAGGCTATTGATTTATGTGCAATTCAGAGGCATTTGAGACTAGAATAGCGCTCAACCAAGGAAAACAGGGCCCACGAGAGGGATGAAAAATAGAACCCTGACGGTTATAGGAATCGCCTGCCTGTGCTTACAGGCCACCCCGGTTTACTCTGCGCAAAACACCCAGCAACTCGCTGAGCAGGAACTCGCCCGCCAATTCAGTGCTTACTTCAAAAAACTGGTCGCTGAAGAAAACGTCACCGGTGCCGCCTTCGCTGTCGCCACACCGAACGGCCTGTTGCAGATAGGTACTGCCGGTTACACTGACACCAGCAGGAAATACGCCATTAACGAAAACACAACCTTCCGGGTTGCGTCTGTCTCAAAAACATTTGCAGCTGGGCTGACCGGCGTGTTGATCAGCGAAGGAGAGTTTGGCTGGGAGGATCCGGTTGTATCCTATGTTCCGGATTTTCGAATTGACGGGGATGCCGGAAAAGTTCGTATCCGGCATGTTCTGGGACAAAGCACCGGCCTGGTGCCTCATGCCTATGACAACCTCATTGAAGATGGCGTGCCGATCGACCAAATTCAGGACCGGTATCGCAAGCTGTCCTATATATGCGCTCCCGGCGAGTGTTACTCGTATCAAAACAGTATTTTCAGCCTGATCGAACCAGTTATAGAAACAACGACCCGGCGCCCATATGCCGAATTGATGAATGAAAAAATCTTCGAGCCACTGGACATGAGGACTGCTTCGGTCGGCTACGATTCGTTTATCAGGAACCCTAACCACGCCAAGCCCCATGTAAAAAGCGGGGGCCGATGGAAAACTGTAAAAGTCAAGCCCAACTACTACCGTGTAGCGCCTGCCGCCGGCGTAAACGCCAGCGCCCTGGACATGGGTAAATGGCTGACAGCCCAGATGGGAGGCTATCCCCAAGTCATTCGCCCCGAGATCATAGATACGCTGACCCGCCCGCGGGTGAAAACAACCCGGGACAAGCGCCGCAAATACTGGCGGGACATGCTCTCAGACGCACATTACGGCCTGGGCTGGCGTGTTTATCAACTGGGCGAAAATGAAATCGCGTACCACAGCGGCTGGGTTTCAGGGTTTCGTGCTGATATTGCCTGGTCGGAAGAATATAAAATCGGGATCGTTGTCCTGATGAATGTCGAAGGCAGCAGCATCAGTGAAATCACCACCACGTTCTGGCGAATGGCTTTCGATATGCTGGAACCCGACACAGAATCGGGCAATGGAAAATTACTGGCGACCATTGCACCCGATTCTCCCTGAATCAGGCCACCGTCTCTACCGGCCCTATGCCGGACCATTCTTCAAAGCGCTGATTGAGCACCCGGTAGTCTTCTGCATTGTCGACATCAAGGCTCAGACCACCATATGGCGTAATCACAATTTTGATGGTTCCGCCCAGCATATCGCCACATGAACGTGCCGCGTCCCCAGTCTTGTTGTATGCCCTGAGCCAGCGAAACAGCCGGCCCTGCTTCCTTGATGCGACCAGCGTCAACTGCAATCTCAACGTAATCCAGGCTGCCCGCCAGCCACCGTGCTGGCCAAGGAATTTCCAGACCAGGATAACCACGTTCTTGAGTTTTTCCGCTTTCCGGTGGGCAAAGCCGGTTTCCAGAAACTGCTGGTTTTTCAAAGTTCGCGGCCTGCCAACGTAGATATTGGCCAGGCGCACCCGGCAGTCGCTGAAATTTACATAGGGACGATGAATGCCTTCATTTTCGTTTTCGCCATAGTATTGCCTGAGAGACGCTTCCTCGGCAACGCCCGCCAACATGGAAAATTGAATACCAGACCTGCTGTCTGCGGCTGCACAACGACTGACAAAATCATCCACGGCCATATGGGAAATCAGTGGCAAATCGCAGGAAATGAAAAGCAGCGGTCGCAGTGGATCATCCGTTCCATGAATTTCCCGGTATTGCTCTTCTGCTGCCCTGATAGCCGCCCAGGCATTGGACAAGAGGCCGCCAGACTGTTCGACGATATTGATTTCGCCATTAAAGCCATCAAGAGCCTCGCGAATGCAGTCCCCGGGGCCGACAACAAAAATTTTTCCGATGGTCTTTGCTTCAACCAGTGCCTGCACCACGCGGCGCACCAGGATTTCACCCCCCACCTCGAGAAATGCCTTGTTCTGGCCCGCGATCATACGTTTTGGATTACGATCAGTGCCAGCCAATACGATGGCATCGATCGGTTCTGGATAGGCGTGCCTGGAGATTTGTTCCATAGTACAAAAATGCCACTTGTGGCGACTGGATTCAATAGGCAGTTATTCGGGCCGCAACCACCTCACCCTCGCGCAACACCAGGCGATTGAGGTGTAGACCGGCCATGGCGCCGATCAGGAAATTGCCCTTCCATTGCGGAAAAATATCGCCCTGGTAAATAACCAGATCACTGGGCGCAATCGACGGAACATAAACCCAAACCGGAATTTCCATTCCATCCTGCCAGGGTATACCCATTCCCACCGGTCCACCGTCGTACTCGAATCCGAATGAAACTACAGGCCAGCCATAATTGCCACCTTTGGTGACATGATTCAGCTCATCGCCACCACGGGGGCCATGGTCGTGCAGCCACAATTCACCGGTTTCCGGATGAACATAAAACCCTTGCGGGTCGCGGTGGCCATAGCTCCATATCTCTGGCCGCGGTTTGGGTTGCCCGGCCGCCTCTTTCCCAACGAATGGATTGTCCGCCGGAACCGATCCGTCATCATTCAGACGCACCACCGTTCCCGCATGGTTGCTGTTGTCCTGTGCGGTGGGCGGATGTTGACGGTCCCCGATACTGACGAATAAGTAACCCTACAGAAATTTGATCCTGGCTGCAAAGTGGTAGGACGCTTCAGAATAGGCATCTGCAGTGTAAATTCGCTCCACATCCACCGCGTTTGTACCCTCGAGGCGAAACCGGTCGAGTACGACGGTGCTGTGCACTTCTTCACCTTCCGAATAAGTGACATATATCCATCCGTTCTCTGAGTATTCCGGATGCAACTCGACATCGTGCACGCCGGCATCGCTGAACACCACCATCCTGGGGAGGCCCTCGATATCCGTTTTCTCCCCGGTTGTAAAATCAGCGAGCGTTATGAGCCCGCGGTCCCTCTGCAATACAAGGGCTTTCCCATCCGGCATAAACTGCAGCGCCACGGGCTGGGAAATTCCATCCAGCACGCGCTCTGCCACGATGTTTCCATCCAGGCTCGGAAACACGTGACGAATCACAAGGTCTTCAGCTTCCCCGTCTGCCAGGACCGGTGTGCCCATTGCCAGGAGGCAAGGCAAAACCCACCCCAATACGTTTGACTTATTCATGGCCTACTCCTCAGCGTCGAGCCTTGATGAATATAAACGAATGGTCGATTATAGGTCATCCACACATTGCTCCCTGCCGGAGAAAACATTGTGAACATCAAGCATATTATTGGCGCCCTGGCCATCTGTCTGGACATGGCCATTCCATCCCTGGCGGCAACGGAAAACCAAGTGAACTCGATTGACACACAATTGGCCGGCAAATTTACCCGGCTGGCACTGGACTGTGTGCATCGAGAATACCCGAACAAGATCGCACACGTTCTCAACACTGCCGAAGATGCGCAAACGCCTTCTGCACTGCACCCGGTGTTCTATGGCTGTTTCGACTGGCATAGCTCGGTCCATGGCCACTGGTTGCTGGTGCGGTTATTGCGGACTGTTCCAGCGGAGGAAATGAGTCCCGAGCTGCGCAGTGAAATCGTCGGCACATTGAATCAGTCCTTTACCAGCGCAGGCGTCTCGGTCGAGGTGGCCTATTTCGAGGCTGAAAACAGGAAGTCCTACGAGCGGCCTTACGGCGTCGCCTGGTTGCTGCAACTGACCGCGGAACTCAGGGAATGGAACGATCCGATGGCTTCAGGCTGGCTGGAGATTCTACGACCACTGGAAGCCGTGATCGTCACACAGATCAAATCCTGGCTGCCCAACCTGGCCTATCCGATCAGGCTGGGAACGCACAACCAGAGCATGTTTGCTTTTGGACTGATCCTGGACTGGGCCCGGGCATCGGGCGATGCTGAAATGACGGACATGGTCAAGGAACGTTCGCTCGCATTCCACCTCGGCGACCGGAATTGCCCCATGGCCTACGAACCTTCCGGCGAGGATTTTCTGTCTCCCTGCCTGATGGAAGCCGACCTGATGCGCCGGCTGCTTCCTCAGATCGCATTTGCCGAGTGGCTTTCGAACTTCATGCCAGGCATTCCGCTGGATGGCAGCAGCGACTGGCTGGCGATCGGCATTGTCAAAGACCCCACGGATGGAAAACTGGTGCACCTTGACGGGGTCAATCTATCGCGCGCCTGGAACCTGGAGAACATCGCCAGCGCACTGCCCGCGGAGGACCCCAGGCGGGCGTCCCTGTTGGCTGTGGCCCAGGTCCATGCAGAAGCGGGCCTGGCTAATGTTTCCGCGGAACACTACGAGGGCAGCCACTGGCTCGCCAGTTTCGCGACTTACCTGGTTACCCGCAGAGGCAGTGAGGGTTTAGCCGGCCACACTCCCGGCAAGCTCCGCAATTCCGCTTCGCAATCCATAACGGAACACCCGTGATTGCAGCCATTTAAGAAAGCTTCAGATCCAGCTCAATGAATTGGAGATAATTTCGCTGGCCCCGGTCTGTGCGCATTCGCCGTGTGCGATAAGCAACCGTTCCGGATTCCAGGACAATACTTTGTCACGAGCAGCTCGGGCCGAGCCCCGTCGGAAGAAACTTGCTCGCCACTCACGAGGTGTGCTGCCGTGCTCTCCGACCAGGCTGTCCAACCGCATCAGCCATCCTTTCCAGCCGATCATTTCCGCTTCGGGGTGGCGCTGGATCAGATCACAGACGATCGCACAACGGGATTGGCGATGGAAGAAAACGACCTCTTCCATTGCAACCGAACCATGGAATATGACCTGATCTATGTCTGTGGCCCAGGCAGGATCAGCCTCGTCGCCGAGCTCGTCGTCGAATTTCAACTCAGGCTTTCTCTTTGCCAGGCCGGGTGGAGCGTATAGCCGGGCATCCGGCCAGCGCCTGGCCCATTCGGGAAGAAACAGATGATGAATCTTGTTGGGAGAGACAATGAAACGAACAGGGCCGACAGACTCGACCGAATCGGCCAGTTCATCACTCAAAGCAACGGGGGACCATACCCAGGCACTACCGTCCGACAATTGGATAACAGCCATTCGGGTTGGGTACGGGAAGCCGTAGAATGAGACAGTGGGCCCATCGGCAATGTACAAAGATGTTCCGAACTCCTTGAGCATGGATTCAGCATAGCTTAGCGACATTCAGATAACCCGTTCACTTTCAGCCATTACTGATCCCAATCAATGGCGAGTTCTACCCACAGTGGCTTGGCTTGGCTCTGCTCCGGGTCGTGAGACGAGATCATCCAACCATACAGCCCAAGTTCTGCGCCTGAGCAGATAGCAGAAGTAAAACGGGCGTTCATTTCGGCGGCACTGAGTTCGCCTATCGGCCAATTGCGGTCATGCAGTTCTGATTTCACTGCTTTGGCCGCGGGGGTGTCGGAATAATCAGGACGTGCTAGATTTGTCCATGCCTTCTGAGGATTATAGATATGTCGAAGACTGCCAGTACTTCACTGGAACCGACAAGATATTCGTTGTAGGTGGACCACGGGATTCGTTTAAACTCTTGAAGGGCTCCCCTCGAAACTACGAGGTTGTCGCCGACAGTGGTGCGACCATCGTGCGAGCATTCTGCGACACGTGCGGGAGCAGCCTGCTTATCTATCCGAAAATCGACGGCGTGTTCTACAAGCCTGAGGACGATGTCGTCGAAGTTTGCGCCGGCACACTAGACGATCCAAACGCGTTCAATCCGGATTTCGCGGTTTTCGTCTCGAGAGCACCAAGCTGGACGGCATTCCCAAAAGACCTGATGCTGCATGAGTAACGTTTAAGACGTTTAATCCAAACGTCAGCTCTGAGTTGCGGACTCAACCGGTCAATCCAACACCTAACTCCTAAAATGATGGAGGAGGATGTTCGGCTGCCTGGCTTCGTCTCGCCTATGCCGATCTTTCTACTCATGGTTTCACTTAAGCAGATAAGGGGCAAGAAGGTCTAAACAGGCCTTTTGATCCGGTAATATGCTGAGTCTTCGATGCCCTTGCAGGTATCTTCCTTCCAGTATTCCATTCCCAGCTTTTCCAGGACACGGATCGAGGCCGTATTCGCCTTAGCGGCCCTACCGATGATCTCCTTCATCTTCAGTTCGCCGAAGCCGTACGCAAGGGTAGCCTGGGTGGATTCGGTGGCATAGCCCTGGCCCCAGTCTTTCCTGAAAAAGCGAAAGCCAATATCTACCTGTTCCGATTCGTTGAACTTCAGGCCGCACCAGCCGATGAATTCCCCGGTCTCACGGAGTACCACAGACCAGCGGCCATAGCCATAGTCCCGGTAGTGGTCATAGCCCCTGACAAAATCTTCAGCTTCCTTAATAGAGGCAAAAGGTGAATCGCCAGTATACTTCATGACCTCCGGGTCGGAATTCAGTTCGTATAATGCCGGAGCATCCTCCATGGCAAATTCCCGAAGCACTAATCGTGGGGTGGTAATAATCGATTTCATTTCTGGTCTTGCTTGGCTGCCTGCTTCGCGGACAGGAAGAGTAGACCACGGGTTACCTGATTTCGGCAAGAATGTTTCAACACCAACGCATGAACGCACCATGGGGTCAACGGAGCATGGGATACGCGTCAAAACAACCGAAAGCTGGGTGAGCCGCCTCCGGACACACACGTTCACTTCGGGTAGGAAGCGGCCCTCAGGCCCTTATCCATGCTAATTACTGCTTCCAGATTGAGGGCGAAATTGCCGGGCGGAACCCGCAACGTAAGGCTCGCCTGGATTCTCAATCGCGCGTGCCGGATTCTAACGGGCTCCTTCCTTAACTTCTGCGAGATGCTTCGCCAGCAGTTCCGCCCACGATCGCAAAATCCGGGCGGCCACGGCCTGGTTGGTAGTGCGGGTCGCCACCTTTGACATTCTTTCCGGGTCGGCCTGCGGGTCCGCGACCCGCGCCAGCAGGGTGTCGGTCGCGGAGTCGTACAACTCCATGTAGAGCGTCATCTCACCGGCCGAACGAATATACGTCCGTGACCTGCCGGCCGGACGGATATCGGGCGCGGTAACGTCGACGTTGAGCAGCGCCGGCCGCAGCAACAGAACGTCGGGGCCGGCCTCGTCCACGATCTCGAAACCCGCGCTGGTCAGCACGTCGCTGAAAATCGTTCTGAACTCCTCCGCCAGCCTTTTCTTGATGGCGTCGGCATCCTTGTCCGTGACGGTGCCGCTGAGGCCGATCTGTTGCATGTTGTAGTTGTGCTGCCAGTTCTGCTTGAATTGGACGAAGCAGTCCGAGAGCTTCACTTTGGTGTAGCGCTCCAGGCTCGCGTCCGGTTTGGCGTAGGCGACCGCGACCTTGGTGTCCTTGAGCAGGTGCAGTCCATCCTCGTCCACCTCAGGCAATTGCTGCTCCTTTGCCAGTGCCGGCACACTGAACAGTGCGGCACACAAGAGAAGGATTGACAAGCGTGCGGCACGCCTCCAACCCGTATCCATAGTCAGTTTGTACATAGGTTTCTCCAGTCAATACGACCCGAAAATGATTGAATCACTCAGGCTTTGGTTTGTATTCTACGCCAAATAGTTTGCAGACCACGCTTGTCCCTTTATTCCGCAGGCGAGCAGTCGCAAGTACAGCCGCCGGATTACCAACTAATGGAAGCTACTTGACCCGGGATACCCGGATGGTCTTTTGCTTGCCTTGCACTTCGATCACCATCTTGTAACCGAATCCGTCCCGCGAGATCGTCGCCAGGAAACTACATTCCTTGAAGCGCCGCCGGTCCAGGTTGGACTGCCTCCACACCTGCCCGTTGCTGAACCGAAAATACCATCTTCCGTCGCCACCCTGCTGGCACTCGGTGATCGTGCCCTGGTGGTGGGTTTTGAAATTATCCGACTGCTCCTCGAAATCCGCCCCGCCCAGGTGTTCTGGGACGGAGCCCTCCTCCAGCTCTTCCGCAGCCACCGCCGAGGCTGGATCAACTGACAGTTCCTCATGCTGCACGCGTTCTGCCAGGTCATCGAAACAGGCCAGGCGGGCATCCGCGTCCGTCACCTCGGCACAGACCTTGATATCCGCAATGGATTCCGCGGACCAGGCCGGGCCACCCGCCAACAGGCCCAACCCGAGCAGGGCGGGAAAAACGTGGCTGCGATGAATCATTTTCATGTTTCAATCCGTTCCTTTAGAAGGCGTCAGGGTACAGCGCAAGGGCAAACCGGCGCAAGATACAATGGCATCGTCAGAAACAGTTGATGCCGTCGCATCAGACAATCCCGCGTCACCGTCTGAGGATGAAACTAACGAACTGGATGAGGCCGGCGTGCCGGAGATTGCGAGTGCTTCGTCCGAGAACGAATCGGCTTTTTTGGCTTTGTCCGTGCAAAAAAATACCCGCAGCGAACTGCGGGTATTTTTTTCTCAAAGGGCCCAGACTGGTTACACAGTCTCCGGGGTTGTCCCGCCGGCCCAGGATCGACCTAGTAGTTTAACCTTAACCCAAGGTAATAGGTGGTGCCGGTGTCGTACGTGGCCGGATAGGTATTGCCGTTGCCAAGGGCCGGACCTGCACCCGAGAAGATCGGAGGATCCTCTCCGAACAGGTTCAGCACTGTGGCGCGAAGCTGGATGTTGTCGTTGGCCTGCCAGATGGCGGCCAGATCTATGTAATTGACCGAATCCAGTTTATTCTCGAGCTCATCATTCTCGTTGTCGTTATCGACCGAAGCCATGTAACGC
>Ga0265303_10000803_pt1 | contig 18518 bp, 19 predicted proteins | sample Helome_2_FD_192494 | JGI IMG/M metagenome (GOLD analysis project Ga0265303, IMG submission 192494) | Marine sediment microbial communities from subtidal zone of North Sea - Hel_20160317 (Illumina Assembly) | ecosystem: Environmental > Aquatic > Marine > Subtidal zone > Sediment ... | reverse complement strand
GTGGCGAGACCGGCGAAGGCCGCATGCTCGAGCCCACCGCGCTGGCGGATCGGACCGGCGCGCTGCTGACGGCCGGTGTGGGTCCGCTGGCCGGCAGGAAAGTTGTGGTTACCGCCGGACCCACCCGCGAGCCGATCGATCCGGTGCGTTACATCACCAATCGAAGTTCCGGCAAGATGGGCTTTGCGGTGGCGGCCGCGGCCCGTGCCGCCGGCGCTGAAGTGGTTCTGGTCAGCGGGCCCGTGCATCAGCCGACGCCCGCGGGCGTGGCGCGGCTGGATGTAGAGACCGCCGAGGAGATGTTGCAGGCCACATCCGATGCCGTCGCCGATGCGGATGTGTTTATCGCCGCTGCCGCGGTGGCGGATTACCGTCCCCGCGAGGCGGCCGCACACAAGATAAAGAAGACCGGCGAGGCCATGGATCTGAGTCTGACCCGGGCGCCGGACATCCTCGCGACCATCGCCGCTACGGAGCCGCGGCCATTCGTCATCGGCTTTGCCGCCGAGACCCGGGATCTGGAAGGCAACGCGCGCAAGAAGCTGGAAGCCAAGAACCTGGATCTGATCGCCGCCAACCTCGTGGGCCGTGGTGTGGGCTTTGATTGCGACGACAATGCGCTGCTGGTGTTGTGGAACGACGGCCAGCAACAGTTTGCCCCAGCGAGCAAGCGCCTGTTGGCCGAGCAGCTGGTGGATTTCATCGCCACACGGCTGCCGCCGACAAAGGACTGAGGCCATGCAGGTGATCCAGCTAAAGATCCTCGATCCGCGTCTGGGGACCGAGTTTCCGCTGCCCGACTATGCCACCGACGGCTCGGCCGGGGTCGATCTGCGCGCCTGTGTCGAGGCCGCGATCACCGTGGAACCCGGCGAGACCACGCTGATCCCGAGCGGCATGGCGATCCATATCGGCGATCCATCGCTGGCGGCGGTGCTGCTGCCGCGCTCAGGCCTCGGCCACAAACACGGTATCGTGCTGGGCAACCTGGTCGGTCTGATCGACTCGGACTACCAGGGACAGGTGTTCGTCTCGTGCTGGAATCGTGGCGCAGCTGCTTTCACCATCGAGCCCGGTGAGCGTATCGCGCAGATGGTTCTGGTGCCGGTAGTTCAGGCGCACTTCGAAGTGGTCGAGGATTTCGAGACATCCGACCGCGGGGCCGGCGGCTTCGGCCATTCGGGCCGGCACTGAGGATCTAGCGAGACTCGCTGACCGCCGCTTCCGGGGACACCGGATCCTCGACCGGCGGCTCCTCGGGCAGACCCATCAGCTCGCGGAATCGGGAGATATCGTTGGCGAACTTGTCCTCGATCACGCGCTGGTCTGATTTGTTGCGCGCCACCCGATCTTCAAAGACCTTGATCGAGTCCTTGACCTGCTGGATGTCAAACATCACATCTTCGGGCGGATCCATAGTCTCACCGGTGTCCGGGTCCACGCTGCTTGCGGCGGCCAGCGCTTCGAGTTCGGCGAGCCGATCGTTGAGGTTGCCGATATAACGCTCGGTGACCTCCTGCCGTGCCTTGAGCTGCTCGACGCGCCGGTCCCGGACTCGCTCGATGTCCTCCACCGCCAGATAGGTCTTTAGCAGGTTGCGGTCCTGCTCCTCCTGCTGGGCCTTCGCCAGGTCTTCGCTGTCGTCGTCCTCGGCTTCGCTTCTTCCAAACACCTGGTCGGCATATTCCGGCGGCACGCTGTCGCCATAATGGACATTGCCGTCCTTATCGGTCCATTTAAATACCTTGCCGGCGCCGGTCAGCGCGAGCAGGGCTGTGAGGGTCAAGCAGAGGAGGGCGGCCCGATTCATGGGTCAGGATATAACACAACCGGCTCGCCCGAAGCGAGAAGAGGGTCTCATTTCAGATCCCATAGCGCTCGCGATAACGCTGTACCGCCGCCAGATGCGCCGCCAGTTCCGGTGTCTGTTCGAGGTGGGCGATAAGGTCACTGAGTTCGATGATGCGGACGACCGGCGCGTCCAGACTCGCTTCGATCTCCTGTACTGCCGATGTCGAACCCTGGCCCCGCTCCTGGCGGTCAAGCGCAATCAGTACCCCGGCTGGTGTCGCGCCACTGTTTTGGATCAGGTCGACGGAACTCCGGATCGCGGTGCCGGCGGTGATCACGTCATCGACGATCATCACGCGTCCGGACAAAGCCGCGCCGACAATGCGGCCGCCCTCGCCGTGGGCTTTGGCTTCCTTGCGGTCAAAGGCGAACGGCAGGTCCCGCTGATGCACATCGGCCATCGCCGCTGCGGTGGTCGTGACCAGCGGGATGCCCTTGTAAGCGGGGCCGAACAGCATGTCGAATTCCACCGCGGAGTTCACCAGCGCCTGGGCATAAAAACGACCCAGCTGCAGCACCGCGTCACCGGTGTCGAACAGACCGGCATTAAAAAAATAGGGGCTGAGGCGGCCGGATTTGAGCTTGAACTCGCCGAATCGCAGCACCCGGCGATCGAGGCAAAAGCGGATGAATTCCTGCTGGTAGTCCTGCATTACGCCGGGGTCCCCGTTTCGTCTGCGCCGCGGGCCGGCGCGGTTCTGTATCATACACGCACCCCCGTCCCGGACCCCTCCATGCGCGTCATTTCTCTCAACGCAAACGGTATCCGCTCAGCCGCCCGCAAGGGCTTTTTCGACTGGCTGCCCGGTACCGGTGCCGACCTCGTCTGCATCCAGGAGACCAAGGCACAGGAACACCAGCTCGATCACGGCACCTTCCGGCCCGATGGCTATCACTGTCATTATTTTGATGCCGACAAGAAGGGCTACAGCGGTGTCGCCATCTACTCGCGCCGGCCGCCGGACCAGATCATCCGTGGCCTCGGCGTCGAGGAATTCGACCGCGAGGGCCGCTATATCGAGGCCCGCTTTGGCAAGCTATCCGTGGTCTCGCTCTATCTGCCCTCGGGCTCGTCGGGCGAGGAGCGCCAGCAGGCGAAGTTTCGCTTCCTCGATCTCTTTATGCCTTATCTGCGCAAGCTGCGGCGCCGGCGACGCGAATACATCCTGTGTGGCGACTGGAATATCGCCCACAGGAAGATCGATCTGAAGAACTGGCGTGGCAATCAGAAGAACTCCGGCTTCCTGCCCGAGGAGCGTGCCTGGATGGACCAGCTTTATGGGCGGGCCGGTTTTGTCGATGCATTCCGTGTCGTGAATCCGGAGCCGGATCAATACACCTGGTGGTCCAACCGTGGCAGGTCCTGGGACAAGAATGTGGGCTGGCGCATCGACTATCAGGTCACGACACCGGGTCTGCGCGAGGCGATCCGCGGCGCCGATATCTACAAGGCACAACGATTCTCGGACCACGCACCGCTGATCATCGATTACGACGCAGACCTGGAGTCGTACTGAGATGAGGGCAGCGCTGGCGGGCTGGTGGCGGGCCGCGGCGGTTTATCGGCATCCGCGAGTCGCGGCCATGTTGTTTCTCGGCTTCTCGGCCGGGCTGCCGTTCCTGCTGGTGTTCTCGACCCTGTCTGCCTGGCTCAGGGATCAGGGCATCGAGCGCAGCACCATCGGTTTTTTTGGCTGGGTCGGGATCATGTTCTCGATCAAGGTGTTGTGGGCGCCGATCGTCGACCGCCTGCCGCTGCCGGTGTTGACCCGGGTTCTGGGCAAACGGCGCAGCTGGATGCTGGTGGCCCAGATATCCATCGCCCTCGGGGTGACTGCGATGGCAGCTACCGACCCGACAGCGGGGCTGACGCGGCTCGCGCTGCTGGCGGTGTTCGTGGCTTTCGCCTCCGCGACACAAGATGTGGCGATCGATGCCTGGCGCGTCGAGGCGGTTGAGGTCGAGCGCCAGGGCGCGATGGCCGCCAGCTATATCTTCGGCTATCGGCTGGCGCTGCTGGTGGCTGGCGCCGGCTCCTTTTATATCGCCGATTTCGCCAGCTGGGCGACGGCTTACCGGGTGATGGGCGGGTTGATGGTGGTGGGTATCGTGACCACCCTGCTGGTGGCCGAGCCGGATCACCGGGTCAGCCCGGCTACCCGGGAGATGGAACAGCGTATGGCGGACGCGATCGCGCGTTTCGCTCATCTGCCGGGACCGGTGCAGCGGCTGGCAGCCTGGTTCTCGGGTGCTGTCGCAGCGCCGTTCCTCGAATTTTTCCGCCGCAATGGCACCGCCGCGCTGGTGATCCTCGCGCTGGTCGGCTTGTACAAGGTCTCCGATCTGATCATGGGCATCATGGCGAACCCGTTCTATATCGATCTGGGTTTCTCCAAGAGCGAGATCGCCACCGTGGCCAAGGTATTCGGCTTCGCGATGACCATCACCGGCACCGCGATCGGCGGCGTGCTGGTGGCACGTATCGGTCTGATGCGTTCGCTGTTGACCGGCGCGGTGATGGTGGCCACCACCAATCTGTTGTTTATGGTGCTGGCGGTTGTCGGTCCCGATCTGTGGATGCTGGCGGTGACCATCAGTGCCGATAATCTCAGTGTCGGCGTCTCCAGCGTGGCGCTGATCGCCTATCTTTCCAGCCTGACCAATCGCGCTTATACCGCCACCCAATACGCCTTGTTCAGCTCGCTGATGACACTGCCGGGTCAGTTTATCGGCGGGTTCTCCGGGGTCGTCGTCGACGCCATCGGCTATGCGAACTTCTTTGTCTATGCCGCTTGCGCCGGGCTTCCGGCCATCGGGCTGGTGCTGTATCTGATGCGGCGGCCGCCGGTGGTCGCGGAGCCGCCGGCTGCCTGAGTCGCTAGTGCAGCGGCTGATCCGGCGTCGTCGACTGGTGCGCCGGTGCCGTGTGGTGCAGGACCATCAGCCAGCCCCGCGGCGTTAGCTGGAACACATTGGTGACCGACAATACGGCGCTCGCTTCGCCCTCCACCCGCAGGTGTTCGGTGCCGGTCCGCACCACCAGCTGCTCGGCGGCAAATTCTGTTTCGAGGCGGAAGCGGATATCGAAGGTGGCGCCGGCCTGAAGGATGCCGTGCCAGCTCTCCATCACCGCACCATAGCCGTACAGACCGCCGTGACCCGGATGGATACAACTCACCGCCGGTGCGTCCAGCCACAGCGCGGCCATGGCGGCGACGTCGCCGTCGCCAAAGGCCCGGTAGAATTCGGCTTCAGCGGCCTCGACCGAGGTATGGCTCATGAATGGCCCGGCCGGTTCGGGCGGCAGGGGGATCGGGAAGGAAGATGACCGTGTCCAGGGTAGTCGTCTGCGCGCTTGGCGAACTGGCCGATGGCACTGCGCGGGCGTTCGAATTCCAGACCAGCGAGGGTCTGCGGGAGGGATTCGTGGTACGCCACGGCGAGTGCCTGGTCGCCTATCGAAACGTCTGCCCCCATCTCGGCAATCCCCTCAACTGGAAGCCCGACGCGTTCCTGACGCGTGCCAGGGATCAGATCATGTGTTCCGTCCATGGCGCCGTGTTCGAGATCGAGACCGGTTTGTGCGTCGGCGGCGCCTGTCTGGGCCGCTCGCTGACCGCTATCCCCGTGGAGGTCGTGGACGCTCAGGTGATCGTCGATCCGGGTGGTGGATAGTTACTCGGCCTGGTCCAGATAATCGAGCGGATCGGCCCAGTCCTTCTTGCCGACGCGTTCGATTTCCGCGCAATCCTCGGGTTCGATATCGAGCGATCCCGAGTAGTCCTCCGGCGCTTCCGCCGGCTGGAACAACGATTGATGCCAGACTTCCAGGTCTACCTCCGCAACGGTGCCGTCGAAGAACTGGATCTCGATCGTGCCATCCTCGTCGTCGATGGCCACGATTTCGAACAGCTGCCCGTTGGTCTTTTGATACCAGTCGCCGATGATGGGTATTGCTACGGCCATTATGTGTTCCCCGAATACGGGCGCGCTGCTATCCTTGGCGCCCCTTTTGGCCCGGGCCTGATTTCCCGTGCCCTTGACTCCTTTATAGCGCAGCCAGCACGCCGCGCAAAGTCATGCCGGAGATTGGCGCAGAGCAACATGACCGAACAGCTGATAAAGACCTTTATCGTCTTCTTCGTGGTCATCGAGCCGGTGTCGCTGGTGCCCATGTTCGGCGCGCTCACGCGCGGCGGAGAGGCCGGTTACCGGCGGCGTATGGCGTTCAAATCCATAGGGATTTCGACACTTATCTTTATCGGCTTTGCGCTCGCCGGTGACTTTGTCCTGAAGGCCCTTGGGGTCAGTGTAGACGCATTCAAGATCGCTGGCGGGCTGCTGCTGTTTATGTTGTCGGTCGACATGGTGTTCGCACGTCAGTCCGGAATGCGCTCGACCACGGTGCGCGAACAGGACGAGGCGCGGTATCGGGAGGACATTTCGGTGTTCCCGATGGCGTTCCCGCTGATCGCGGGTCCCGGTTCCCTGGCCACCCTGCTGTTGTTTGTCGTGGACGCGCGCGGTGATCTGCAGCAATGGGCGCTGCTGATGGGTGTCGTCCTTGTGGTGCTGCTGGTCACCCTGGTGTTGCTGTTATCGTCCACATGGGTGATGCGGGTGCTGGGTCAGACCGGCGCCAACGTGATCAGCCGTCTGCTGGGTGTGGTGCTGTCCGCACTGGCGGTGCAGTACGTAGTCGATGGCGTCAGCAATCTGCTGGGGAGCTGAGCGGCGCGTCATTGCGTCGGTACAGCAGATCCCGCACCTCATGACCCAGGCGCATCCCGCGCCGCTCGAACTTGGTCTGCGGCCGGCCGGCGAACGCTTGCGGTGTCCCTGTTCCGCCGTCTTTTTCGAACCACTCGCAGCCGTCAGTCATTTCGGCCATGTGCTCGGCATAGGGCACCCAATCCGTGGCCATGTGCAGCATCCCACCCGGCCGTAACGCCCGCGCCACCTTGTCCAAAAACGCGGGCTGGACGATACGCCGCTTGTGATGGCGCTTTTTCGGCCAGGGATCCGGGAAGAACAGATGTACCCGGTCGAGACAGGCAGGCGGCAGCCAGCGATCCAGGATCTCTACCGCGTCGCGGCAGATGATGCGCACGTTTTCGATGCCCCGATCCTCGAGCGCCAGCAGCAGATGGCCGACACCGGGCTCGTGAACCTCGATGCCGAGACAATCCGTCTCCGGATGGGTGCCGGCAAACTCGGCCAGCGCCTCGCCGTCTCCAAAGCCGATCTCCAGCAAGCGTGGTCGATGCCGGCCAAAGACCTGATCCAGATCGAGGGGCGCGGCCGGCAGATCGATACCGAAACGCGGCCAGAGTTCCGCCATGGCGCGGGTCTGGGCGCGGGTGGTGCGCCCGGCCCGGCGCACAAAGCTGCGGATCTCGCGCCGGGGCGTGTCGCCCATCCCTTAGAAGAACGCGCCGTCGATCGGCGACGAGGCCGTGGCGTAACGCTTGCGCGGGATGCGGCCGGCGAGAAACGCCTCGCGCCCCGCCTCGATGGCCTTGCGCATGGCGGAGGCCATCAGTACCGGGTCACGGGCGCCGGCGATGGCGGTATTCATCAGTACGCCGTCACAACCCAGTTCCATTGCGATAGCCGCATCCGACGCGGTGCCGACACCGGCATCGACCAGGATCGGTACGTTCGCATCCTCGATGATGCTGAGGATGTTGTAGGGGTTGCGGATACCCAGACCGGACCCGATCGGCGCGGCCAGCGGCATCACCGAGACACAGCCGATCTCCTCGAGGCGCCGCGCCATGATCGGATCGTCATTGGTATAGACCATGACCTCGAAACCATCTTTGACCAGGCTCTCAGCCGCCTCGAGTGTCGCGGTCACGTCCGGGAACAGGGTCTTTTCGTCGCCCAGCACTTCGAGCTTGACCAGGTTGTGGCCATCGAGCAGCTCCCTGGCCAGACGGCAGGTGCGCACGGCGTCTTCCGCGGTATAGCAGCCGGCGGTGTTGGGCAGGATCGTGTAGCGATCCGGTGACAGGAAATCGAGCAAATTCGGCGCGTCCGGATCCTGGCCGATATTGGTGCGGCGGATCGCCACGGTGACGATCTCGGCGCCGCTGGTCTCGATGGCGGCGCGGGTCTGGTCGAAATCCCGGTACTTGCCCGTGCCCACCAGCAGGCGTGAGCGGAATTCCCGTTCGCCGATCCTGAAGCTGTCGCCGTTGTCGCCCGTGCGGGCTGCCGGTGTTGCCATGGTGTTTGCTGACTCCTCGGTGATCTCTCAGCCGCCGCCCACGGCATGCACGATCTCGATCCTGTCGCCGGTCGCCAGAGCATGGCTGGCGTGCTGGCTGCGGGGCACGATCTCGCCATTGACCTCCAACGCCAGACGCCGCTGAGCCAGCCCCAGGGACTCGATCAGCTCGGCGGCGTTTATACGATCGGCCACCTGTGTTGTTTCGCCGTTGACGATGATCTGCATGGGTTCAGCGCCGGTCCGGAATGAGCCGTCCATTCTACACGGCGCCGCAGGGGCACGTGGAGCAGGGCGGGCTCGTCCGGCAACTGGCTGGCGAGGGGCCGGGTCGTCCCCGGCCGCGTCGCGCAAGAGGGCAATACACGCGTTACCGGCTTGGCTAACGGACGTAATAGGCCAGCGCGTTGGGGCTGAATTCACGTGGATCCGCGCTCACCAGGAAGCGGTAGGGCGCGCGTTTGTTATCGAGGCCGTCGACCAGATACCGCGCCTCTTTCAGGTCCTGAAACACCTCGAGGGTCGAGAGATGGACGGGCACCGTGTAGTAGTTGAGCCCCATGGCCATAGAGGTCCGCCAGAGATTGCCCTCGAGGTCATAGCTGTCGCTGGCAGCGATTTGCCAGCTGTCCTCGTCGATATAGAAAACCCGCCGCGAATAGACGTGGCGCATGTCTTCCTTGAGCCGGCCTTCGACCACCCACACCCGATGCAACTCGAAACGCACAAGGTCCGGATTGACGTGAGAGGTCTGCAGGATGTCCCGGGGCGAGACATCGGAACTGTGGATGCGGTAGGAGTTGTACGGGATCAGCAACTCCTGTTTGCCCAGCAGCGTCCACTCGAACATATCCGGGGAGCCGTTGTACAACTCGAACTGGTCTACCGTTCGCAGACCGTCCGTATTGCCGCCCGGCATGCCGTATCCGAACGTCGGCTGGCGCAGCACCCGTTTGAACGAACGGCGATATATCCAGCTTTTGCGCGGGCTCAATGTTTGATCGATCGGTTCTATCACCAGCCCGCCGTCACCAGCCAGGAACGCCGGTTCGATAGTCCGCGTCTTGAGCGCCAGCATCAGGTTGGGGTATTTGCGTGTAAACGGCGTGGACTCCTCGACGCCATAGGGGAATCCAATGTCGGCTTCCTGCAGCACAAGGGTGTAGCGGCCCTTCTGGGTCACCGCCGCCCGCCCGACGCTCTTCTGCACCCGGATGCCGCGCCAGCGCAGGTTGTGGTTCCAGATCAGTTCGATGCCGGTCTTCGGGATCGGGAACGGCGAACTGATCCGCGCGTTGCGGATGCCGCCCTTGCCCTCGGTGATGAGCTCGGCCTGGTCGGCATTTCGCCTGACCGCCTGATAAACCCAATCCGGATAGGATGCGCTGCGGCGGCTGCGATAGACCGGCATGCGCCAGGTATCCGGGTATGCCGTCAACAGCGCCGTCTGGCCCACGCTCAGACGCGTCGCATATTGCTCCATATTGTCCGCGGTAACGGCATAGAGCACCGGGTCGTCCGGGAACGGATTCGTTTCATGGCGGCCGGGGTCATAACCGGGCGGCGGCTCGGTGATGCCGCCGTCCCAGACCGGAATACTGCCGTCGGCGTTGCCGGCTCTCTCGGCGCCCAGCGGTGTAAACAGGGGTCCACCGAGTTGTTCCGGTGTTGCCGCCGGGCTCTCGCCCCGCGCCGCGGCCGTCCACCACAACAGCGGGCACAGCGCCGCAAGTACGATGGTGATGCGGGACCGGTTCATAATCCGTACCTCAGCTGAAGACGGATAAAGTCCCGATCAACCAGCTGATTGCCGGGCTCACCATCGAAGAAATTGGTGTAGCTGAGGCTGGCGTCCCAGCGATTGATGTAGTCAAAACCCAGCGCGAAGGTCAATGACTTCCGCTCCTCCCGGAACGATGACAACGGTGCCGGCGTGTTGCCCGATACATCATGGGTAAACAGCAGCTGCGGTGCCACGTTGAGACCGCCGAATACGCTGGTGTACTGGAGCTGGCCAAAGACCCGGTAGCCCCAGGAGTTCTGGTTGCCCCCACCCGGCGCCTGCAGCGGCACGTCGGCGGCACCGGGATAATCCCGGATATGGATATAGGCGCCGTCCACCCCCAACAGCGTCTGCGTCGCGCCAAATCTGCGCCCAAACAACTGCGCGGCCGAGGCGGCGCCCTGGAGACGGTCCAGACGGACAAAGCCGCTGATCCGCTCGTCGGCGCCAAAGCTGCCGAGACTATTGTCCTTGTAGCTGTCGTCGAACAGTACCGGCGACAGCGAGGCGTCGTAGACCTGGTTCAATGCCACCTGGAACGGGGTGTCCCGGTGGTAGGAAATCTCCGCTGCCAGCAGGGTTCCGGTGCGCAAGGTGGCCGTATTAAAGGTGAGGCCGTACATCTCCAGATCCTCCGGGTACTCGGTGAAATAGCCGGCCTGGCTGATGTACTGATTGGTCACCAGATCGCTGGCCGTGTCCTCGGCTGCCGCCTGTGCATCATCGGGGGACAGACCTTCGCTCTCGTAGATCGGCGCGAGCATCGCGGCCGCGGCGTCTACATCGGTCTGGCTGGTGGCATCGATGGCTGCCTGGTCCGCGGTCAGTGAGCCGATCAGCGGCAGACGGCTGTGGTAGCGGATGTAATGCAGCCCGATCTTGAGCGCATTGTTGCCCTGGGTGATGGCCATCAACGCCAGACCGTACTGGCCGCCGTCCTGCGGATCATCACGGAATCGTTCCGGGTATTTGAAATAGTCCGGGTCAAAGCCGAGGGTCCCCTGGGGCAGGTCATAGGCCGCATCCAGATCCGTGCCCAGATCCGAGAACTGTCCCCGCCCGATGGTCGCAAAACTCAAACCGCCTTCGCCGATCAGATCATTGGTGGAAAAGAAGCTGCCCGCTGGCGGCAACCGCAGTCGCTCCCATTCGTACTGGTAATAGCCTTCGACGGCGAAAGTCTCGGTGACCTGGGCCACGCCCCAGGCCATGCCCTGTGGCGTGCGTGCATCCCTTGGGTCCCGGGCTGGCTGGAAGGCGGCCACCAGATCGACGGGGTTGATGGTATCGACGCCGTCGCGGACGAAGGTCACTTCACCCCAGTTGATCACCTGGTCCCCCACCCGCAGCTGCACCGGCAAGCCACCCCAGACGAACTGGCCGCCGACAAAAAAGTCCCGCATCTCGACGTCGGAACCGATGGCATCCAGAGTCTTGCCGTCAAATTCACGGTGGGGCCGGTTGCCGTGTTCCTGCTCGTAGTCATAGAAAGCGACGCTGCGGGCAAAGGCGTCGAAGTTGCGCCAGCTCAGGTCCACTTCCCCGGTCGCGGCGACCATGTTGGAGACGATGCCGGTGTCGTAATTGAGATTGCCGTCGTCGGTGTTGGCGGTCGGCGCATTGCCGCCGTTGGCGATCGCGATAAAGTCCTTGTCGCGGCTCTCGGTGCGATAGAGCATGCCGTAGGAGAGGGTCAGGTCGAACAGCGCTTCCACCGGTCCCGCGCGGACCGCCGCGGCCAGGCCGGGCCCGGACCAGAGCCCCAGCGCAACCCAGGCGAGAACAGACCGGACAAGACCCGATGAGCCGGTGCCCCAATCCTGGTGGTGGCCCGGGTCTTGAACACACCCGGTGGTCGTCGCTCGCCTCATCCTGACAATCTAGCAGACACGGCCCTGCCTGTGTCCCGGTTCGCCTGGCGGGTATCGGGGCGTGAGACGAGGGCCCGGTGGCCCGCCCGATGCGGTCCTTCCATCGCGGTGTCCACACGCGGGAAGCGAGGCGCGAACCGGATACAAGAGCGATCAACCCGGGACGGCATCTGGCTCACCCCAATGGCTGTCGGCTACAACACGACCGGACGCCAGCCGGCATGGCGATCGTGGGTAGCGGCCCGACCATTGCTACGGGTCAGCGGACACGATGCGTACACGCAACCAGCCGTCCCAAACCCGATTCCAAGTTGATCCAGGTCAATGCGGCGGGCGGGGGCAGCGTTGACAATGTCAATTAGTAAAATTCCTAGGGGTGCCTGAGGCCGGCGCCCGTCATATGCGCCGACTTCGGCTGCCCCGTTTGGGACGGTTTTAGAACCAGAACTGACGTTGCAACAGGGGCAAGAAGATGGCCACAACAAGAATCCTCCTTCCATTGGCGTTGCTGGCAGCCCTCGGGGTGGCCGGTTGCTCGGGCGATGATGGCAACAACGGGGCGGTCGGCGCTGCCGGCACCGCCTGTTGGGACCTCAACGAGAACGGGGTAGGGGACCCCGAAGAAGATCGTAACGGTGACGGCGTGGTCGACGTGCTCGATTGCAATGAGCCGCTGCCGGGCACCAGTATCGTCGTATCCGGCAAAGTCACCACCAGTGGCGGCACACTGGACCAATTCGTGTCCGTGTTCTTCGTTCCCACCGGCGCCGTCCCGGCTGCTCAAAAAGCCGGCCTGCCGCTGGCCAAGACCCTTCCGCCAGACGCGATCGAGGCCGATGTGGGCTTTGACGGCTCCTATACCGCGACCGTGGATGCGGGCATGTATGACGTGCTGGCATTCCGGCCCGGCTACGAAGACGAAGAGGTCGCGGGTTTTGACGTGACCGCCGGCGGCGACAACACGCTAGACATAGTCCTGCCGGCAATCCCGGATGGCGATTACATCACCAGCGCCCAATGCGGCGTCTGCCATACCGTCACCTATTCCAGCTTTATCCAGACCGGACATCCCTACAAGATCACCAAGGTGATCGACGGTGAGCAGCCGGTGTATCCCTTCACCAACCTGAATGGCGTGCTGGAGCGGATCACCGACGAAGACGGCCAGACCGATAACTCACTGGGCACGCCACAAAGCTATTCTGACGTCAGCTACGTGATCGGTGGCTATCACTGGAAAGCCCGTTTTATGGACCTGGACGGCGCCATCGTCACCGGCTCCGAAGTGCAGTACAACTTCGCCACCGATGGACTGGTCGCTTATCACGATGACGAGGTGGACAAACCGTTTAACTGCGGCAACTGTCACACCACCGGATGGCGCCATCAGGACGATGCGCTGAACCCCGCCCGTCAGGATGATCTTCCGTTTATGGATGGCACCTTTGCCGAGCAGGGCATCCAGTGCGAATCCTGCCATGGCGCCGGCGCGGCCCATGCCAAGTTCACCGGTACCATCACAACGGATGCCACGCCGCGGACGCTGCTCGAACTGACCGCCCCCGACGCCGGTTACGGTCTGGCCGTGGATTGCGGCGAATGCCACACCCGCGACGGCGAGCGTGACTACTCCACTTACATGAGCGGTTACGACAACGCGCTGATCGCCGCCAACGCGCTCGACCCACGTCCCAACGAGATGGGCGGCCGGATCGCGGCCAGTAACGGTCTGATCAGACATCATGAGCAGTACGACGAGATCCTCGGCATCGATCCCGATAGCCTGGACACCGTCCGCTCAGCGGGCTTTATGGCCACCCATGGCGATTGCGGCACCTGCCATTATCCGCACGGCTCTTCAGTGCAGGAAGGCAATCCGCTCTATACCGGCGAGCCCGGTGTCGACCACACCGGCGAATCCTGCCTGACCTGCCATGGCGACTATGATCCACCGCTGCGGGCCGGCGGTATGCAGGATCTGGAATGCCGCGATTGCCATATGCCGAAGATGATCAAGAACGCAGTGTCCTATCCGCCAGTGGCGGACGGCGCGCCGACGACCGGTGATATCTCCGCGCACATGTTCCGCATCAATCTGGACTCGCAGGTCTACCAGCAATTCACGGATGACGGCAAGTTTGCGTATCCATGGGTGACGACGGACTGGGCGTGCAACACCTGCCACAACGCGTCGTTTATCCAGTTCCCGCCCGATTTTACGGATAGCTTCATCTTCCATAACAATGTGAACTGAACACGCACAACAAGACCGGCGCCAAGGACGGCCGCCATTACAAGCCCCCGGCTTCCCCAAGGCCGGGGGCTTTCTTTTGCGAGGGGAGTCGGGCGACGCGGTCCGTCTCAATAGACGGCTGGCACCATGCGGCGCTCAGCCAGAGTGCCATTGTCGTCGTAGGCGCCCTCGGGCTTGCGTTCGCCGAGTTTGATCTTGTCGCCGGTGACGTCCTTGTAGTCGATGCGGCTGAGCAGATGGGTGATGCAATTCAGACGCGCCCGGCGCTTGTCGTCGGCGGGCACGACGGTCCAGGGCGAGTAATCCAGATCGGTGGCCGCGAGCATGTCATCGCGGGCCCGGGAGTAGTCATACCAGCGCTGGTACGAGGCTACGTCCATGGGGCTTAATTTCCAGATCTTGCGCGGGTCGTCGATACGTTCACGGAAGCGCTTCTCCTGCACGTCCATGCTGACGTCAAGCCAGTATTTGAACAGTAATATGCCCGCGTCCACCATGGCGCGCTCCATCAAGGGCGTGTATTGGAGGAAGCGGATGTACTGCTCCCGGGTGCAGAAATCCATCACCCGCTCGACGCCGGCCCGGTTGTACCAGCTGCGGTCGAAGATCACCATTTCGCCTGCCGAGGGGAAATGATGCATATAGCGCTGGATATACATCTGGGTCTTTTCCTGGTCGGAAGGGGCCGGCAGGGCGACCACACGGAACACCCGAGGACTGACCCGTTCGGTGATGGCCTTGATCACGCCACCCTTGCCGGCCGCGTCCCGGCCCTCGAACACGACGATGACCCTCAACCCCCTGGCCTTGATCCAGAATTGCAGCTTGACCAGCTCGCCATGGAGCTTCTCCAGCTCCTTCTCATAGCGCTTGCGGGACATGCGTTTGTCATCGCGTTTCTTGTCTTTGCTCATCTGTTCCTCCCCGTCAGAAAGCTGCCGCCCCATGGATCATAGTTTCTTTTGTCGCGCCGCGACGATTCCGGGTGATCCGGATGAGTCCGGCGAGCAGACATCAAATCGCCGTGAGGAGTAGGCTTGGATACGGGAGTTGGTCGATCGATCGGGAGACGCAGATGGACATGGAGATGGAACAGATGATCCGGCGGCTCGAATGGATCGAGGGTGAGGCGCTGTCGGAATTCCATCAAGCGGCGCCGCCGTCGGCGCGGACGCAGACCGGTCTGCGGCTGGAAGCGGTGGACGGTTGTCTGGTCAGCCTGATGGCCCGGGGCGGCAATATCGTCGTCAACCGCTGTATCGGTCTCGGCCTCAATCAGCCAGCGAGGTTGGAGACCATAGAACGGATCAAGACGATCTACGCGGAAGCCGGTGTCAAGCGCTACGTCCTGCATCTGTCCCCCGAGGGCCAGCCCGACCCACTGGCCGAGCTGGTCGCGGAAGCGGGACTCGTCCTTGACCGGGCATGGATGAAATTTGCGCGCACGGATCTGCCGGTGGCTGAACGGATCACAGAGTTGGAGATGCGGGAGATCGACCCGTCACACGCGGCCGACTTCGGTCGCATCGCCAGCGCGGCCTTCGACCTGGAGGCCCCGGCCGGCGACATCCTGGCCGGGCTCGTCGGCCGGCCGGGCTGGCATATTTTTATGAGCTTTGCCGGTGCTGAGCCGGCGGGGACCGGGGCCATGTTCGTCAAGGACGGCGTTGCATGGACGGACTGGGGCGCGACCCGGCCCGAATACCGGCGCCGCGGCAGCCAGACCGCCTTGCTGGCCCGTCGGGTCGCGCGGGCGGTCGAGCTGGGCTGCGAACTGATCGGTACCTGCACCGGCGAGGCGGTGCCCGGCGACGAACAGGCCTCGTATCAGAACATCCTGCGCTGCGGTTTCGAGGAAGCCGGTCTGCGCGAAAACTACTCGCTCACCGGGCATCCGCCCGGACCCTAGCGCAGGGTAGCTCTGGAAAAGAAGAAGCCGGACCGGATTGCTCCGGCCCGGCTTTGAGGGGCGTCTCCTGCGGCTGACCCTAGCGGTTACAGTTCGGCCGGATCGCCGTCAGCAGGCCTGAGCCCAGCAGCATCAGCAGGAACCAGAGGCCCGCGGCGCCACCACCGCCACCACCGGAACCATCAACCGTTGCGTTGGCCACCAGCGGATCCGTCTTCAGCACCTTCACTTCGCGACCATCGCTCTCGCCATCGTCGTCGGTGTCGGGATCCAGCGGATCGGTGCCCGCCGTGACTTCTTCACCGTCACTGAGATCGTCGTTGTCACTGTCCGAATCCCTCGGATCGGTGCCGTCTTCGATCTCCTTGCCGTCGTCGACGTCGTCGTCGTCGCTGTCGTGGTCAGTCGGATCGGTGCCGTGGTCATCGACTTCGTCGCCGTCCTTCAGACCATCGTCGTCGCTGTCGTCGTCGCGCGGGTCTGTGCCGTAATCGTGCTCGTCGTCGTCATCGAGGCCGTCGTTGTCATCGTCGGGATCGTCGTCGTCGTTGATGCCGTCGTTGTCGTCGTCGATGTCCTCGTCGTCGTCGATGCCGTCGTCGTCGTTGTCGTCATCAAAACCGGCCAGATAGTCGCTGATGGAGACAATGTCCGAATCCGGCAGACAGCCGAGGAACTGCATCTCGCTCTCTTCCGCGATCGCCTCGGCGGTCTCGTCCGCCTCGTCGCCGTGGACGTCCTCGTTGTACGGACCACCAGAGCCGTCGGCACCGTGACAGCCGGCGCAGGCGGCGACATAGCGCTGCTCGCCCGAGGCCGCCTGAGAGTTCAGGTACTCGGCCAGCGCGTCGATGTCGTCGTCGCTGAGCACGTTCTGCAGGAACTGCATCCCCGGCACGCCGTTCGGATAGAGGTCGGTGCCGTAGATCGATCCATAGATCGTGCAGCTGCGCGAGCCGGCCACCCGACGTACGCCAGGCAGATTCTCGTCATAGGGCGGTTCGTCCCAGGGATCGCCGTGACAACCGGCGCAGTTGGCTTGATAGAGCGTCTCGCCGTCGCTGCCGCCCGGGGCGGGATCCGTGACGACGACCTCCGCAGTGTCGCTATCGGACAATTGGCCGTCGTCGGTGACCGTCAGTGTCACCGTGTAGGTGCCGGCTGCGGCGTAACTGTGGCTGGTCGTCTCACCGCTGCCCGTGTCGCCGTCGCCGAAGTCCCATGCGTAGTCGGTGATGGTGTTGTCACCGTCCGGGTCGGTCGAGCCAGCGCCGCTAAAACCGATCGGGGCCCCGGTGTCGCCGCTGTAGGGACCACCCGCATCGGCGACCGGCGGCGAGTTGACCGCCGGATCCGCGATGGTCGCGGTGGTCGTTGCCGGTGCGCTGTCAAGCGTGGCGTCGCTGACCACCAGCGTGACCGTATAGCTGCCTGCCGCGGCGTAGGTGTGGCCGGGTGACTGCTCATTACTGGTCCCGGCGTCACCGAAATCCCATGCGTAGCTGATGGCATCGCCATTCGGATCCGACGAGCCGGAGCCGCCGAACTGGACCGCGACGCCGGTATCCCCGGTGTAGGGACCACCCGGATCTGCGACCGGCGGCAGGTTGACCACGGGATCGCTGATGGACACTGACGCGGTGTCTGGCGTGCTGCTCGCATTCTGGTTATCCGTCACGACCAATGAAGCCGTGTAGTTACCGGCAGCGGCGTATGTGTGGAGCGCGTTAGCGCCTGAGCCCGTGTTGCCATCACCGAAATCCCAGGCATAGCTGACCACGCTGCCGTCCTGGTCGGAACCAGAGCCAGCGAATTGGACGTCGCTGCCGGCTTCGCCGGTATATGGACCGCCTGCGTTGGCCACCGGAGGCACGTTGGCGGCTGCGATGTTCGCGGAAGTCGTGGCCGCGGGACTGTCGTCGGTGCCGTCATTGACGATCAGGGTCACCGTGTAGGTACCCGCGGCGGCGTAGGTGTGGCTCGGCGATACGCCGGTACCGGTGTTGCCGTCGCCGAAATCCCAGGCATAGCTGGTCACGTTGCCGTCCGGGTCAGACGATCCGGACCCATCGAACTGGACGGGGTCGCCCGCTGTACCGGCGTAGGGACCACCGGGATCAGCCACGGGCGCTTGGTTTCCTGCGGGTGGGTCCAGCGGGCCGCTGATACTGGCTGGGGGTGCGCCGACATTGTCGCAACCGGGTGTGGCGGGTTCGCACCAGCCGGGCTGGGCGCCGGCCGTAATCTCGGCCAGGTTAAGTCCGCCCACGCTGGGGTTGGGGCCACCGGCGCCGCCCTGGGTGTCAGAGTCCTCATCCTCGGCGTTGGTGATCGATAGGGGGTTGCCGCAAGCGCCGACATCGGCGCCGTAACCATTGCGCGTCGGGATGCTGCCGGTGTGACAGGTCTGACAGCCGGCAGCAGCATAGGTCGTGCCAGGGCCGCTGCCGTAGAGGGACTGGAAGTCGGCGGCGCAATCGCTGTTGGCCAGCGCTGGCGTGGTGCAAAAATATGCCGCCAGACCGAAAAGCCCCGCAGCCCCGATGAGTTTCCTGAAAATTGTCATCTCAATGCCCCTGGATCTCAAAAGAGATCATTTCTTGCCTACCGGCGCCGGA
>Ga0265303_10000801_pt1 | contig 18566 bp, 18 predicted proteins | sample Helome_2_FD_192494 | JGI IMG/M metagenome (GOLD analysis project Ga0265303, IMG submission 192494) | Marine sediment microbial communities from subtidal zone of North Sea - Hel_20160317 (Illumina Assembly) | ecosystem: Environmental > Aquatic > Marine > Subtidal zone > Sediment ... | reverse complement strand
ATGCACCCGGAGTTTCGCGACCCACGTCGAAGCCATGTCACCCCCGTGTGGCTGACAGTGTAGCGTTAATTTCGGGGTCGAACCGAGGTTTTTCCTGAAAAAAACCTCGGTTCGACCCCGGTTTTGGGTAATAAAATACTTTAATTTACTTCAATAAATATTTGAAAAAATTAATGTTTTAGGATTCTTTCCTTCTGCCGCTGCCAGTCGCGGTCTTTGTCCGCGGCTCGCTTGTCGTGCTGTTTTTTGCCTTTCGCGAGGCCCACATTGAGCTTGGCTCGACCCTTGTGCCAATGAAGATCGAGCGGCACAAGGGCATAGCCTTTGCGCTCTACCGCTCCGGTCAGCCGATCAATCTCGTGCCGGTGCAACAACAGCTTCCTTGAACGAGTCGGGTCGGCCTTGATGTGCGTTGCCGTCGTTTTCAAGGGCGAAAAATGAGCGCCGACCAGCCACGCCTCTCCGTTTCTCAGGTTCACATAAGCTTCTGTCAGCTGTGCCCGGCCCTCGCGCATGCTCTTGGCTTCCCACCCCTGAAGCGCCAGCCCAGCCTCAAAGGTGTCTTCGATAAAATAGTCATGACGCGCCCGCCGATTAACGGCTATCAGGTTGCCGGCAGGGGATTTGGATTTCTTTTTGCTCATGGGTCTCGGGTCTGGGCAGCGCTGCAGCGAGCGAATTATACGGACAATGCGTTGTCAGACCTGCAGTTTTGTATAAGAATCCTTCATTCAATGCCGATTTGAGAATAACAATGCTAAGTAATCGTGCAGGAGACCCAAAGAGACAATCGCTGCACGGCCATTGGTCGTCCCGGATGGCTTTTGTTCTCGCCGTCACCGGGTCTGCCGTAGGGCTTGGCAATATCTGGAAGTTCCCGTACATCGCCGGACAGAACGGCGGCGGTGCTTTTGTCCTGGTCTACCTGGTTTGCGTCATCGTCATCGGCATGCCTGTCATGATGTCGGAAATCCTCATTGGTCGCAGAGGGCGCCGCAATCCTGTGGCCACGATGGAGCTTCTCGGCAAGGAAGAGGGTAGTTCGGGCCGGTGGCGCCTGGTGGGCAGCTTGGGTGTCCTTGCCGGCATCCTGATTCTCTCTTATTACAGTGTCATTGCTGGCTGGACTCTGGCCTACATCGTCAAGAGCGTAACGGGCACTTTTGTTGGTGCCAGTGCGGCCGCTGTGAGCGCGGAGTTCGGGAGTTTCGTCGGCGATTGGCGGCTCGTCGCGCTGTGCCACACGCTGTTCATGGGCCTGGCGATTTTTGTCGTTGCGCGTGGCGTCGAGCGCGGCCTGGAGCAGGCCGTGCGGTTCATGGTTCCAGCGCTTCTACTATTAATGTTTGTCTTGCTGGGCTATTCAATCAACTCGGGTTACTTCGGGGAAGGTGTGTCATTCATGTTTACACCGGACTTCGAGCGGCTCACCTGGAACAGCGTGCTCGCGGCACTGGGACAGGCTTTCTTTACGCTGAGTATCGGCATGGGCGCCATCATGGCCTACGGCGCCTATCTGCCTGAAGAAACGTCCATCACAGGCGCGTCGGCCGCGGTGGTGATAGCCGATACGTCCATCGCAATGCTCGCCGGGCTCGCGATTTTCCCCCTGGTCTTTGCAAACAACCTGGATCCCGCCGATGGTCCCGGTCTGGTGTTCGATACTCTGCCGCTCGCTTTCGGCCAGATGCCGGGCGGTATGTTCTTCTCGACCATTTTCTTCGTGCTCCTGTCGTTTGCTGCATGGACCTCGGCAATCGGCCTCATGGAACCTGCGGTTGCATGGATCGTGGAGAGATTCCATAAGACGCGGGCCCAGGCGACCGTCATGACCGGTCTCACCATCTGGCTCGTCGGCATGGGCTCGGTGCTGTCGTTCAATGTATTGTCCGACGTGACGTTCCTCGCCGGGACAATCTTCGATAATGTCGACTACCTGACCAGCAACATCATGTTACCGCTGGGTGGTTTGCTCATCGTGATCTTTGCGGGCTGGGTAATGTGTCGCAATTCGACGGCGGATGAACTCGGCAGTTCAGGGGTCCTGTACAAAGCCTGGCGACTGCTGGCTCGTTTTATTGCGCCAATCGGAATACTGCTCGTCCTGATCAATGCCGTTTTGTAACGCGCGCCGGGGACTGGGTCGCGTCCGTCGTAACAGGACTTCCCGATCGAAATGCGTAAAGTCAATCGCAGCGCACTAGTGCCGTACACGGCGGCACAGATGTATTCCCTGGTGAAGGACGTCGAAGCCTACCCGTCGTTCCTTCCCTGGTGTGACGACGCGGAGGTACATATTTCCGAGGCGGATTTCATCGAAGCGTCGCTCGAACTGCATCGGCGCGGCATCAGCAAGCACTTCCGTACACGCAATGTCCTGCGTGAGAACGAGGCTCTGGGAATCGAACTGGTTGGCGGTCCGTTTCGTCGGCTCTCGGGTGGCTGGTTGTTTGAGCCGCTGGGCGACGCCGGCAGCAAGGTGTCGCTGGAGCTCGAGTTCGAGTTCGAGAATCGTGCAACCGACATTATTTTCGGGCGCTTCTTTGAGAAGACCTGTAACTCACTGGTCGATTCTTTTACCCGGCGCGCGGCTCAGTTATACGAAGTCTCTTCGACATCATGACGGCCACCATTCGAGTCGAGGTCGTATTTGCATTGCCTGACAAACAACGACTGGTTGCAGTGACGCTGCCGACCGATGCTACGGTTGCTGATGCGATCTCGCAGAGTTCGATGTCTCGTCATTTCCCCGATGAGCGCCTCGACGATCTCGAGGTCGGTGTGTGGGGTCGCCACGTGACGCGTGAGCATGTCTTGTCCGACGGGGACAGGGTGGAAATATTGCGGCCACTCGAACTCGATCCCAGGGAAGCCAGGCGGCAGCTTGCGCTTCTTGGTCAAACGATGGGCAATACGCCAAAGGGCTAGAGGTTCGGGTTCAGTTCCTGTTCCTTGCGAATTTCACTGACCCGGTCGTCCACGAAGAAAATGGAGACCCAGCGCTTGAAGGCGGCGTCCTTGCGTCCAATCTTGAGGTAATAGACGTAGTCCCAACGCTGCTGGTGAAAAGGATCGTCGATCATGGGCGTACCCAGCAGGAATCGAATCTGATTGCGCGTCATACCCACTTCGGCCTGATCGAGGTCCTCTTGCTTGATCAGATTTCCTTGGGCGATATTAGCGCGGTAAACGCAGCCGCTAGCGGTCGCCAGCGCGATCCATAGGAGTATCAGAACGAGTGATTTACGGTAAGCCATAGAGCCGGACTGCCAACTGGGTCATAATAGGCGCGCATCATACCTTGAAAGAGTTTGTTCATGCAGCAACGACAGGAACTACGCAAGGCGGGCTTGAAGATCACACTGCCGCGCCTCAAGATTCTCGAGATTCTTGAGGGCGCCAAGCTGCGCCACCTCAGTGCCGAGGACATTTACAAGGACCTGTTGCAGGCTGGTGAAGATATCGGACTGGCGACCGTCTACCGGGTTCTCACGCAATTCGAAGCCGCCGGGCTCGTCACTCGCCACAATTTCGAAGGCGGGCATTCGGTCTTTGAACTTGACGATGGCGACCACCACGATCACATGGTTTGCGTTGAAACCGGCGACGTTGTGGAGTTCGTCAACGAAGAAATAGAGCGCTTACAGCACACCATCGCCGAAGAGTATGGTTTCGAACTTCTGGACCACAGCCTGGTGCTGTACGTGAAGCAGAAGGGCGACGATTCGGATCCTGACGATAGTTGAATCAGGCACGTTTTCGGGGCGCGCCAGCGAGCATCTCCGCCGCATGAGCCAGTGTCTTTTGTGTAATCTCCACACCGCCGAGCATGCGAGCCAGTTCTTGCACACGCTCGTCCTTGTTAAGGACATGCAGTCGTGTTCGCGTTAAGGTTCCGTCGGTGACTTTGCTGACGCGATAGTGCTGACCCGCGAGGCTGGCGACTTGCGGCAAGTGTGTGACGCTGAGTACCTGGCGCGCGGTCCCCAGCTCCTGCAAACGCCGGCCGACCATTTCCGCAACGCCGCCACCGACACCGCTATCCACTTCATCGAAGATCATCGTCGGAATTGCACTGCCGTCGCTCGCGATGACCTGGATCGCGAGACTCATTCGGGACAGTTCGCCGCCGGAAGCGATCCTGGCCAGTGGCTGCGGTGCCTGGCCCGGATTGGCGCTGATCAGAAAATCGATCTCGTCGATGCCCCAGGAACGTACGGAAGCGTCGTCAAGCCGGCTTAATGACACCTCAAAGACGCCGCCCGGCATTCCCAGGCCCTTCATCGCGTCAGTCACGGCCGCTGCAAATTGCAGCGCGGCCTTTTGCCGCTCACTCGATAGCGCTTTGGCGTGTTTCAGAAACCGGGCTTTCGCCGCCTCTGTTTGCTGTTCGAGCTCCCGGCCGCGTTCTTCGGCGTGACCGAGTTCTTCATGTTCCTGGCGCAGCTTGTCGGTGAAGGCGGGGAGTTCGTCAGCGGACACACGGTGTTTGCGCGACACAGTCTGGATAGTGTCGAGCCGCTCCTCGACCCAGTCGCGGCGTCGGGGGTCCATGTCGATTGTATCGCTGTAACGGCGTAGCGACTCGGCAGCCTCGCTAACCTGGATGCTGGCACTGTTCAACATCTCCAACACCGGATCCAATGTTGAATCGTAGTCCAGCAGTGGCTCGATGGCTCGGATCGCGTCAGCGACAAGATTGTTGGCATTCGCTGCATCGCTTTCAAACAGGCACTGCAATGCGCCGCCGATGCCTTCGGCGAGACGACCACTGTTTTGCAGTTTCTGTCTCTCGGCGTTCAGCTCGGCGGATTCTCCGTCCGCCAATGCGAGACTGTCCAATTCCTGTAGTTGAAAGCTCAGGAGGTCGAGGCGAGACGCACGATCGGATTCGGCTTCGGTTAGCCGTTCAAGTTGGTCCGTGGTGGTTTTCCAGTCGGCGAAGCTGCGTTCTGTTGCCGCCCGCTGCTCCAGCAGTCCGCCAAAATGATCGAGTAGCTCTCGCTGTATGGCGCGGTGACCGAGTGACTGGTGAAAATGCTGGCCGTGAATGTCCAGCAACAACTCACCGAGACTCTTCAGCTGGGACAAGGGAACTGAATTGCCGTTGATAAACGCGCGAGAGCGACCGTCGGCGTTGATGATGCGACGCAACAAACATCCGTCATCCACGTCGAGTGCCTGTTCCTCGAGCCAGGCCTTTGCGGTCTTCACTTCCGAGACGTCGAATTCGGCGGTGAACTCGGCGCGTTTCGCGCCCTCACGTACAAGCTGCGCGCTGCCGCGTTCGCCGAGCACCAGTCCAATCGCATCCACCAATATTGATTTTCCCGCGCCGGTTTCGCCGGTCAGCACGGTCATACCTGTCTCAAACTCGACATCGATCTGGTCGACAATGGCGAAATCGCGGACCTGGAGGTTCGTCAACATGTCATGTGTTCCCGGAGTCAAGCATTCCGTTTGCGACTGTCGCGCCCCCAAAATAGCTTGGACCGTAATATGCCGTAGAAATCATAGCTGGGTGGGTGCACCAGTGTTATTCGCCGTTCGGCTTTCGAGATGATCATTCGGTCGACGGGCGTTATCTCGCCCATCGAACGCCCATCGACTGTAATCGACGCTTTTGTCTCATCCCGTTCCAGTAGTACGATCTCAATGGACTGGTTGGCCGGAATGACGATGGGTCGGTCGGTCAGGGTGTGAGGACAGACTGGAACGACGACGACGACGTCAAGCCGTGGAGAAATAATCGGGCCACCGCAGCTAAGGGAATAGGCCGTCGACCCGGTTGGCGTCGCGACGATCATACCGTCACCCGAATGGGTGTTGACGAAGACGCCATCCACTCGCGTGGAAAAATCCACCATTCGGCCTGTTTCCCGGCGTTTCAAAACCACATCGTTGAGCGCGAATGCGGTCGTCTCTTCACCGGATTCGGTTGTCAATCGCGCCTCCAGGAGCATTCTGGAGTCGCGTGTGTAGTGACCGCCCAGCACCTGTTCGACGCTCGCAATCATCTCGTCCGGCGTTACGTCGGCGAGAAATCCGAGTCGGCCGCGATTGATGCCGAGGATGGGGATTCCCGACTCGCGCACAATCTGACTGGCGTACAGCATCGTGCCGTCGCCACCGATTGCAATAACCAGGTCGGCAACGTTACAGAGTTCCGCCTCATCCAGTCGCGTTACAGGCAGGTCCAGCCGCATTTCGTTTGCGGCAAATACCTTGATGCCGGCTTTCGCCAGATAGGGCGTAATGATCTGCATCGCCTCAGCGACGCGCGCATCGTCGTGCCGGCCGAGAATCGCGATGTTGTCAAACTGCGTGTTCATGGGCTGATTGTGGCAAACCCCCGACCGGCCGCCAAGCCGATGCCGTTACGTTTTCATCGGTATATTGATAGTTTTTGCGAGTCGTACTATCGTGTCGTTCAGCACCCTAACACAGCCAACTACCCGGGGAGTTCTCTTCTTTCCAGCGAATGTCAGCAGGAGCATCTAAACCGGTTCCAAGTGATCGCGAGCAGCATCTGCTGCGCGTGTTGATTCAGCGTTATATCCGTGACGGACAGCCTGTGGGCTCGCGCACGTTGTCCAAAGACTCCGGCCTCGATCTCAGCCCCGCGACGATACGTAACGTCATGTCCGACCTGGAGGAGATGGGTCTGGTGTCGGCGCCGCATACGTCGGCAGGTCGCATCCCGACGCCGCGAGGATATCGCTTGTTCGTCGATACACTGGTGCGCTATCGCCAGCCTGGCGACGGTGAAATCAGGAAGATCGAACGTCAGATCAAGGGTGACATCGACAGCCCGGGGGGACTTGTCACCGCGGTGTCGAGCCTGTTATCGGAGTTCACGAGCATGGCCGGCGTTGTGTCTATTCCGAAACCATCGCAGGTAACGCTTCGGCAAATCGAGTTTTTACCACTGTCGGAACACAGGATACTCGTTATCCTCGTGACGAATGATCGGGAAGTGCAAAATCGAATTCTTCACACGGACAGGAACTACACAACGTCGGAACTACAACAGGCCCAGAATTTCATCAATGAGCACTATTCAGGCGCAGATCTGCAAGCGGTACGGCAGAAATTACTGGTTGATCTGGACGAAACGCGGAACTCGATGAACCAGGCCATGCATGACATTATCGCTGTGGCACACTCCGCGATGGACAGCGCTGCACATCCGAACGAAGAATTCGTGCTCGCCGGCGAAACCAATCTGATGGATTTTGCGGAGCTTTCCGATGTCGACACCTTGCGACGCCTGTTTGATGCGTTCTCGCGAAAACGCCTGATACTCGATTTGCTGGATCGCAGTATCAGCGCGGACGGTGTGCAGATTTTCATTGGAGAAGAGTCCGGATACGGTATTTTTGATGACTGCAGTGTCGTGACCGCTCCTTACCATGTCGACAATGACACGATCGGTGTGCTCGGAGTGATTGGGCCCACCCGCATGGCCTATGATCGAGTCGTACCTATCGTTGACGTCACGGCAAAATTGCTCGAGTCGGCCCTGAGTCACGGAAACTGAGCCAGGCGCCAAAAAAGAGCTGCCTCCCTCTTGATATTTTCCCCCGGACCCCCAAACTGCGGACGTAATTTTTGCATTGACCGCCGGGTCGACGGCGGACGTGTTGACTTGGAGCACATCGATGAATGGACAGGTAGAGCGCCCGGAAGAGGAAATCATGGACGATACGGCCGCGGCGGAAGCCGAAGCCGCTGAAACAGGTGCGCAGGAACCCGATGCGCAAGATCCAGACGCCGCGTTGGCGGCGGCCGAAGCCAAAGCTAACGAGAATTGGGAGCGCTACCTCAGGGCGGTCGCAGAAGCCGAGAATATCCGCAAACGTGCCTCCCGCGACGTCGAAAATGCCCACAAATTCGCCCTGGAGCGCTTCGGCAGGGAGCTGTTGGCGGTCAAAGACGGCCTGGAAATGGCTTTGGCGGCCTCTGACAATGCCAGTATCGAAAGCCTGCTCGAGGGCAGTCGTGCGACCCTGAAATTGCTGGATACCACGATGGAGCGCTTCGGGATCGTCGTGGTCGATCCGGAGGGCGAGCCATTCGACCCCGAGTTTCATGAAGCGATCAGTGTGCAGCCGTCGGAAGACCTCGAGCCCGGTTCGGTCGTCACCGTGGCGCAAAAGGGCTACACGCTGAATGGACGGCTGCTTCGACCCGCCATGGTCATCGTTGCCGACGATTAGCGCGATCTCGGGAAAAAAGTGCGCAAAAACGCTTGAAACAGGGGCCGCTGGCCCCACGTATTGGCCAGTTTAGGCATTTCTTATCGAATCTGGAGCAAAAGAACATGGGCAAAGTGATTGGTATCGACCTGGGTACCACTAACTCCTGCGTTGCAGTGATGGAGGGCAATACGCCCAAGGTCATCGAAAACAGCGAGGGCGATCGCACGACACCGTCGATTGTCGCCTTCACGAAGGACGACCAGGTGCTGGTCGGTCAGTCCGCCAAGCGGCAGGCTGTGACAAATCCTGAAAGCACGCTATTCGCGATCAAGCGCTTGATCGGGCGCCGATTCGAAGACGACGTCGTGCAGCGTGATATCAAGATGGTGCCTTACACGATCACCAAGGCGGACAATGGCGATGCGTGGGTCGAGGCTGGTGGCAAGAAGATGGCGCCGCCGGAAATTTCGGCTCGTGTCCTGATGAAGATGAAGAAAACGGCCGAGGACTACCTCGGAGAAGCCGTGACAGAGGCTGTTGTCACGGTACCGGCCTACTTCAACGATTCGCAGCGCCAGGCGACCAAGGATGCCGGCAAGATCGCCGGACTGGAAGTCAAGCGCATCATCAACGAGCCTACCGCGGCCGCACTTGCGTATGGCATGGACAAGAAGCGCGGCGACAAGAAGATTGCCGTGTTCGACCTCGGCGGCGGCACCTTTGACGTGTCCATCATCGAAATTGCCGAAGTGGATGGCGAGCACCAGTTTGAAGTGCTCGCCACCAATGGCGATACGTTCCTCGGCGGTGAAGATTTCGACATGCGTGTCATCGAGTACCTGACCTCCGAGTTCGAGCGTGAGACCGGTATCGACATCAGTACTGATGCACGAGCCATGCAGCGTCTGAAGGAAGCGGCGGAGAAGGCCAAGATCGAGCTCAGCACGCAGCAACAGACCGAAGTCAACCTGCCCTACATCACAGCCGATGCCAGTGGCCCACAGCACCTCAACATCAAGTTGACGCGAGCGAAGCTCGAGTCACTGGTTGACGAGCTGGTTGAACGCACCATTGGCCCCTGCAAGATCGCGCTGAACGATGCCGGGCTAAAGGTCAACGAAATCGACGACGTCATTCTCGTGGGCGGCCAGACCCGTATGCCCAAGGTGCAGGAAGAAGTGCAGAACTTCTTCGGCAAAGAGCCACGCCGTGACGTAAACCCGGACGAAGCGGTTGCCCTTGGTGCGGCTATTCAGGGCGGTGTTCTTGCCGGCGACGTCAAGGATGTGTTGTTGCTTGACGTCACGCCGCTGTCGCTGGGTATCGAGACCCTTGGCGGTGTCATGACCAAACTGATTGACAAGAACACGACGATCCCGGCCAATGCGGAACAGGTGTTCTCGACAGCGGATGACAACCAGACGGCCGTGACCATTCATGTTCTGCAGGGTGAGCGCGAGCGTGCCCTGGACAACAAGTCGCTGGGCCGTTTCGACCTGGCGGATATACCACCGGCGCCACGTGGCCTGCCGCAGATCGAGGTTACTTTCGATATCGATGCGAATGGCATTCTTAATGTGTCTGCCAAGGACAAGGCGACGGGTAAGAGCCAGACCATTGTCATCAAGGCGTCCAGCGGATTGTCGGACGACGAAATTGCCAATATGGTGTCTGACGCCGAAAGTCACGCCGAAGAAGATCGCAAGTTCCGCGAGCTCGTCGACGTGCGCAACCAGGCGGACGGACTGATTCACGCGGCCGAAAAGACGCTGAGCGAGCTCGGCGAGAAAGCGAGTGCCGAAGAGCGACAGGCGGTCGAAAACGCTGTGTCTGATCTGAAGCAAGCGCTCGAGAGCGACGACAAAGACATCATTGAGAAGAAGACGGCGGCGCTGGGTGAGGCATCCGGTGGCCTTGCACAGAAGCTGTACGCTGAACAGGCAACTGAAGGCGCTGCGGCTGAGGGAGATGCGGCTGCGTCGGAGGATGACGTCGTCGATGCCGAGTTCGAGGAAGTCGACAAAGACGACACGTCGAAGTCTTAGCAGGGTGACGCAGCAAGGGAATGTCCGGGCGCCCTCTGGGGCGCCCGAACCGTAGGTGATCATGGCGAAACGCGACTACTACGAAACACTGGGGGTCTCCAAATCAGCGTCTGCTGATGAGATCAAGAAGGCCTATCGTCGCCTCGCTATGAAACACCATCCTGACCGCAACAAGGATGATACGGCGGCCGAGGACCGCTTCAAGGAAGCCAAAGCGGCTTATGAGGTCCTGAAAGATGCGGACAAACGGGCCGCATACGACCGTTTCGGTCACGAGGGCGTGCGTGCCGGCGCCGGCGGTGCCGGAGGTTTTGGCGCCGAGGGCTTCGGTGACATCTTCGGTGACGTCTTCGGCGACATTTTCGGTGGTGGCGGCCGCCGTGCAGGCGGTGGTCCGCAGGTATTTCGTGGCGCTGATCTTGGCTACGAGTTGAAACTCGACCTCGAGAAAGCCGTCGCCGGAGACAACGTCAAGATTGACGTGCCGACGCAGGTCAGTTGCGAAACCTGCAACGGCAGTGGCGCGAAGAAAGGCAGTGATCCCGTCAAATGCTCCACCTGCGGTGGTGTGGGTCAGGTTCGCATGCAGCAGGGGTTCTTTTCGATCCAGCAGACCTGTCCGGCCTGCAAAGGGGCGGGCACGACAATTGCTGATCCTTGCACGGAATGCCACGGTCGTGGCCGTGTGCGCAAGACTCGAACCCTGGCCGTGAAGGTACCAGCGGGTGTGGACGACGGAGATCGAATCCGACTCTCGGGCGAAGGCGAGGCGGGTCGAAATGGTGGTCCATCCGGCGACCTTTATGTCGAGATTCGCGTCAATCCACACAAGATTTTCGAGCGGGAAGGCTCCAACCTGTCCTGCGAGGTGCCGGTAAGCATTGCGACGGCTACGCTGGGCGGCGAAGTCGAACTGCCGACACTGGATGGTAACGTCGCGCTCAAGATTCCGGCTGGCACACAATCCGGCAAGGTTTTCCGACTTCGCAGCAAAGGTGTCCGAACGGTACGCGATGCGCGGCAAGGCGATCTGTTCGCCCAGGTTGCCGTCGAGACGCCGGTGCACCTGACGGCGGATCAGAAAGAACTGCTGAAGCAATTCGATGCGTCATTACTGGCCGGTGGCGAAAAACACAGCCCGCGTGCCGGGGGCTGGCTGGACACTGTAAAGCGTTTCTTCGAGCGTATTAGCTAAGGGCGGCATTCTTTATCAAGCCGATAAGCATAGGTATTGCCGGTTCGGGCCGAATGGGCCAGGCGATTTTTCGCGCTGCACAGATGCACTCGGATGTGATTGCAGCGGCGATCTGGGTCCGAGATGGGCAACAGGCGCTGGCGACGCTAGAGGATGCCGATAGCCTTTGCGTGAGTGAAGATCTCGATCAGGTGGTGGCCGGGAGTGATGTCTTGATCGACTTCAGTCTGCCGGACGGCACCGAACGGGTGCTCGAATCCGTGACCCGGCAAGCCAAACCATTAGTCTGCGGAGTGAGCGGCCTCAGCGATACGCAGATTGACACGTTGAACAGAGCCGCTATGACGGTTCCCGTGGTTTACGACAGGAATATGAGTCTCGGAATCGCTGTGCTCGAACGCTCCGTGCGCGAGGCTGCAGCGTCACTGGGGGCGGATTTCGATATTGAAATCTCCGAGGTTCATCATGTCCACAAGAAAGATTCGCCGTCCGGAACGGCCCTCAAACTGGGCGAGGCGATTGCCGCTGCGCGCGGAGAAAGCGGCACAGGGAGCGTGCGTTTCGAGTCGGAGCGGCGCGGTGAGGTGCCCGGCGATCATGAGGTCGTCATGCGTTCGGCAACAGAATGCCTGACCTTCGCTCACAGCGTGACGACCCGCCAGGTATTCGCCGACGGCGCATTACGTGCGGCGCGTTGGGCCGTCGGCCAGCCGCCGGGTCGATACCGGATGTCCGACGTCCTGTTCGGAGCATGACGAGTGTCGTCTACAGGCCCGGAAAATCACACAATTGGCATTAAAAAAAAGCGTATTGACTCTGGCGCAGGGAGTTCGCGTTCAGTAAACTGTGCCGGATCGCTGGGCGGTCAGCGAAGTCGCAAGCGGAAGGCCACGTCCTTCCGCTTTTGTGCATCTGAAACAGACGCATGTCGCAGCAGTGAGTACTGAAGGAGCGACAGACACGCTGATCCACGTGTGGTCTGGTATTCGTTCTTCACTTGAGGGTCACTTTTGAGCAAGCCCGCGATACTTGCCCTACAGGATGGCACTGTTTTTCACGGTACCTCGATCGGCGCCGACGGTCAGACGATCGGCGAGGTCGTGTTCAATACGGCAATGACCGGGTACCAGGAGATCCTCACCGACCCGTCCTATTGTCGACAAATCGTCACGCTGACCTACCCTCACATCGGGAATACCGGCACCAACAGCGACGACATGGAGTCGTCGACGATCCATGCGTCGGGGCTGGTGGTTCGCGACAGTTCGATGCTGACGAGCAACTGGCGCTCCGAGCGCTCCTTCAGCGACTTTCTCGTTGAGGGCGGCACCGTGGCGATTGCGGATATTGACACCCGCCGACTGACTCGCATCATTCGCGAGCAGGGTGCCCAGTCAGGTTGCATCATGACCGGAAACCCACCGGTCGAGAAGGCAATCCAGCACGCCAAGAAATTCCCGGGAATCGCCGGAACGGACCTTGCGAAGTTCGTTACGACGGACAGCGCCTACCAGTGGTGCTATGGGTCGACGTTTGGACGCAAGCCTCGCATCATGAGCCGTCGCGTCGCGCCGTATCATGTCGTGGCGTATGATTTCGGCATCAAACGCAACATATTGCGGCTGCTTTCCGATCTTGACTGCCGAATGACGGTCGTTCCGGCGGAGACGTCTGCTGAGGAAGCGATGGCGCTGTCGCCGGACGGCATATTCCTGTCCAACGGGCCGGGCGATCCTGAACCCTGCGACTACGCGATTGGCGCGATCAGGTCTTTTCTCGATCAAGACATTCCGTTGTTTGGTATCTGCCTCGGACATCAGCTATTGGCGTTGGCCGCGGGTGCCGGTACCAGCAAGATGAAGTTTGGCCATCATGGTGCCAACCACCCGGTGCAGGATCTGCTCAGTGGCAAGGTCATGATCACCAGCCAGAACCACGGTTTTGCCGTCGACGAATCGACATTGCCCGAAAACGTGACGGCGACGCACCGGTCTTTGTTCGATAACACGTTGCAAGGCATTTCGGTCAGGAACAAACCGGCCTTTGGATTTCAGGGGCATCCGGAGGCAAGTCCCGGGCCGCACGATCTTCTGCCGTTGTTCGAACGCTTCATTCATTACATGGAAGTGCAGAAACGCAGTGGACTTAGAGCGATGCTATCGACATGAAAATAGGTTATAAAACAAAAGTTTACAGTATAAACTTAATCTATCTTATTACTATTGGGACGTGCGACTGACGCCATGCCCAAACGCACAGACATCGAGACTATCCTGATCATCGGGGCCGGACCGATCGTCATCGGGCAGGCGTGTGAGTTTGATTATTCCGGGGCACAGGCGTGCAAGGCGCTCAAGGAAGAGGGGTATCGAGTCGTCCTGGTGAACTCCAACCCGGCGACGATCATGACCGATCCCGAGATGGCGGATGCTGTCTACATCGAGCCCGTTCAATGGCAGGCCATTGAACGCATCATTGCCAAAGAACGGCCGAACGCGTTGCTGCCGACGATGGGCGGCCAGACAGCGCTGAACTGTGCGCTGGACCTGGTCCGCGAAGGCGTGCTTGCCCGCTACGGAGTCGAAATGATCGCCGCGTCGCGCGAGGCCATCGACATGGCCGAGGACCGTGAGCTGTTTCGCAAGGCAATGACCGAAATCGGCCTCGAGGTACCGAAAGCGGCGATTGCGCATTCGCTCGAAGAGGCGCTCGAGAAGCAAAAAACTGTCGGCTTCCCGACCATTATTCGCCCGTCTTTCACCATGGGTGGCAGCGGTGGCGGTATCGCCTATAACCGCGAGGAGTTCGAGCGAATCGTCTCTCACGGTCTAGAAATGTCACCGACCACCGAGGTGCTGCTCGAGGAATCCGTGATCGGCTGGAAGGAGTTCGAGATGGAGGTTGTCCGTGATCGGAACGACAACTGCATCATCGTCTGCTCCATCGAGAATTTCGATCCGATGGGCGTTCATACCGGCGATTCGATCACGGTTGCCCCGGCACAGACGCTGACGGACAAGGAGTATCAGCGGCTGCGGGATGCGTCGATCGATGTACTTCGCAAGATCGGTGTCGACACGGGTGGATCGAATGTGCAGTTTGCAGTGTGTCCGGATACGGGCCGCGTCCTGATCATCGAAATGAACCCGCGGGTGTCGCGTTCTTCGGCGCTGGCATCGAAGGCGACGGGCTTCCCGATCGCAAAAGTGGCTGCCAAGCTGGCCGTTGGCTACACCCTGGATGAACTCAAGAACGAGATTACGGGTGGCGGCACACCAGCGTCTTTCGAGCCTACGATCGACTACGTGGTTACGAAGATTCCGCGCTTCACGTTCGAGAAATTCCCCGGGGCCAACATTCGCCTGACGACGCAAATGAAATCGGTCGGCGAAGTGATGGCGATTGGCCGGACCTTCCAGGAATCACTGCAAAAGGCGTTGCGCGGTCTCGAGACAGGAATCTCAGGACTCGATGAGGTTTGTGGGCCGATCGCGAACGAAATTGATCGCGACAACCTCCGCATGGAGTTGCGCATCCCGGGCGCCGACCGGCTGCTGTATGTCGCCGACGCGATGCGTCACGGCTACTCGTACATGGACGTGGCTGAGGTAACCGGCATTGATCCCTGGTTTCTCGCCCAGATTGCGGACCTGGTAAACACCGAGATTGCCGTCGGTGCCGCCGGCACGAAGGGACTCGATGCGACCCGCATGCGCGCACTCAAGCGCAAGGGGTTCTCCGATGCTCGCCTGGCCAGGATCCTGCATGTCGATGAGAGCGTTGTCCGCAAGCAGCGCCTGGCGCTCGACATTCGACCGGTATTCAAGCGAGTCGATACCTGTGCTGCGGAGTTCGCGACATCGACGGCGTACCTGTACTCCACGTACGAAGAAGAGTGCGAGACGGATCCGACGGATCAGCCCAAAATCATGATTCTCGGCGGTGGCCCGAATCGAATCGGGCAGGGTATCGAGTTCGACTACTGTTGTGTGCATGCGGCGCTTGCGCTGAAGGAGTCGGGTTACGAGACCATCATGGTCAACTGCAACCCGGAAACGGTTTCGACGGATTACGACACATCCGACCGGCTGTACTTCGAATCGCTGACGTTTGAAGACGTCATGGCGATCATCGACAAAGAGAAGCCAAGAGGCGTCATCGTCCAGTATGGCGGCCAGACACCGCTGAAACTCGCCAGGGCACTTGAGGCGGCAGGTGCGCCTATCATCGGAACGTCTCCGGACTCCATCGACCTTGCCGAAGACAGGGAGCGTTTCCAGAAACTCGTTGCAGCGCTTGAGCTTACGCAGCCTCCGAACTGTACGGCGCGCAGCAAAGAAGAGGCGTTGACGCTCGGAGCCGTCGTTGGCTACCCGCTCATCGTCCGGCCGTCCTACGTGCTCGGTGGCCGCGCAATGGAGATTGTGCACGGCGATGAGGATCTGGCGGCCTATATGGACGCAGCGATCGATGTCTCCAATGACAGTCCGGTGCTACTGGACCGTTTTCTGGACCTCGCAACGGAGGTCGACGTCGACTGCATTAGCGACGGTGAAGACGTATTGATTGGCGGTGTCATGGAACACATCGAGCAAGCTGGCGTTCATTCCGGCGATTCAGGTTGCTCGCTTCCACCGTTCAGCCTGACGCCCGAGATTCAGAAAGAGCTGGAGCGGCAAGTGGTCAAGCTCGCAAAGGGCCTCAAGGTCGTCGGCCTGATGAATACACAATTTGCGATCCAGGGTGACCAGGTCTATTTACTGGAAGTCAATCCGCGCGCATCCAGGACGGCGCCGTTCGTATCGAAGTCTACCGGTGTGCCGCTCGCGAAGATTGCCGCGAAAGTCATGGTGGGTCAGACACTGGCGAAGCAGGGTTTCGTGACGCAGCGACTGCCCGAGTATTTCTCGGTCAAGGAATCCGTATTTCCATTCATCAAGTTCCCGGGAAGCGATCCGATTCTCGGACCGGAAATGAAGTCGACGGGCGAAGTCATGGGGGTCGGCCGCACTTTCGGTGAGGCGTATGCCAAGGCACAACTGGCTTCCGGCGTTTATTTGCCGAGACAGGGAGCAGCACTCCTGAGCGTTCGGGAGAGAGACAAGGAGAGCGCGGTCGAGCTCGGCAAGATTCTGTCCGCGCTGGGTTTCGACATTGTGGCGACGCATGGCACGGCGAAGTGCCTGGCGCAAGCTGGTGTAGACTGTCGTCGGGCGAACAAGGTCAGGGAAGGCCGCCCGCATATCGTGGATATGATCAAGAACGGTGAAATAGACCTGATCGTGAACACCACCGAAGGGAAGCAGGCGATCAACGAGTCGGTTTCTATTCGGGCTGAGGCTGTTCGTAAGGGCGTTACGTATTACACGACACTGGGCGCGGCCATTGCGACATGTACGGCGATCGAGCATCTGGATGATTGCGATGTCAATCGATTACAGGACTTGCACAACGAGGTGGCGGCATGAGTAAGGTGCCAATGACGGTACGAGGCCACGAGCTGTTACAAGAGGAAGTCAAGACGCTGAAGAGCGTCGATCGTCCCGCTGTGATCAAAGCGATTGCCGAGGCACGGGCACACGGTGATTTGAAAGAGAATGCCGAATATCATGCGGCCAAGGACCAGCAAGGGTTTATCGAAGCGCGAATCAAGGAAATTGAAGGCAAGTTGTCGCATGCGCAGGTCATCGATGTCACGGCCATTGATGCTCGCGGCAAGATCATTTTCGGGTCGACAGTCGAGCTCGTCGACGAAAGCACGGGTAAAGAAATCACCTACAGAATCGTCGGCGAGGATGAGGCCGATATCAAGAGTGGATTACTGTCGTTCACGTCACCGATCGCCCGCGCGCTGATCGGTAAGAACGAAGACGATGTCGTGGACTTCCAGGCACCGGACGGCGAAAAGAGCTATGAAGTCATCGAGGTTCGTTACGAGTAGTCGGTTATCGGGCGCTCATTTCGACGGCAGCCGCAGTCGCTTTTCAAGTTTCTTCTTCAGGTTGGGTCGATACAGCAGCGCTACGTTGCCGACCCGCTGTATTAACGCCGCCGCGCTCTTCGAGCAAAGTTCCTCAATGATCTCATCACGTGCTTTTCGATCACCAACGCGGACTCGCACCTTGATCAGTTCATGGTGGTCCAGAGTTGATTCAAACTCGGCGAGTAATGACTCACTCAGCCCCGCGTCGCCTACCATAATTATCGGTTTCAACTGGTGGCCAAGTCCGCGCAGGTATTTCTTGTTCGATTCGCTCAGATTCATGGGCGCGCAGTGTAGCAGTGTGCAGGCGCCGAATGGAGTGAACCCGTGAGCAGGTCGCGACGCTCAGGCGGAAGTTGGCGCGATCGGCAGGAACGGGACCCCTATGTTCAGCAGGCGCGCAAAGACGGATGGCGCTCCCGCGCCGTTTTCAAACTGGAGCAGATCGACTCGAAGGAGCGTCTGTTGAAACCGGATATGGTCTGCGTCGACCTTGGCTCAACGCCAGGCGGCTGGAGCCAGTACGTCTCCAGACAACTGAAAGGGCGAGCACGCATCATCGCAGTCGACTTGTTGGCGATGGACTCCCTGGAGGATGTTGAGTTCATTCAGGGCGACTTTCGGGACGAAACTGTGTTCGAACAACTCCAGCAGCAGATTGGCGAAGCGGGTGCGGACCTTGTAATGAGCGATATGGCACCCAATATCAGTGGATCGAAAGCGGTTGATCAGCCAAGGTCCATGTACCTGGCGGAACTCGCGCTGGACTTTGCCAGGCAGGTCCTGAAGCCCAAAGGCAGTTTCGTCTGTAAAGTCTTCCAGGGGGAGGGATTTGATGCGTTTGTCGTTGACGCGAGAGCTTCTTTCGAGCGCGTGAAAGTGATGAAACCCAAGGCGTCCAGGGCCGGAAGCCGTGAGGTTTACTTGGTAGCGAGGAACTACCGATTGTAGTAGGGTCAAATGGTCATAGGAATGGCAGGACTGCCTCGGGTCCAGCGTTGTCTCTGTACGGAATCCAATTGTGAATGATTTAACAAAAAACATACTGGTCTTTATTGTCATCATCGTGGTGCTGCTCTCGGTGGTGCAGGGACTGTCCGGCGTTAGCGGCGGGCAGCCACAAAAGAAGGACTATTCGGAAT
>Ga0265303_10000798_pt1 | contig 18614 bp, 21 predicted proteins | sample Helome_2_FD_192494 | JGI IMG/M metagenome (GOLD analysis project Ga0265303, IMG submission 192494) | Marine sediment microbial communities from subtidal zone of North Sea - Hel_20160317 (Illumina Assembly) | ecosystem: Environmental > Aquatic > Marine > Subtidal zone > Sediment ... | reverse complement strand
CCGAACTCGCCGGCATCGATGCCTTCCAGCACGCGAAAATTCTGTATGCACCGAGCAAGGCCGCCAACGCCGGCGGTGTCGCGGTTTCAGGCCTTGAGATGAGCCAGAACAGCAGTCGGATATCATGGAAAGAAGATGACCTGGAAAATCTGCTCAAGGAAACGATGTTTAACATTCACGAAAGCTGTGTCGAGTACGGCAACGAAGCGGGGCATATCAACTACCTCGCCGGTGCCAACATAGCGGGTTTTGTCAAAGTGGCTGAAGCAATGCTCTCTTTTGGGCACACCTGATATCGTCGAGATTGCACAAATTAAGGCCGTAACCAATTTCATGAGAGCAGCTACCGCGACCTGGTCGCTATATATTATTGAAGCCAGCGATGCGTCTCTATATACCGGCATCGCAATTGATGTCGAACGCCGATTCGAGGAACACCTGAATTGCCAGAAAGGCGCCAAGTATTTCAACGGGCGCACACCGGTCAGGATCGTTTATCGCGAGGATGGGCACACCCGCAGCAGTGCTAGCCGGCGTGAAATGGAAATCAAGAAAATGTCGCGTCTGGAAAAACAAAACCTGGTCGCGAGCCATTAATAAATAACACTATGTCAAATGCCAAATCCATAGATTCGTCCGGAAGTCGGCGTACCGTTATCGGGAAAATAAATGATCAATTTGAACGGGGTAACATCGGGCTTGTACAGGTAGGCACAAACCGCCCCGGTGCCAAGGTACTCCCAACCGTCGGCGGACGTCCCAAAAGGCACGGTGCCCCAGGGATTCATGGGTTCCGAGCTTACCATCAACGTTTGCCACAGGTTTAAACATGCAGCATTGGTAAAGGGACTCCCCGCCCATCCCTGCGCGTTTACCGGCAACGTGACCCCGGGACGAACTTCAACCGTGGTCGGGTCGGCATCCCGTTCGATCCGGTAATTATAAAACGTCGTCATTCCGATCGAGGAAAATTCACCCAGGGTTGCCCTTGCCACCGCAGTGTGTGCATCCTCAGACAGATCTTGAAATTTGCCGAGCGCGACCACACCAAGGATCCCCAGGATCACGATTACCGTAATCAGTTCAATCAGAGTAAATCCCTTAGATTTATCTTGTAACCTCTTCAATATTTCTGGATTTTAGTTTAAGAATGGACATGTTTGCGGCCGGAGCTCACATAAATCGCCGAAAAAGCAGGAATTAATTATCAAAAAATCAGCAATCTATTCGAAAAATTCGCAATAATAACGCCATGTACGACCTGTTAAATCAACTCGACTTCGAACCGATAGCGTTACCTGATGCCGATTTGCTGTTTTTCCCGCAGGTGGAACTCGGTTCGCCATATGCAATGCTATTGCAGGCGTTAATCGATACGACCGATTGGCGCCAGGAGGAAATTACCGTCTATGGCAAATCTTATCTGCAGCCGCGCCTGAGCGCCTGGCACGGCGACCTGTCCTACAGTTATTCCGGCATCAGGCTCGAACCGCTGCCCTGGACTCCAACCCTGCTTGACCTCAAGATCCGCGTGGAAGCGCTGACCGGACACGAATTCAACAGCGTTTTGCTCAATTATTATCGCGATCAGAACGACAGTATGGGCATGCACTGTGACGATGAGCGCGAACTCGGTCCACAGCCGGCGATCGCGTCATTGAGTCTCGGCGACGAACGAACATTCCTGCTTAAACACAAGACTCGCAAAGATCTCAAAACGGTAAAGCTGGCATTACCCGCGGGTAGCCTGCTGCTAATGCGGGGCGATACCCAGCAATACTGGCGCCACGGAATCAACAAGGAAAGACACCCCTGTTGTCCCCGCATAAACCTGACTTTTCGCGCTATTAGAACATGAAGTAAACTTCCAATGACTGAAATCGAATCAATCGAACTTTCCAGGGCATACGTTGCGCTTTCCAACACGCACCGGGTCGAACTGATTCTGCCAATGTTTTCTTCTGCCGCGGTTTATAACTCGTCCGCAGTGGGTGAGTTTGTCGGCCCGGACAAGATCGGGGAGATGATGAAGGGGTTTTTTACTAACTACCCGGACGTTTTCTGGCTGGCAGAAAATTATCGCTACGATAACAACCGGGTGACGTTTGATTTCAGCCTGCAGGCGAACGCTGCGGCAACCGGCGAACACCTGCAACGACAGGGAATAGAGCGTATCGAGTTTGACGCAAACGGATTGATCAAAAAATTGGAAGTGAAAACTTCCTAGGTCATAGCATCGCCAGACCCGTAAGTTTCAGGAGAACAGGACTACCTGATCGTCCGGCATTGAAAGCGTGGGTCTGGTTGAGGTTTCAAACCGAACCGAAAGCGCCAAATTATTGCCCGGCTCTATCGACGTATCCGCTGCCAATCGCCGAGAACGGTAACTCCAGCTCGAGTTCAGGCACCTGTTGCGCAATCCAGGCGATGAAGGTGTTGCTGTTAGGCCCGGGGAAAGCGCGATAGGACTTTTTCCAGGGATAAAGTCGGGCCGCGGCGTCGATGGCGTCGATCAAAGATTCAGCGCCTTCGCCCCGGTGCGCTTTGAGCAGGCGCGGCCTGGCGCCATACCAGTGCCGATCGGGAATGTCGCGGTGTATCCCCATGACCGGTCGCCCGCTATATCCGCGCCAACCGACCACGTCATACAGGGTGTAAAAGTCTTCGTTCTTGCGCTTGGTCGCAATCCAGGTATGAATCGCGAACCATCCGCGCCAACCCCAGGCATCGGCGCCATAGACGTGTAAAACCGCTTCGCTGGTGATCGCGGGATCGGGCGCAATGCCTGCCGATTCACGGCTGGCGGTACGCCAGTCACCGCGCCCGGAAACACTCATTAAAATGCCCCCCAGCAGGACGACGAGCAATATTGGCGTGAGGAAACGCATCGAGATTCACGAGTTGAAAACACAGCGCCTATTTTAGTTGAATTTGCCGCGCGAAGCACACTGGCCGATCGAGCGGCCGGGCCAAGCTGCCCTGGACTAGGCAGCCAGCAACTTTACCGCCATCGCTCTCGCTTTAGCTACGGTTTTCTGTGGTAACTGCTGATGCTTTTGCGTGCTGATCATCCCGGTAAACAGCGTTCCAACCGGTTCTGCGCCGATAGTTTGCGCTGCCATCCTGAGCTGCTTGCTGGAACCGAACAGCCAACGCCCCATCAGGGCGGGTGCCGCGCTCGACGAAATCAACATCGCTTTCTTACGAGGCGCTTTTGTCTTTCTAAACTGGGGATAGGGTTGTTCCCATGGCCAGTAAGCATAGGCCACCAGGCGTTCCATAAAGCGCTTAAAAATCGCTGTCACCGAGCCGAAGTTGGTGGGTGCCGCGAGAATAAATGCCTGCGAGGCTTCAATTTTTTCAATTAAGGCCTGCATGCCATCGTCGAGGACGCATTTCCCCGGGGCTTCGCCGGACTGCTGGGTGCATTCACGACAGTTCAGGCAAAATTCTATCGGGTAGTCGCGCAGGTTGATAATTTCGGTTTCGGCACCCGAACCGTTCAATGCCGCGATCGCGGCTGCGACCGCCTGGTCGGTGATGCCGTCGTCGCGATAGGAACCGTTGATCACCAGTATTTTGTTTAGCGTCGTCATAATCACCCTCGCGCAAGAATGTTAGTACACAACACCTGGGCTGTATTGATGCAAATCAAAATCCTGGGAATTGATCGTGAAATGCTGCGCCGGGTCGCATAGAATCAGCGCCTGGACAAAGGGTTTAACAGTTTGCCGATAACACTGGAAAAACTAATCGATCATCACGCGCGCTATCGCGGCGATCGCCTGGCGGTAATATTTGACGACCAGCGACTGAACTGGGCCGAATTTAATGCGCGCGTCAATCAACTTGCCAACGCATTGCAGGACCGGGGTATCGAAAAGGATGACAAAGTCGCGACCGCGCTGCCTAATAGCATGGAACTGCTCGTCATTTACTGGGCCACGGTTTCAACCGGTGCGGTGCTGGTGCCGCTAAGTCCGTTGCTGAATGCAGGCGGGTTAATCAATTTACTCAACAATGCCGACGTCAGGTTACTGTTTTTGACGGCGGCGCTGATGGAAGAAATTGGTGATCGCGGTAATGAGATAGAAAACATATCGGACGATCACTATATCCAGGTCGGCACCGGGCAAAACGAAACTTCAAGTTATTCGAGTTTCGTATCGGGCCATTCATCCGGCCCACCCGCCTATCCGCAGATGCATCAGGAAGACCTGTTTAACATCGTTTACAGCAGCGGCACTACCGGCCTGCCCAAAGGCATAATGCACAGCCACCTGGTGCGATCGCACTATGGCAGTCACTTTGCCGCATCGTTTCGCATGACGCCGGAAAGCGTGGTGCTGCATACCGGATCCATCGTCTTTAACGGCGCCTTTGTCACGCTGATGCCCTGCTTTTTTCTCGGTGCACGCTTTATCCTGCATCCGCATTTTGACGTCGAGGCGATGATCGAAACCGTCGACCACGAAAAGGTCACCCATATCATGATGGTGCCTGCGCAAATCATCGCGCTGTTACAGAGCCCTAATTTCAGCCCGCAAAAGATGCAATCGCTGGAAATGCTGCTGACCATTGGCGCGCCCTTACAGCAGCATTACAAGGAGGCGGTTAACGATGTTATACCGGGTCGTTTTTATGAACTTTACGGGCTGACAGAGGGCTTTGTCACGATTCTCGACCGGGACGATTTCAACCAGCAGTCCGGCTCGGTCGGTTGCCCGCCATCGGGCTATGATATGCGCATTGTCGGCGACGATGGTCAGGACCTGGGACCCGGCGAAATCGGTGAGATCGTCGGCCGTGGACCTGCACTGTCGCCCGGCTACTACAGGCAACCGGAACTGACCCGCGAAACTTTTCGCGATGGCTGGTTGTATAGCGGGGATCTCGGATATCTCGACGAAGCCGGTTTTCTGTACCTGGCCGGCAGAAAAAAGGAGCTGATTATTTCCGGTGGCGTTAACGTCTATCCGCAGGATATCGAGGAGATTGCGAGCGCACACGAGCAGATCCTCGAAGTCGCGGTATTTGGAGTCGAGTCCGAAAAATGGGGTGAAACCCCGGTTGCCGCGATCGTGCTGCAGGCCGATGCTGAACTCGATGCAGACACTCTGCAGGAATGGATCAATAGCCGTGTCGAAGCACGTTTCCAGAAAATCTCAGATGTAGTCATTGTTAACCAGATGCCGCGTAACGTCGCCGGCAAAACCCTTAAAAACGAACTCAGGGAAAACTATCTTGCAAATCAAAAATAATACCTTCGTGATCACCGGGGCCGCACAGGGACTCGGTGAAGCCATCAGTGTCTCACTTGCCAGGCAGGGCGCAAAACTCGCCCTGCTCGATGTCAACGCCGAACCTCTCGACCAGACACTGGCCGCCTGCAAGCATGAGGGCTCCGACAGCTACGCTTTTACCTGTGATGTCGCCGATGAAACCAGCGTGCGACGCTGCTTCACGTCGATCGAAGAACACCTCGGACCCATTTCCGGTCTGGTCAACAATGCCGGCATCTTGCGAGATGGCATGCTGGTCAAGGTCAAGGATGGCGAAATCGTCGATCGGTTATCGCTCGAACAATGGCAGCAGGTCATCGACATCAATTTGACCGGGGTATTCCTGTGCGGGCGTGAAGCCGCGACCAGCATGATTCGCAATGACAACGGCGGGGTCATTGTTAATATTTCCAGCATCAGTCGAGCTGGTAATATCGGGCAATCGAACTATGCCGCCGCCAAGGCCGGGGTGGCCGCCCTGTCCACGACCTGGGCAGGTGAACTGGCGCGCTACAAGATACGCAGCGCCGCAATCGCGCCGGGCGTATTCGAAACCGAAATGGTAGCTTCACTGAAACCGGAAGCGCATGAGCGCATCACCAGCGCAGTGCCACTAAACCGCACCGGCAGCGTCGAGGAACTCGCGCACGCGGTCCAGTTCATCATCGAAAACGACTATTACAACGGTCGCATCCTCGAGCTCGACGGTGGCTTGAGATTGTAAGCCTGCTGGTCTACTAAAGATGCGGAGCGGGATTTAACCTGATTCGCCACAGTTGTCTAATGATAAAAACTGCAGCATAGAAAAAACCCAGAGGGAAAAGGATCGACTTCAGCAGGTAAATCGCGACCAGGTTGATAAAGTTTTCGATGCCTCGGCTGATCTTGCGATTAAGCTCGTCGAGGCTCAGTCCTTGCCAGAACGCAATTGTCGAGTCCTTGATGCTATCGGTATCGAATTCCTTTTCGGCTTCGATGCTCATGATACTGGACTGGAAGTTCTTGATCTCGCTGTCATTGACCTGCCGCTGCTGATCGATAAACAGGTAATCAACACCGCTGTTAAGTGTCACCGCCAGGCCCAGCGCGAAGCGGACAAAGACCACCACCAGGAATGTTTTGAAAAACAGGTTCTGCGCCCGCGGCTGGCCATAAAAAAGTAGTAGCAACGTGGATACCCCAAGCACCGCAACCAGGTAAAGAAACAACTCGTGCGAGGCGAGTAACAGCAGTACTTTTTGTGCCGCGAGCGAGGCCAGCACCCAGGTCATGACGGTCGAAAAGCGCTCGATCATATCGTTCAGCGGATCGAGCAATTCGCCAACTGTTATCGACCCGGAAACAACACCGATACCGGCCTCGACTTCACTGCTCTGCACCATCGAAACCAGCGCATTGATACCCCTCGCGGTAGCGTAGGTTATGGCCGCATTCGTTATCGATTCGGTGGTGTAATCATCGACGTAGTCATCCAGCAACCGGGTGCTTGAAAGCGCAACCAGCAGAACGATTAAAATCGATATCAGCGCCTTGCTGCTAATCCGCATCGACCTCGTCCGTGCGCGCCGCCATGATCAAATCGTTTCGATGCAGGCCCTTGATCTTGTGGCTCCACCAGGTCACGGTCACCTTGCCCCATTCGGTTAAAATTGCGGGATGGTGGTCCTCGGCTTCGGCAATCTCTCCAACCCGGTTGGAGAAAGCCATTGCCTGTTCAAAATTCTTGAACTCATACTCGCGTGAAAGCTGCATCACGCCATCGACGACAATAATGCTCCAGTCAGGAATATTCGGCATTAGCATTTTGAGGTCATCATCGCTGATTTTAGGTGCATCGGCGCGACAGGCTTCACAATTCTGCTTGCTTAAATCAAACATCTCTCTTCTCCTCGCGAATATCAGGTTATTATTGGAGTTGAACAAAAATTCAACAAGTAAACTTTTATACACTTAATTAAACTAACTCCTCGGCTAGTTTAGCCGCAGTGACTGTATGGGATATTGGGCCCACACACCGTACGGCAACGTCAATATTAATAGAATATCTATATCGGAGTCCTTTTTTTAGCGTGATTTACTGTAAATGAATCGAACATTGAAAAATTTCATCATCTGGCCATTAGTAGTGATATTACTGCTTTTGGTGACTCTCAGGCTCGCCCTTGCGCCGATAGCCAAATCCAGTATCGACAACTGGTTCGAACAGCAGGGGATCGAATCCAGCATCGAGGATATCAGCTTTGAAGTCAGTGACGGGCGCTTGACCTTGACGAACCTGACTGCCAACGACAACGGCTCCCAGGTACTGGCACTGGAGCAGGCAAGTCTGGACTGGTCCTGGTCGGCCCTGCTCGACAGCCAGGTGAAGCTCATCTCTATCGACATTGCCGGGCTGGCATTTGATGTCGAGAGGGGCCCGGGTGAACGCCTGGTCATCGCCGGAATCGATCTCATTAAACTCTCCGCACCGGATGAACAGGCAACAGCCGACAAAACGGATAGTAAGCCGGTAGAGTGGTCGATCGTGCTGCAGCAGCTGAAAATGAATAATTTCAGACTTTGTTACCTCGCTCTACCGCAACACGACTACTGCAATGAATTTGAAACGCTCAGCTGGGACGGGAATATCGACCTGGACCTGGCCAGGCTTTCCGAACCAGCGCTGCCACTTAATGTTGCCGGCAACTTCAGGCTGTCAAATCTGAAGATTCAAAATAACCAGCTTGAACGAAAATTGCTTGGCCTGGGCGAGTTTTCGGTGCAGCAGATAGATATCGATACGTTGGACAATATTTCGATCGGAACGACAGTGCTGGAAGCACTAACAGCCTTCGAGCGGGCCGCCGATACTAGTCAGGCACAAATCACTCGCCTCGAAAAAATCGAGGTTAAGCAACTCAGATTGACGCAGATGTCCCATCTCGACATCGCCGAGGTCAATTTGCAAGACCACGAGGCCATACTCGTTAACCTGTCCAGTAAAAAACTCGAAATCGATGAATGGCTCGCAGCCTTTGCAAACGACGCTACAGAAAATGGGGCGGCGGCTTCACCCGAAAAATCGACACCATTCAGTTTTGCGATCGCCAGGCTCAGCTACCTGACGGATAAATCACTCGAGTATCAGGACCTGAGTTTTGAAAAACCATTTGCAGCCAACCTGAATTCAATCGAGCTGACGATCGAAAACCTGGATAGCCGGAAGCCCGAACAGGCAAGTCACCTGCACTACTCGGCAAAATACGCCGAGCACGGTTTGATCAACATCGATGGCAACATAACACCGCTCGATAAAAAACAATCGTTTGATTTGAGCGGCAGGATCGAAGGTCTGGACCTGCGCGATCTGTCACCATTTACGGCGAATGCCATCGGCCACAATATCAAAAGTGGACAACTGGACGCCGATTTGAAACTCAAGGCGGATAACAATGTCCTCACCAGCGAGATCGACCTAACCCTGCACCAGTTCAACCTTGACGCGCTCAGCGCAGCTGACCAGGAAAAGATTGACGCCAGCTTCGGTTTCCCACTCAATACCAGCCTTTCGCTGCTAAAGGACCGGGAAAACAAGATCGAGCTTAATATTCCGATCACCGGGGATTTGCAGAACCCCGATTTCGATCCGAGCGATGCGATAACCAAGGCCACATCGAGCGCGATTACGGCCGCGGTTCTCAATTACTACACACCCTTTGGACTGATATCCGTAGTCGATGGCCTGTTCAGTCTAGCGACCGCGCTTAATTTTGAACCAGTGGTTTTCAACGGCGGTAAAAGCGATATCAATCAAGTCGATAACACTGGCCTCGAAAAAATTACCGCACTGATGCAAGATCGCCCCGGAATTCATGTCACCCTATGCGCTTTCACCAATAGCGCAGATCGTAAATTGCTGCTGCCGGAAACGGCGGAAATTGCGTCAGACCAGCTCAAGCTAGAAGATGAGCAGATGGCAAAGTTGGCAGAACTCGGCGAAGCCCGCGCAGCGGCGGTTAAAGAAGCCCTGGTTACGGGTCAAATAGATGCCGCAAGATTAGTGCTATGCGCATCCGAACACGCCGAGGGCGAAGGCCTGGCCGGTGTCGAAATCAGTATTTAGTGGATTGTTAAGGTCGTAAGCCAATAGGCCATCGAGACAGTCAAAATTGTGTCGGCGGGTTCGTGCTATCATACCCGGTCAACCGACGCACGAGGATAGACCCATGAGCGCTTACCTGATTGCCAATGTCAAAGTAAACGACGATTCCTGGATTCCCGAATATGCACAAAAGGTACACGATATCGTGCATAAACACGGCGGTAAATACCTTTCTCGTAGCGGTAATTTAACCCCGATAGAAGGTGAGCTGCCCGACGTTACCGTTATTGCACTGATCGAGTTCCCGACGGTAGAAGCGTGCAAGGCATTTGTAAACGACCCGGATTACGCGCCCTTTGCGCAGGCACGGCAGGCCGGAACCGAAAGTAATTTTTACGTGATCGACGATACCGATCTTGCACAGGGCGTACCCTACCTGCCCCCGGGTTAATCCTGCCTCCGGGGCTTCCAAATCAGTTGAAAAAGACGTAAATTCAGTGCAATTATCGGAATACGGATTAAAGGAATGCGTTGGCGCGGCCGAAGGCAAAGTAGCAATGTTGTAGACAAACGCGGAACGCGTATGCCCCGAATGGCGCGTCTCGGTGCCCGCGGTGGCGGTATCCTTCGCCTGCTACCGCTCGTGTTTCGAGTTCTGGGTTTCAAAGGAACGGCGATCGTGGTCGTTTTAGTTGTCGGATACGCTTATTTCAGTGGTGATCTCCAGCGCTTTCTGGGTGATGGCGGATTAGAGCGTAGTCAATCCGGTTCGAGCAACCAGCAGGTAAAACAAAGCGTCGCCGAAAAACAGCTGGTCGAGTTTGTATCCGCGGTACTCGCCGATACCGAAGACAGCTGGAACGAATTATTCAGGCAAGCCGGCAAAAGTTATCGGGAACCACAGCTGATTTTATTTCGCCAGGCGGTAGCAACTGCCTGCGGCACCGGGTCGGCGCAAATCGGTCCTTTCTATTGCCCGTCCGATCAAAAAGTTTATCTCGATCTCAGCTTTTTTGACGAACTTAAAAGTCGGCATGGAGCGCCCGGGGATTTTGCGCAAGCCTACGTCATCGCACACGAAATTGGCCATCACGTGCAAACCCTGATCGGTATTTCGGCAAAGGTGCATAAGGCTAAAAAATCTTTAAGCCAGGTAGAGGCTAATCGGCTATCAGTCAAACAGGAACTGCAGGCCGATTGTTATGCGGGAATTTGGGCACATGATGCCAAGCGTTCGCGGCAAATCCTGGAAGCGGGTGATATCGAGGAAGGCCTGGCCGCGGCCAGTGCGATTGGCGATGACCGCCTGCAGAAACAGGCACGGGGTTACGTAACACCTGACTCCTTTACCCACGGTAGTTCCAAACAACGCGTGGCCTGGTTTAACAAGGGTTTGTCAGAAGGCACACTAAAGGCCTGCGACACTTTCACCGCAAAAAAGCTTTAGAAATTCGATACTACAAGCGGAAGTTGCTGGGCTGCTAGAGTCCGTGCGTGCCCGAGTAACCGCTGCGATCGGGTGAAGTCCATCCCTGCAACGCGTCTGCAGCCGGCTGGTAAATTTCAACCTTGAGTGGATAACAGGGAGTGCTGTCGTCGGAATGACTGCTGCCGCAGTCTCCACCGGGACAGGTAGACAAGGCCCCGAGTAAATCAATTTCGGCAAAAAATTCGATGAAATCGCCTGGACGCACCGGGCTTGCCTTCATGAAGTATTGATGGGTATCGCGGGTGAACCCAGTGCACATGAATACATTCATGACGTCATGCACGTGCAATTCCGCATCGCCAAGCGGCAGATCCCTCGCTGCGACGAGCGCACGCGTCAGGTTTGAATGGCAGCAATGATGATAATCGACGCCTTTCAGCATGTAATTGGTGTAAGGATCGCAACGCGTACCAATCACGTCATGTACCCCGCCGCCGTCTTCATCCCATCCGTACCAGTCCAGGGTATCGTGGGTAATCGTCGCCATCGGTCGCAATCCGGGCAACGTGCTCCACAGGCGATCCCCGGTGCTGACATGGGTTGCGTGCAATTGCCGGGTCTTGCCACTGAAAAAGCGTTCGGAAAGATCGTGTGCATTCCAAAGATTCAGATCACCCACCTGTGGACCCTCGATACTGACGATACGGAAAAAGGAACCTGCCGGAATCTCGAAGGTCGCGCCATCTCGCGGTGGCACCGTAATCTCGTCAACCTTGTTCATGCCCTCACGCGCCTGCTGGTACAAGGCAAGATTAGACGGTGGGAGCTGATCAACTTCGTAGCAAACTATAGGTGCTACCGCGCGCCGACTGGCAGCATCTGCAGGCGATCTATTACTTTTTTCTTCAGGCATGTCGAGGCTCGCTGTCAGTTTCGAGTTAAACGTCAGTTTACTGCATCCCGACTCAATTCTGCAGCAGGCGATTCGCGACACCGTTAACCTGGGCTAGCCGACATTGAGTGGGGGTTAATTGCTGACTCTCGGGTCGGGTGCGTCCCTGCATCAGGTTAGCGACGCCCTCGATGTGTTCACCACTATTGGCAATCACATGGTAAAGCTCGTGCGCGAGCGCGACACCGGGGTCATCGACATCCAGCATCAGCCACACGCTCGGCGCAAGCCAGGGCCGCATACGCGTATTACCCAGACCAAACGCCTCGCCATCAAATGCTGCATGCATGCGGGTGTCGCGTGCAAACACCACCCTGGCCTGGCCAGTGCCGGCGGTCTGGAACAGCGTGCGCGCGCTACCGGTAGACAGGTCGCGCAGGTAATCCTCACCGCCTATAGCATGTATCGACACCTCGCCGGCGATGATCGAACACTGCGCAAGTATCTCGTAAGCCTGCCGCACGGCCTGCTCGATCCGTTGATGCGACCAGCGCGAATCGAGCACCAGGATATCAAGCGGTAACCGGAATCCGGTGCCGGTTTGCGGCGGGATCAGGTCGAGACTGGGAAGCGCTTGTTTAGTCACCGCGGCACCGGCGAGCGGGTCAGCGATATAACCGATACTAACCCAGTCGCGTGCACCTGGACTGCTGTTGCGGTAGCGATTACGGAGTTCACCGGCAATGTCGGCCGCGTTCCATTGCGGACGCGCCATTTTGAGCCGGGCAACAAGCGCAGTTACGCGCGATACGGCATAGCTCGAACCCGATACCCTGGTCTCGGAACCGGAATAGTCGAGTGCCGCCACTCGTTCCGCCGGCACCAGGTAATCGACCGAGACCCTACCCCAGTTGGTGCGCTCGGCGGGCTGCACGAAATCGTCCGCCGATGTCACCACGATTACGTTGGCAAGATCGAGCGCCGCCGGGTATACCGGTCGCTCATCGATGTCACGCCCGTCGTTACCGGCCGAGACGATAAACAGCATCTGCGGGTGCGCACGTGCGGCGCGCTCGAAACTGCCCCAGTCTTCCAGCCGGTTGCTGCCGAGCGGCATACCGAGAATAGTTACCTGGTTGTCCGCGGCATGCTCCACCAACGCCTGCATGCGCGACATGTCGGGCCTCGGATAACGATAAGGGACCAGCTCGACAGCCGGGGCTTCGCGCAACAACAACGATGCGGTGCGAGTGCCATGGCGCTGCAGGAAGAACCCGGAATTGACCGGGTGAGCGTCATAAGGCAAGTCGTCCATGTCCCAGAAATCGTAACCGACTAGTTGACCGTCGCTGTCCCTGGCGAGGCGGCGGTTGATTTCCGGTAAGCGATAGTTGACACCTGAATCCACCATCCCGACACGTATTGGCTTGTTGTCACCGGGATGTTCTAATGGTTTTGCGGGCTCCCGTTCAATAAATTCCAGTGGCGGGTTCAGCCAATCGGGGGCGCCTTTTGGCTCAAGCTGTGTATCCAGTGTAACGATATTGATCGCCTGGCCATGCACGCTATAGTTAATCTTGCGCGCGACCTGCAGGCTACAATCGGCGCTTAGTGACAGCAGTACCAGGGGGTCGCCAAACTCGCCAAACAGTGAACTGATAAAACGGGACGGCTGGCCGGTGCGTTCGATGACATCCAGTTCCACGAGAGCATTGTTATCGACCTCAATGCGGTGCCGGGTGCCAACTATCGTTTCGCGAAACTTTATCTCGGATTTAACGATCGTCCCGGTCGCAAATCCCGGTGCAGGTTCGGCGGTGTCTTCCCAGTCCTGGCAGGTCGCCGTTGCGAACTCCAACAAGCGAACAGCTCCCCAATTACCCGCCAGAACACCGGTGGGCAGTAATAGCAATACCACACCCAGGCAGGATCTAACGGGACACAATAATCGCATAGATAGTTAATAAACGACCGACAGAGCCTTAATTATATCGACGATCACAGCGCCCGAACATCGTCATTCCCGAGATTCCCCCGTCATTCCCGCAACTTTCTTCGTCATTCCCGTGACTTTCCTCGTCATTCCCGCGCAAGCGGGAATCTTGCAACCCAGCCACTCTCACAAGATCCCGGATATTCGCTATGCGAATTCCGGGATAACGATTTACGGGACCGGGGCTTTTCTTATTGCTCAGAAACCTTGCTGCGTAGTAACTTCGTTTTACCGTGTTTCGTTTTGCTGTCCAGGCGTTTGCGTTGCGAATTTTTGGTGGGTTTGGTCGGCTTTCTTGCTTTTTTTACTACCGCCACGGTTTTAATCAGTTCCTGTAATCGCTCAAGCGCAGCCTGCCGATTTTTTTCCTGGGTGCGATGCTGCTGCGCCTTGATAATCACAACGCCCTCCTTGCTGATTCGCCGATCGCGCAGGTTTAACAGGCGTTGCTTGTAAAAATCGGGCAGTGACGACGCATTGATATCAAAGCGAAGATGAATCGCCGAGGAAACCTTGTTGACGTTCTGCCCGCCGGCACCTTGCGCCCGGATTGCCGACAGTTCAATTTCGTCATCGGGGATTGAAACGTTGCGTGAAATTTGCAGCACGACGGGATTATCCCAAAATTACAACCCGGTTTATAGAGACCGGGAAAAGAGTGATGATAGTATCATCAGACCCTGGTCCTATGTTTCACCTACGACGATTCCCGGTTATAGATGACCGGCATCTGCCCCTGCCACCGGTTCCAAAGGTCATCGTCAGTGATCAGCTCGGCCATGAAGTGGCCAACGTTGATTCGACTGGTTTTACCCGCATCGAAGATCGCACTCCGAATCGGTGAAGGATGCACTTCATACTCGCTGACCTTGTCTTCATTGACAAGCGTGTCCGGACGAACAGCAGCCCACTCAATTACCCCGTCCTGTTGGCCAATATTGACTCGCAGATAAGCTGCTGCCTGCTCGTTATCTCGATGCGGAGGCAGCAGCAGACGAATCAACCCGATAACGCATTTTTCGCCAAACGAAATCGACTCCTCGAGATCGCGGTTTCTATTACCGGTCGTATTCATGAGTACAAACCTGACTGGTTCGGTTGGTTTATTCGCCTTAACAGCATTACACAGTCGTCGTGTCGCATCGGTCACGAGATGCCGTGGATGGCCGAAAATCCCCTTGAAACTCAGGTTGTGCCCCAGGCACGAGGCCACCGCGTCACAGCCTTTGACGTACTGGACCATCTCGGCGTCGCTCAGATCCAGTACGCTGGCCTGGATCAATGACAGGTTCTCCTGGTTCCTGAGGATTTCGGGCAGATTTTCGGGCGATCGTACAATTGCCCTGACCTGCTGCCCACGATTCAGCAACTGCTCCAGCAGCTGTCGTCCGGTAGCGCCGCTTGCGCCAACCACCAGGGTCGTCATTTTCGGCCTCGCCCGGGAGTTACTGATTTCAGGTACTTGCAGGAACTGCCCATATAATTGGTTCTGTTTTGTCTGTGCACCCGAAGCGATAAGGTCCTCTCGTGATGCGAGTCTAATCTTGCGTTTAGCCAGAGTTTCAAATGGTTCAGGCGCCTCGAGGAATGCTGGAGACTTGGGGTTGCCAGGATGTTCGGGTGACGATTAAGTTCAGCTTCGCTTTTTCCATTTTCCTTAATGCCTAATTCACTACCCTGTTCCATGATTTGGCCTTTAACTTGTTGTTAAATAATGTTGAGGGAATGATGCTAACAGTAAATTTGTGCAGTGCAACATATTAATAGGAAAACTGCCGCTCGAGCACAATCTATTGAAAACAGCTGATCGGAATATGTACCAGGCCAGGCAAGCGGGAATACCCTACAAAATCAGGAAATAAAACGCTTCCTCAAGGTTTACGAATCGGGATTAATAATGCTACTTTCGTTGTTTGATTGGCTGACGAGTGCAACATGTTTTACAAAACCAGCGAACCTCATGGTTTACCGCATAATCCGTTCAAAAGTTGCGTGGCACCAAGGCCCATTGCCTGGGTGAGTTCAATCGATCCCAACGGCATCGTGAACCTCGCTCCCTACAGTTTTTTTAACGCGGTTGCGAGCGACCCGCCAATGGTGATGATTTCCTTTAACGGCTACCACGAGCACGGTGGCGAAAAGGACACCCTGGCCAACATAAAATCGAGCGGTGAATTCGTCGCCAACATGGTGCCGCGGGCGCTCAAGGACGTGATGAATGTCACCACCGCGCCGGTGGCGCACGAGGTCGACGAACTGGAGCTTGCCGGGTTAACCACCGAGGACTCGATGCTGGTGAAACCGCCGCGAGTCAAGGAGGCGCCCATTCACCTGGAATGCGCCTTGCACCAGGAAATCAAGCTGCCCTGTACTCTAAAGGACAGTATCAACACCATGATTATCGGTCAGGTACTCGGAGTGCATATCAGGGATGAGGTTCTTACCGACGGCATGGTCGACTTGTCAAAAATCGAACCACTTGCGCGCCTTGGATACCTGCAATATAGCGCGGTCGAAAATCCCTTCGTGATGAGGCGACCGCAGGACTAATAACGTCAACTGTCATCGTCCGCCGCAAGCGATTCCTGGAATCCGGGCGGCAGGTTGGATGAATACCTGGCGAGTCCGTTCTTAAGGAAATGTTCACGCATCGGTTGGCCGTTCCCGTCCAGAGCCCGCATTTCCGATTCGGGAGTGGGTTCCTGGACTGACGGCCAATGACCCGGCTGGAGCCCGGACCCCTCGGCAGCGATATCCAGTGGATCGTCTTCGCTGATTGCCGGGGTCTGCTCGAGATCCATGAACTGCCAGGTCGCCTCTAGCGGTATATTATTATGCGGGTCATAAAAATAGATCGACCAGAACAAGCCATGATCTACCGCGCCCTCAACCTCGATCCCGGCCGCCTCGACCCGATCCTTGAGGGCAAATAATGCTTTCCGCGACTCCACCGTGAACGACACGTGATCGAAACCCAGCGGCAGGGTGGTGCGATCGCCGGGAAATTTTCGATTCATGACAGTCGCACCTTCGTATTCGAAAAATGCGACGTGGGTAGCGCCATCGGCAAGCTGGAAAAAGTAATGCCGATAGCCATCGTGACCAATGCCGGCACTCAGCTCCAAACCCAGCAGGTCACGGTAAAAACGAATGGTCGTCACCATGTCGTCAGTGATAAAAGCGAGATGGTTTATGCCTTGTAGACTCATAGCAATTACCCGGGTTATCTGATCTGTATTTGGTATGGAGGGACTTTAAATTCGAAGGCTATCACAAGTCTTATTGGCAGGCTGGAAAATTCAAACCCGTCAATTCCCATGTTGATGATCTACTAATGCCTCGGTTTTTAAGCTACGCTGAATCGTAGCATGCCAGTGCATCAGCGAGGCAATGGATGGTCACCACACCTTTGTATTTCCCCTCATCAACGACAAAGATATAACTGGTATCCTCTCGCTCCATCATGGCCAGTGCCTTGATCGCCGAGGAGGCGGATGTGATTGACAGATGTGGCTCCTGTTTATACTGATCAACGGTGTTGCTGAGTAACCATTCTGCAACGGTCTTCATATCCTGCAGGTTGGTTAGCTGCTCTCCCAGGACATGGGCCATTTCCACCAGGTATTCCGGAAGACAGCCATGCTTGAGGATATTTTTCAACGTAACCCGCCCGGTTATTTGGCCGCTAACATCGCAAAATGGTAGGCCGGGTGTATTCGCCCGGGTACATTCCTCAAAAAGCTCCCGCACAGTCATCCCTGCTTTTGCGACCGTGGTGGCAATCAGCACCTGCTCTACGTTCATTGAAATTTACCTGTCGTCATTGGTTAGAGATACCGGAAATAGACGTAAAAGCTGGCAATACCAATACTCAGCAACATCATTGGAAAAGCCATCAGCATAAAAGGCAGGAACCGGATGCGGTGACCCGCGCGCTCGGCAAAACCGGCCACGATAAGGTTGGCACTTGCCCCGACGAGGGAGCCATTACCACCCAGGCAAGCACCCAGCGCCAGCGACCACCACAGCGGCATGAGGTATTCGGCACCGCCGAAAGTCGGCGCCATGGATTTGATAACCGGAATCATGGTCGCTACGAACGGTATGTTATCCACGACCGCCGATGCAACAGCCGAAACCCACAGGATAGTCAAGGCTGTAACGGTAAGATCTCCGTCGGTATAGTTGATGACAATGTCCGCAAGAATTCGCAATACACCGGCCTCCTCGATTCCCTTGACCGCGATGAACAAGCCGATGAAGAAAAAAATGGTGATCCACTCGACCCCACCGAAGGTCTTGTTGACCTCCTCTGACTGCTCCTCGGCACTGTTCTTCAGATTGGACAACAGCAGCAGCAAGGCTGCGCCAAACATGGCGATAGTAGCGGGTTCAAGCCGTAGCGGATGCGCTAGCACAAAGCCTGAGATCACCAGCGCCAGCACAAACATCGACTGTTTCAACAGCCTCACATCCGTTATTGCTTCCTTCTCCTTGAATTTCATAATCCGTTCGCGCGCATCCGCGGTGGCGTGCATACTGCGCCCCCAGACCAGGTAAATAATTCCCAGCGTAACTGCAAAGATAAAAGGGATTATGGGGGCGAGGTTGATTAGAAAATCATTGAATGACAGCCCAACCGCCGAACCAATCATGATGTTCGGTGGATCACCGATCAGGGTGGCGGTGCCGCCGATATTCGAGGCAAAAATTTCGGCAAAGAGGAAAGGATAGGGGTTGATCTTCAGTTCATGGCTGATCAGGAGCGTAACCGGCGCGATCAGCAGCACAGTGGTGACATTATCGAGTAGTGCGGAGAATAACGCCGTAACCAGCGAAAGCATTAATAATATACCCCAGGGGCTGGCGTTGACCTTCTTGGCCGACCAGACCGCAACAAACTGGAAAATACCACTACCCCGGGTGATGGCGACGAT
>Ga0265303_10000797_pt1 | contig 18622 bp, 16 predicted proteins | sample Helome_2_FD_192494 | JGI IMG/M metagenome (GOLD analysis project Ga0265303, IMG submission 192494) | Marine sediment microbial communities from subtidal zone of North Sea - Hel_20160317 (Illumina Assembly) | ecosystem: Environmental > Aquatic > Marine > Subtidal zone > Sediment ... | reverse complement strand
AATCTGCTCGCCCAGTTGGCGGTACTGGGTGCGGCGCTTTCATATGCATTTGCCGGGGTCTACGCGCGACGATTCGCCCGGTTGAAAATAGACCCAATCGTTGTGGCGGCTGGCCAACTTGTCATGTCGTCGCTCATCATGATCCTGCTCGCCCTGGCGTTTGCGGAGCCGAACCAGCTTGTCGAATCCAGCGCCAGGGTATGGATTGCGGTTGGTTTAATGGCGGTCTTTTCGACAGCACTCGCGTACATCCTCTATTTTCGGCTTCTGGCGTCGGCCGGCGCTACGAATGCGATTCTTGTTACGTTGCTAATTCCGGTTACCGCGATCCTGCTTGGTGCCTCCATTCTCGACGAGCGGCTCGGGTGGTTGCACTTCCTCGGGATGGTCGTGATCGGGCTCGGTCTTCTCGTGATCGACGGCAGGCTGTGGCATCGGATTATTCGTACCCGCAGGGTCATGAGCTAGAATTCCCGGAAATTCACGATTACGGCCTGCGCAAAGACAAAGAGCGCCAAGTATCGCTGCACGATATGGATGACTTCGCATGCTGATTGGTCTTTTGATGATTCTGGTTCCCTGCACCGTCTTCGTCTCTACGTTTGTGCTCTCAAGACGCCTCAAGCCATGCCTGCGTAAGGTGTATCGAATCTTCGGTGGATTTGTTGTATTTGTCGGCGGCGGTACGTCTGTCTATCTGGCATGGTATGCCGGTGACCAGGGCGGTATTGCCGCCTATTTTTTTCAAAAAGCGGTCATTTTTGTCTACGTAGCACTCTCATTGTCGGTCGTCGTTCTGAACCGGATCCTGCGCACCATCGAGACAGGAAGGACCAGAATTTAGATAGCAGCAGTCCGGGATTGCTGTGTCGATTTGCGGGAAAGCGGTCGTTCAGGACCGCAACTATTTCGGCAGCAAGTCCATGTCACCGTCGTAGTCCGATCCAAGCATTTGCTTACGAATCAACGGAATCGGCGGCACGCCGTAGCTCAGAAACTGATCGTGAAACCTGCCCCACGCCTCTCGCCCGCCGCGCCCGGTCGTCCAGTCATCGCGTAATTTGTTGATCATCAGTTTGCCGAGCGTGTAATTCAGATAGCCCGGATCGTAGGTACCGCGGTAAGCCTGCTGGACCGCGTTGCCGTAATCCATAAAGGCCTTGTCCTCGAACATGGCCTGACTTTCCTCGACAGACATGTCCTCGGTGTGCAGGCCGATCGCCGACATGTATCGAACGTTGCGTCGAAGTGCATTGAGCAGCTGCCCGATACGAACTTCCGGGTCGCCCGCACCCAATCCGGCATCGACCATCATCTGCTCAGTGTAATGTGCCCAACCTTCGCTGAACGTGTAGGTGCCAAAATGCTGGCCGACGTTGTTCTCTGCCCGGTTCGAGTGCAGGAATTGCAGGAAATGCCCGGGCCACACTTCGTGTACCGATACGGCCAACAGGCTTGCCTCGCCGAGTACGTACGCGCGCTGATCTTCTTCTGACCAGCTCGGGTCGGGTGGCGCGATAAAGTACGTCGACGGCATGCCTGTTTCGAAGGGGCCCGGGATGTTGATGTACGCGAAGTTGAATCGGCGATGAGGTGGTGCCTCGTCGACGAGCGCGTCCTCGGTGCCCGGTATCGATGCGATTGCGTTGTCTTCGACGAACTTCCGCAGTGCCGGCAGCTGGCGTCGTGCCCCGGCAACCGAGCCTTCGGGAGGCTTGCGGTTTTGCACCTGCCGCACGCAGTCCAGCGTGCTCTCCCCTGGTGCAAACTCGGCGCAGGCCGCATTCAGCATCTCGAGGTTACGATCAAGATCTCTTTGCCCGGCAGTTTTGAGCTCGGCAAGCGTGATGTCGACGCCTTGTCCGGTCCGCAGCATTTTGAGGAATCGTTTCTCGCCCAGCGCATAGTCGTTCGTCGCCGTAGCTTTCAGCCCGTCGAGCCAGGCCACGCTCTGTTGCAGGGCTTCGATTGCGGCGCCATTGGCAGCCGCGAACTGTCGCTGCAGCTGCTCGTCTTCAACCGACCCGAAAATCTCCGGTACTGTCGTTCCGAGGTATTCGACCATGCCGCCCAGGACCTTGTAGCCCATTTCGACGTACGGTGCCGGTAACGGTGGAGCGAGGTTCTTTTTCATCTGCCCGAGCATGCCCGGCAGCTGTGCGATGTAGTCCGTGTACGCACGCAGGCGCTGATCGAGCGGCGCGTATTCGCGGTCGGTGAACACGCTGATGCCGATCTCACCCGAATAAAAAAGTGGATTTTTGGTCGGAAAATCCGAATCCCGCAACCAGAAGAGCTGCCCGCTCAGATACGTCGACAGATAGTCGCGCTCGAAAGCTTCGATGCCCTCGAGATCGTCGTAAGTGGCAGCCTCGGCCAGTACGGATTCGATCCAGATTGCGTAGGTCTCGAGCCCGGCCGCGCTCATGTCCGACATCTGGCCATCGTACTGGTGCAGGCCTGCATCCGTGCCGGATTCGGGATTCTGCCGATAGTAGTCGTCAATTACCGTGACGACGAAGTCGGCCCAGGGCAGTCTTGCCTCGGCTGCCGGTGGTGCAGTCTGGTCGTTGTCCCCGCTGCACGCAGCAAGCGCCAGGCTCGCGACGAACGCGAGAAATATCGTTTTTCTCATTATGAAGTTCTCTTCTTTTTTTCTCAGTCGAGTCCGAGCTCTGCAATGCCTTGCTTGAACGTAATGTCTACCGGGATACTCGCGCGAGTAAGGCGATCGAGATCCGCCTGCAACGTCTCGCCGATAACACCTTTCGTATTTGTGAGCTCCAGTGCGCCGTCGTAGTCACCATCGCCTTGCAGCGTCAGCAACAGCCGCGATAAGGCGTCCATCGCGACCTGCATTCGCTCAAAGTCGACGCGGTAGGTTCCCGCCTCCGGGTCTCGCAGAAAGGCGCCTTTGTCCACAAAGAAATTGAATCGCACCATGTTGGCCTTGCCATGCGCGCTACTGGCGCCGAATCGAATGGAACGGAAAACGCTGGTCATGAACGTCACGTAATAGTCACGCAGGTCGACGTCACCGAGTTCTCCTGCGTCGTGCAGTTCCGTGATCATGTAGAGACCGAGGATGTCGGCCTTGCCCTCCTCCATGCTCGAGGCCAGCTCGAGCAGGGCCTGCCGCACCGTACCCTTGCCATTGATCGTATTCTTGATGCCGAGCCCGTGCGCGACTTCGTGAAACATTGTGTTGGCAAAAAACGCATCGAAAGTGACGTGCTGCCGCTGCGACTCGTCCACCAGCACCCCGGCGATAGGTTGCAGGATCTTTTCAAACTTGGCTTCCATGGCGTTCTTCAGTTGCAGTCGCCGTGTGCCCTTCTGCAACTGCACGTCTTCGTCATTCGGCAGATTGATTGCAATCGTCTTCGAACCGGCGTTGCTGTGCCCTGCGTAATAGACGACATCGTAAGCATTCAGATCCGAATCCGAGCCGGGCGATTCCTGCTTGTAAGCATCGGGCACAGGCAGTCCCTTCTGCAGTTCCGGCAGAAAGGTCGCAAACTTGGCGAGCTGCGCACTCCAGTCGAGATCCTTGATCAGAACATAGGACTCATAAGCAGCACGGTAACCGAAGAGCCGATCCTCGTAAGTTTCGATCGGGCCGATCACGACATCGATTTCATTGGACTTGACATCCATCCAGTAGAGGTCACTCATCTGGAACTCGTCGCTGATCAAAGCAGCAGCCCGCAGCTTGAGATAGTTGGCGAAATTCGGATCTTCAGCCAATCCGGCAGCCTCGCGCAACAGGTCCGCGGCCACCTTGAGCTCTTCGGCATATGCAACGTGGTAGGGAACGAGCTTGAGCTTGCCGGCATCGTCGCGACGTATCAGTGAGTAGAGCCCGTTCTTGCCCGGCAGGTAGGCGGCATCGAACTCTTCCCTTGTCATATCCTCGGGGTAAAAGTTCGCGCCGAGCGGTTTCGGCCCGACGTCCTTGATAAACGGCTTCTCGTCATCGAGGCGATCCCAGGGCCCGTAATTCAGTGCGGCGAATCGCCCCGTTTCGTCACTGCCAAGTGACGCCAGCCACTCCTTGTGGTCGTCGCCATAAGCCTGTCTCCAGAACAGGTCGTCCATGATCTCCGAGGCCTCGATCAGCACTCCGATCATCCTGCGCTGGTTGTCGGTCAGGTCACGAAGGTCTGCGGTCAGCGCGAAGTCTGCGTAGATTTCCGGCCGCGGTGTGACGACTACAGCCGAATCGACCACCGGCTCCGGCGGCGTTTCCGCGCCGCAGGCAACGAGAAACATAGCGAACAAAACGACGTGTGACTTCCGAAATGACATGGCAGATTCCACCGTGGGCTCCGAAAAAAGAGCCCGATTATCGCATTTATTGGTAACGACCGGCATGTTAGAGGTCGACCAAAGTAACGTCCCGATATGTCAGATCCTCACCGAGAAACTGGCCGCCGACGCGCGCGAAACGGGTCGCACCGTCGGTCGCCAGCAGAGTCAGCGCACCCGGGCTGACCTGTTCATTGCCCAGAACCAGTTCCGCGAGTAGCTGCTTCGCCGCTGAAGCGGTCGTGCTGGCCGAATCGACGATCGACGTGCCCGGGTCAAAAACGCTGGCGAATGTGTCGCGCAGCAACGGAAAGTGGGTACAGCCGAGGATCACACTATCCGGGTGACGCGATGCGGCATCGACGTCGTCGAGATAGCGCCGCACGATCGACTCCGCGATCGCATCGTCGTTCCACCCTTCCTCAGCAAGAGAGACGAGTAGCTCGCAGGCCAGTTCGCTGACCTCGGCGCCCCGGTCCTTCGCCAGTATGGCCTCGCGATAGGCGCCGAGCCGCACCGTCGCCTCGGTCGCGAGCACGAGATGGCGCCCCCCCGGCCGAGCCTCGACGGCGGCCGATGCGCCAGGCTCAACGACGCCGATGACGGGCAACGGGCGCATTTGCCTGCGCAGGGCTTCGAGCGCTACGGCCGACGCCGTATTGCATGCGACGACCAGAAGCTTGATGTCACTTCGCTGTAACTGTGCGGTAGCCTGGCACGCGTAGCGCGAAATCGAATCCGGACTCTTCGTGCCGTACGGGAGACGGGCCGTGTCGCCGAGATATACGAGATCTTCATGCGGCAATGCCTCACGCAAAGCCTTGAGTACCGTCAGGCCGCCGACTCCGGAGTCAAATACGCCGATGGGCAGAGCTTTTGCGAGTGATGCATTCATCCGGGCATTGTACTGTGGAATAATCCGGCACCACTATCGATAGCAGAATCGCCTTGCAAAAAATTTCCTACGGAATCATCGGCTTCATCGCGCTGTTGCTCGTGATCGGTCTCGTGTTACCCCGGCATTCCCGCGTCGAGGTCGAGACCCGCATCGACGCACATCCCGCCACTGTGTTCGCGCTCGTCAACGACTTTCACAGGCACAATCTGTGGTCGCCGGTGACCGCATCCGACCCGAACGCACGCATCGTATATTCAGGCCCGGAGCGCGGCGTCGGCGCAACGCGGAGCTGGGACGGCGCGATCATGGGCCTGGGGACCGAGACCATTACCCGGAGCAGGCCTTTCGAGTATGTGGAAACATCCATCAATCCCGATGGTTCCGGCGCGGCGCGAACCTGGTTCGAGCTGTCCGCCGACGGCGACGCGACGATAGCCAGATGGAGCTACGAGACGGATTACGGGGCCAACATTGCCGGGCGTTATATCGCTCCGCTGCTGGCCCGCATCATCGCACGCGATCATGAGCAGGGACTTCTGGGTCTCAAAAGCCTCGCGGAATCACTGCCCAGAGCGGATTTGAGCGACATCGAGATCGAACAGCTGGTTGTCGAGGCAAACGACATCGCCTACCGATCGACGACCTCCACTCCGGAGCCCGCGGCGATTTCGGATGCAATGGGGGACGCGTATTTCGAGATTCTGACGTTCATAGACCGGCAAGGTCTCGCCGAGGCCGGAGCGCCGATTTCGATAACGCGCTCGTTCAGCGGCGGCAAACTGCTCTTTGACGCCGCAATACCGGTTCGCGGCGTCAGTCAGTTAACGCCGAGGGACGGCTCACCGGTCAGGATTGGTCGCACGTATGCCGGAAATGTCATACGCGTGCGGCATATAGGCCCATATCGGAATCTCGGAGAAACCCATCGCAAGGTCGCGGCCTATCTGGCGGCGCTGGGGCTCGAACGAACCGGAGACGCCTGGGAATCGTACGTGAGTGACCCGACCAAAGTGCCCGAAGCGGAGCTACTCACCTACGTCTATTACCCCGTCGGGCTCTAGCCTAGCTCGATTTGATGAGAAACGGCGGCACGACCTTCGTGTCGCCGCCGTCGAGCGGCAACAAGGCCTGACCGCTGTCCCCCAGACGCGAGATCTCGCCATAGAGCGCGACGATTGTGACAGCGCATTCCGAGGCTTCTTCTACGGACATCTTGCGCACCGACGCGCAGATCGGTCCTTCTCCGTTCAACGGCGTCACCCGATTCATCAGGTGTTTTACGTCAGAGAATGTCTGCTTTAGCGCGATAGGTAATTCGTCTTCACCAACGGCCGCAAGATTTTCTTCGTAGGCCTTTATAAGTCTTTGTTTTATATGGCCATGCCCGGAAAGCACCGAGACGGCGGCGTAAAAGCGGTCCACGTGGTACAACATTTCCACTCCAGCGTTCTTTATTGTTAGGCCGCTTTTTTTATTGCTGGCGGCTTCGTTACGCTATAGAGCAACTACCTCTTGTAGTCCCGGTCCTCTCAGCCGGCGATTCCCTTCTTACTCTCGATCTTTCAGTTACCTGCGTAGGGTTCTTATAGCAGACATTGTAAAGTGCACGCAAGTGGTGCAACACCTGCTACTTCTTGCGGATCTCGATCGTCCAATGCTCGTCCCCGAGTTCTCGCTCGATCGAGAACAGCGGCTCGGCCTGACCCACCGCCCAGCCGGTGGCCAGAGTCTCGGTCATGATGTAGCCACGATGGACTTCGAGCGCTTTTTCGACGGCTTCCGAGCCCGAAATTCCAAGCTCGATGCGATCCGAGACCTCCAGGCCGGCCTGTTTGCGCGCGTCCTGCACGGAACGAACGACTTCGCGCGCCCAGCCCTCGTCTACGAGCTCACCGCTGAGTGTCGTATCCAGTTCGACCAGATAGCCGCCGTCTTCGGCACAGGCGAAGCCTTCGGCAGCCTCTGTCTCGACAAGGAAGTCATCGGGCCCCAGAGGGTCATCGATCATCGGGACTTTGTATTCTTCTCCTGCAGCCGTCGCTCGCGCGATGTCCGCGCCGTCCGCGTCCACTTCCAGCCACTTCTTTAGAGCAGGAATCTGCTTGCCGTAGCCGCGCTTGCCGAGCGCGGGCATATTCGGTTTGATCCGATAGCGCACGTGGCTCGCATCGCGGGGAATGAACTCGATGGCCTTGACGTTGAGCTCCTCGAGAATTTGCTCCTGGTTCTCCTCCAGTGCATGACGCGCTCGCTCGTCCGGTGCGCGCACGAGAACCCGCTGAAGCGGCTGCCGCGTCCGGACCCCGGACTGCCCGCGTGCCGCGCGGCCAAGACCGACGACCTTCTGCACGACCGCTACGTTGTAGAGCAGCCCCTCATTCTTCCAGACCGGATCAGGCTGTGGCCACTGGGTCATGTGCACGCTGTCCGGAGCATCGGGGTCCACACGTTTCACGAGATTCTGATACACGTGCTCTGCAAGGAACGGAACAAAAGGTGCCATCAGCTCATGGGCCGTCTTGAGACATTCATACAGTGTCAGATACGCGGCCTGCTTATCCTCGACGTCTGTCGACTTCCAGAAACGGCGGCGATTGCGGCGTACATACCAATTGCTCAACTGATCGACGAAGGACTCGAGCGCGTCTCCGGCCGTTTTGGCATCGTAATCGTCGAGTGCTTTCGTCACAGCCACAGTCGTCTCATGCGCCAGCGCCATGGCCCAGCGGTCGATCTCCGGTCTTTTTTCGACCGGGATGTCACGGCTCAGGTCGACCTCGTCAAGCCGCGCATAGAGCACAAAGAACCCGTACGTGTTCCAGAACGTGTTTATGAACGAGCTGGCCACGTCAGCGACGATGTCGACCGAGATTCGTTTCTGGACGTCGGGCGACAAGCGGGCCAGGAAGTACCACCGCAAGGCGTCGGCGCCTACGGTGTCGAAGACATCGTAAGGATCGACGATATTACCGAGCGACTTGGACATCTTCTTCCCGTCCTTGTCGACGATGTGGCTCAGACAGACACAGTTCTTGTAGGCAACGCTGTCGGAGACCAGCGTTGCGATCGCATGCAAGGTATAGAACCAGCCACGCGTCTGGTCGATCGCTTCGCAAATAAAGTCGGCGGGAAAGTGCTTCTCGAATATCTCCTCGTTTTCGAACGGGTAATGCCACTGCGCATAGGACATAGCGCCCGAATCGAACCAGCAGTCGATGACTTCAGGTACCCGGTGCCAGTTCCTACCGTCTGCCTCGAAGGTGATCTCGTCGATCGCAGGTCGATGCAGATCCAGCTCGCTCAGCTTCTGGCCCGACAACTCCTCGAGTTCGGCGACGCTGCCGATACATTTGTATTCACCTTCGCCGTCAGTCCATACCGGTAGCGGGGTGCCCCAGAATCGCTCACGGGAGAGCGCCCAGTCGATGTTGTTCTCCAGCCAGTTGCCGAATCGCCCCTCCTTGATGTGCTCCGGTACCCATTTGATCGTGTTATTGAGCTCGACCATGCGCTCGCGAAACTCGGATGTGCGGATGTACCAGGCATTCTTCGCGTAATAAATGATCGGATCTTTCGTGCGCCAACCGAACGGGTAGCTGTGAGTAATTCGTTCGGAGCGAAACATCAGGCCACGGTCCTTGAGGATACGGATCAGCGGTTTGTCCGCATCTTTGAAGAACATGCCAGCGACAGGTGTGACCGCATCGATGAAATTTCCGTCCAGACCGACGCCGTGCACGACGGGCAAACCATGTTTCTGACCAAACGCCAGATCGTCTACGCCATAGGCTGGCGCTGTGTGGACGATGCCGGTGCCGCTTTCCGTGCTGACGAAGTCGGCCGGGTAGACCTGGAATGCCGCATCGCCATCGACTTCAAGATAGTCGAACAGGCGCTCGTAACGAGCGCCGACCAACTCGGCGCCTTTGACCGTCTTGATGACGCTGTGCTCGAGATCGCGAAGCACCGATTCCCGCAATGCCTCGGCAAGGATCAGCGTCTCCTCGCCCATCTTGCAATAGCTGTAGTCGATGTCGACGCCGACAGCGAGCGCAAGATTCGAAGGCAGCGTCCATGGCGTCGTCGTCCATACGAGGATCGACGTATTCTCCTCGCCGGCAATGCGGAACCTCACGGTGATCGAGGGATCCTCCGTATCCTGGTAACCCTGCGCCAGCTCGTGCGACGACAGTGTCGCGCCGATACGCGGATCGTAAGGCACGACCTTGTAGCCACGATAGATGAGGTCCTTGTCCCAGATGTTCCTGAGCAGGTACCAGACTGATTCGATGTAAGTATTATTGAGCGTGTAATACGCTTCGTCGAGATGTACCCAGAAGCCCATGCGCTCGGTCATCTTCTCCCAGTCACCGATATAGGTCATGACGGATTCGCGGCACAGCCGCGTGAATTCCGCAATACCGACCTTGGACTCGATCTCTTCCTTGTCATAGCTCTCGATCAGCCCTTCGTTCTTGAGGTGCTTCTCGACTTCGTGTTCGACAGGCAGACCATGGGTGTCCCAACCAGCCTTGCGCGGCGCGAAGTAGCCGCGCATCGTCTTGTAGCGTGGAAAAACGTCTTTGAAGGTCCGCGCGAGTACGTGGTGGATGCCGGGCTTGCCGTTCGCGGTGGGCGGTCCCTCATTGAAACTGAAGCGCGGGCGGTCTGCCGACATCGCCAGCGTCTTCTCAAAGGTCTCGTGCTCACGCCAGAATGCCAGCACCTCTTTTTCGAGTGCCGGTCCGTCGTAACGGCCATGAACTTCTTTAAACAAGACTTCCTTAGACCCCAAAACTCATTCTCCAAACAAAACCGCCCCGGACGCATCGACTGCGTCCGGGGCGACTTCAAAGTTCGCGGTACCACCCGGTTTCGCGACAATCTCGCGACTGCCGCCTCAAAGGTCCGATGACCCGTCGCCCGTCTCGTGGGCCGGCCGGCTGCGTCTACTCGAGACTATCTGGCTCTTTCGGGCAGCGACTCCGGGGTGATATTCGGCGGTTTTCGGCCCGGGGCTCTCACCATCCCCCGGTCGCTGGCGTCTGAATCGCCCGCCTACTCTTCCCCTTCAGCGTCTTGCGGCAACCTATTCGAATTTGCTCGCGCAGTCAACGCAGCGCAGCACGGTCGGATCGAACTCCAGCCGCCTGGGGTCGATCGGCTCCCCACAGTCGATGCACAGACCGTAGGTGCCGTCATCGATCCGTCGGAGTGCCGCGTCGATATTGCGCAGCATTGCCGCCCGGCGCTGACCCGACGCCTGGGCCATCGCCTGCGCCTGTATCGCATCCATGCGCGACAGGCGGCCCACTTTGGACTGGTCCAGTTCCACAATCGCTGCAGACTCCTCGCCGGAAGCGGCGATCGCTTCGAGTTCGGCTTTCAGTTTGAGCAACTTGTCGCGCATTCTGTGAGAATAACCGCAAATGTTCCCGGAACCCCATTTAATCGAGACCAACGGCATTCGCATGGCCGTCCACGAGACCGGAGAAGGCCCGCCGGTTATTCTACTGCACGGTTTTCCCGAACTCGCGTTTTCCTGGCGCTTTCAACTACCGGCTCTCGCCGACGCCGGCTTTCGGGCGATTGCGCCGGATCAACGCGGATACGGCCGCACGACGGCTCCGCCTCGCGTGGAGGACTATGGCATTCAGGAGTTGATCGGAGACATCAACGGATTGCTGGATGCATTCGGTCTCGATCGAGCCACGTTCGTCGGTCACGACTGGGGTGCGATGGTGCTTTGGCACATGTCGCTCGTGTGCCCCGAGCGCATTGAACGGCTGGCGGTTTTGAACATTCCGTTTATCCCCAGACCGCCCGTCGATCCCATCGCCCTGTTCCGTCAGGCCCTCGGCGACGACTTCTATATCGTCAACTTTCAGGACTCGGATGAGGCGGACCGGGCGTTCGCGGCCGATCCAGGCCATTTCTTCGACATGATGATGCGCAAGAACCAGGTGACCCGGCGACAGTTCGAACAGCTACCGCGGGCGAAGAGAGTGCTAAGTCTGCTCGAAACGTTTCGACGGCAGGAATCGGGTGGCGAGCCGTTACTGAACCCGGACGAGCGTGACTATTACGCGGCAGCTTATGCCGCGAGCGGTTTCACGGGCCCGGTCAACTGGTACCGCAACTGGACACGCAATTGGCAGAGCCTCGAAGGCGTGCCGCAAACCGTCAGCCTTCCGACATTGTTCATCGGCGCCGAGGATGACGTCATCATCGCGCCGGAACAGATCGAGGCGATGCGGCCCTGCGTGCCAGATCTCGAGGTACATATGCTCGCCGGCTGCGGTCACTGGAGTCAGCAGGAGCAGCCGGACGAAGTCAATCGGATCTTAGTCGAGTGGCTAGGTCGCTAGCACCTTTCGCATAGGAGAAATAGGCGGCGAAGCCGGCTATCAGAAAGTTGATGATCTCGGGCATTGTCACGAAGCCCGCGCCCGTTTCGAGCATGCGCTCGGTGACGACCATCGACCGCAGCGCCATGTTGAATATCAGCGCAATCAGGGTTGCCAGCGACTCGATGACCCCGACCGCTGTTGTCCACGCCGGGCGCCAGATCATTAGCGCCAGGCACGCGAAACAGACAGCGTAATAGCCGAGCCGGAGCCCCGGCAGCGACTCGAGAAATGCCACGCGGACATTGATTCCAAACCCGAAATCCAGAGCCAGAAACAGCGCCGTGGCGGCGTAATAGACCATCAATATCCTGCGCGGCATGGCCCTAGGATTACTCGAGGCAAATTTTCGTGCAATATTTTCGGTCTGGACTTGGTCTATATAGCCAGGAACCCAAAAGGAACGGCCCATGCTGATAAAGAAACCCGCAGATATCCGCCCATCGGAGATCACGAGCAAGGATAACTATCTGAACCGCAGGGATTTTATCCGCGCGGGCGGTATTGCCGGCGCATCGGTACTGGCAAGCCCGGCGCTGGGGGCGATCGTGCCTGTAAAGCGTCGTGCCACCCTGCCTGATGTATCAAAGAGCGAATTCAGCGCAGACGAAGCCCCCAACAGCTACGAAGACGTAACGCAGTACAACAACTATTACGAGTTCGGCACGGGTAAAGGTGACCCATACGCCAACGCGCAGGACTTCGAACCGAGGCCGTGGTCGATAACGGTCGACGGCCACGCGGAAAAAAACGGCACCTTCCACTTCGAGGACTTCATCAAGCCCTTCGACCTCGAGGAACGGATTTACCGGATGCGTTGCGTGGAGGCCTGGTCGATGGTCATTCCCTGGGTCGGCATATCGTTAGCTGAGGTCGTCAAGTACCTGCAACCGACGTCGAAGGCGAAATACGTGGCATTCGAGACACTGAACGACAAGGTGCGCATGCCCGGCCAAAGAAATCGCTTTTCACTTGACTGGCCGTATCGCGAGGGCCTGACGATCGCCGAAGCAACCAACCCGCTGCCGATACTCGCTGTCGGTATTTTCGGCGAGACGCTACCCAACCAGAACGGCGCGCCGATTCGGCTCGTCGTGCCCTGGAAGTACGGCTTCAAAGGTATCAAGGGCATTGTTCGCATTAGATTTCTATCGAAGAGACCTCGAACCAGCTGGAACATGAGCGCACCTCAGGAATATGGCTTTTATGCCAACGTCAATCCCGAGGTCGATCACCCGCGCTGGAGCCAGGCAAGAGAACGCCGCATCGGCTCCGGCCTGTTTGCTCAGAAACAGCCTACCCTGATGTTCAATGGCTACGGCGAACATGTGGCCCACCTTTACGGCGGCCTGGACCTGCAGAGGAACTACTGACGCGAGTGAACACACTGCAGCGGGTGCGGTTCGTCGGGAAACCGATTGTCTTTTTGCTTTGCCTCGTGCCGGCGGCGCTCGTGGTGACTGACGCGTTCGAGCTGACCGGGCAACTCAGCGCCAACCCGATTGAGGATATTCTCGACCGTTTCGGCAACTGGACGATACGCTTCATCATGATCACACTCGCCGTGACCCCAATGCGGCGCCTGACCGGCTGGAACTGGCTGGTCCGCTTCCGGCGCATGCTGGGCCTGTTCACATTCTTTTACGCGCTCATGCATTTTCTCACCTGGCTGATACTCGACCAGGGCCTGCTCATGTCGGCGATCGCCGAAGACCTTGTCGAGCGACCCTTCATCACGATCGGGTTCGCTGCACTGCTGCTGCTGATCGCTATGGCCGTGACATCCACCAACGGCATGCGCCGCCGCATGGGACGCCGCTGGGACAAGCTGCACTACAGCGCCTACGCCGTTGGCGCATTGGGTGTCTGGCATTACTGGTGGCAGGTAAAGAAAGATACGAGCGACGCCTGGATTTATGCCGTGATCCTCGCCGTGCTGCTGGGCTACCGCCTGTGGTGGAAGCGCGCGCATAAATAAAAACCGGGGCGGCAAGCGTCGCCCCGGCTATCACACTCGGTCTGGTCGCTTTACGCGACTTTGACCGTGTGGCGTTCCGCCGCTTCCAGCTTCGGAAGAATTACGTTCAGGATGCCGTCTTTCAGTTCGGCTTCGACGTGTTCGACATCGACTCCGACCGGCAGAGCGATCGTACGCATGAACTCGCCGTAGCCAAGCTCATGACGATAGAACGTTTCCTTCTTCTCTTCTTCTTCGAACTCCCTTTCAGCCTCGATCATCAGCCGATCGCCGGAGATCGTGACTTCGACGTCGTCTTTTTCGACGCCCGGGAGTTCTGCCCGGACTACGAGCTCTTTGTCGCGGTCAAGGATATCGACCTTGAAGCTACTCTCCATGTCGGCAGCCATCGGCCACTTCCAGCCAAAGGGCTCAAACGTCTCCATCCAGCGGCGTGGCGGGAAGTCCTCGAAGAACTCCTCCATGCTGTGGGTGAGAGGCGCGGTCCGTTTTACGTCAACAAGCCTCTTGCGGGGCTCAATTTTGTGCAGCTTTGACATATAGCTCACCTCCATCCCATTCAATGGCTGGTAGTTTCCTACCAGCAATATGGATATATGGCTGCAACCGAAAAAACGACATCAGGGAAACTCCTGATTGCCTGTTCGCCATGCGAAATGCGTTAATGCGAGCATCGGAGAGAGACTCATGAGTGACACAAAAACCACAACTGATGCTCCTGACGAAGTGGCCGCAATCATCGAATGTGGTTACGCCACCTGGGCACGCGACGACGTCGACGAGGCCCTGCGGGCACGGTTCTCCGGTCGACGCATCCCCGTCGCGGGCGTACGACACGTCCGCGTATGGGGATTGCAGGTCGACGACGAGCGCGAGCTGCCTGGTCGTGAGCGCACCCAGATCCCCGATGAGGAGATCTGGGAGGTCAATCTGGTATCAGCTGACGGCTCGCATTACGAAGTCGACTCCAGACTTCTGAAGCCTGCCACCTGAATTAAACCGTTGATACTGCATCGCAGCGCCAACACGTTCGCGCGCCATCTCGACGGCCGCTTCGCGCGGTAACATCCGGCCACGCTTCATACGCTCGAGCATTTCGGCCGTGTTTCCCCGGACCTTCTCGTCGATGATCGGGAAAACCTCGCGTTCCGTACCGCCACCGTACTCGACAGCTGCACAGATAACACCACCGGCATTGGCAATGAAGTCAGGTACACAGAATACGCCGCGTTTATAGAGCATTGCTTCAGCGTCTTCGGTCACACCAATGTTAGCGCCAGGGACAATGAGCTTTGCGGTCACCGTCGCCTGATTATCGGCGCGAATCACGTCCGGCCGCGCTGCAGGCACGAGAATATCGCAGTCGACACCGACGATCGCATCGCGGTGCAGTCTTTGACCACCCTCGAAATCCGCGATTCGGCCGCCACTTTCGACGTGTTCGATCAATGCCGGTACATCAAGCCCTTCGGCACCGTACACGGCGCCACTGAAGTCAGCGGCTGCTACGAGAATCGAGCCCTTCGCGGCGAAGAACCTGGCCGCGTTCTTGCCGACCGCGCCAAAGCCTTGCATCGCGATCCGCGCACCCTCGAGCTGCATGCCGAGATGGTCTTTCGCGACGTCGGCGCTGGCGACGACGCCGTATGCCGTCGCACCGATCTCGTCGAGCGGAATTCCACCGAGTTCCTTCGGCAGACCCGCGCACTGCCCGCCTTCGTCCCTGACCCAGGCCATCGCAGCCTCGTTGGTGCCCATATCGGGTCCGGGTATGTAGTCTTCGAGTGGCCGTATCGCTTGTCCGAATGCGCGTATCAGCTCTTCCTTGAGGCCGATATCCATGGTCGGGTCAGCAAATATGACCGACTTGGCGCCGCCGTGTGGAAGTCCCGCTGCCGCGTTCTTCAGTGTCATGCCGCGTGCGAGGCGAAAACACTCCTCCAGTGAGACATCGGGCGCCATGCGTACGCCGCCGATGGCCGGCCCGGCGGCGACGTTGTCGACGACAACGATTCCCTTCAGGCCTATTGCAGGTTGGTAGACGTGCAGGATGGTCTTGGGACCAAGATCATCACAGAAGCGAAAAGCTGACCTGGTCATTTTGTTGCTCCCATTCGTTGTGATGTTGCAGAGATTTGCTCGAGCTCTTTCGTAAGTTGCTCGCGCAGAATAAATTTTTGTACTTTGCCCGTTACCGTCATCGGGAATTCGTCGACAAATCGCACATAGCGCGGAATCTTGAAATGCGCGAGTTCGCCACGGCAGAAACCGCGAATCTCCTCTTCGGTCGCGTGCTCGCCATCGCTCAGACGGATGCACGCGGCGATCTCCTCGCCGAACTTCGGATCCGGTACGCCGACGACCTCGACCTGGTCGATTTTCGGGTTCGTATAAAGAAAGTCCTCGATCTCGCGCGGATATATGTTCTCGCCACCGCGGATCAGCATGTCTTTGCTGCGACCGACGATACGCACGTAGCCGTTATGATCCATCGTTGCGGTATCGCCCGTGTGCATCCAGCCGCCCGCATCGATGTCCTCGGCCGTGCGCTCGGGATCGCCCCAGTACCCACGCATGACGTTGTAGCCGCGCACGCAGAGCTCGCCCGGAATTTCGGGTGCCGTGATGTGGCCATCATCGTCGACGATCTTGATTTCCGTGTGCGGCAGGGTGACGCCTACCGTGCCAACACGCAGTTCGACAGGATCGTCCGGCCGGGTCTGCGTAGAGAGTGGTCCGGTTTCAGTCATGCCATAGCCGATCGTAATCTCGCTCATGTGCATATCGGCGATGACCTGTCGCATGAGTTCGATCGGGCACGGCGCACCCGCCATGATGCCGGTCCGCAGCGAGCTCACATCGTATTTGGCGAAATCCGGATCATCGAGCACGCCGATGAACATCGTCGGTACGCCGTGCAATGCGGTGCAGGCCTCCGATTCGATGGCCTGCAGCGTCGCCTTGGGCTCGAAGCTCGGACCCGGGAATACAATCGCTGCACCGCTGGTCGCGCACAGCAGCGTTCCGAGCACCATGCCGAAGCAGTGATACATCGGCACGGGGATACACAGCCGATCTTCGGACGAGAAGCCGAGGATCGATGCCGACATCGACGCGTTGTTGATCATGTTGTGATGCGTAAGCGTTGCGGCTTTCGGCGCCCCGGTCGTGCCGCTCGTAAACTGAATGTTTATCGGTGCGTCGAAATCAATTCCGGACGAGATTCTGTCAAGCGCACGCAACGAACCTGTGTCGGCGCGATCAACCACTTCGCGCAAATTGAACATCCCGGGAACCTGGTCGTCTCCGAGCTGAATAACGACTCGAAGTTCCGGCAAGCGCTCGGCATGGAGATCACCCGGAGCCGCCGTGGCCAATTCAGGCGCCAGAGATTGCACCATGGCGACGTAGTCACTGCTCTTGAAGTTTGTTTCGGTGATCAAGGCCCGGCAACCCACTTTGTTGAGCGCGTACTCGAGTTCCGCCACACGATAGGCCGGATTTATGTTGACCAGAATCAGACCGGCATAGGCGCTGCCGAATTGCGCCAACAGCCACTCGGCGCGATTTGTCGCCAACATGCCGATGCGGTCACCGGGTTGCAGACCTGTCGTGAGCAGGCCTGCGGCCAGAGCGCGGGCATGTTCACGCAGTTCCTTCCAGGTCCAGCGGACCTGTTGATTGGCGACAACGAGAGCATCGTAATCGGGCCAGCGAGTCGCCGCACGTTCCAGAACGTCACCAACGGTCAGGCCCAGCAATGATGGCCCGCCGGCGCCGCTCGCATAGCTATGTCTGCGCGTCATGTTCTTTTTCTCCTTCGCAGAATAATGATCTCAATCAGCGGTCTGCAGCTGAATTGGTACAAGTACAGACTGGACCGTCGCGATGCGAAATCCAAAAAAAAGGCCCGAAAGAATTCGGGCCTTTTTCGTCTCGCTTGGAGCGCTGATTTACATCATGCCGCCCATGCCACCCATGCCGCCCATGTCAGGCATTGGCACAGCAGCCTCGTCCTGCGGCGCGTCGGCGACCATCGCTTCGGTCGTCAACAACAGACCTGAAACGGAGGCAGCGTTCTGCAGCGCGTACCGCGTGACCTTGGTCGGATCGAGGATGCCCTCTTCGATCATGTCACCGTACTCGCCGGTCGCAGCATTGTAGCCATAGTCACCCTTACCCTCGGCAACGGCGTTCAGAACGACACTCGCGTCGCCGCCAGCATTGTGCACGATCTGCCGCAGCGGCTCTTCGACTGCACGCTTCAGGATGGCGATGCCGACGTTCTGGTCATCGTTGTCGCCCGTCAGCTTGCCGATCGCGGCAACAGCGCGAATGAACGCAACACCACCACCCGCTACGACGCCTTCTTCAACGGCAGCGCGGGTTGCATGCAGCGCATCTTCGACGCGTGCTTTCTTTTCCTTCATCTCAACTTCGGTCGCGGCGCCAACCTTGATGACCGCAACACCGCCGGAGAGCTTGGCAACGCGCTCCTGCAGCTTTTCCTTGTCGTAATCCGATGACGAATCCTCAATCTCGCGGTTGATCTGCTCAACGCGGCCGTGAATGTCCTCGCTACGACCAGCACCATCAATGATCGTGGTGTTCTCTTTTGAGATCTGGATCTTCTTGGCCTCGCCGAGGTCATCGATCGTAGCCTTCTCAAGAGACAGGCCGACTTCTTCAGAGATCACCTGACCGCCGGTCAGGATTGCGACATCCTGCAACATGGCTTTGCGACGATCGCCGAAACCGGGTGCTTTGACTGCAGCAACCTTGACGATACCGCGGATGTTGTTCACGACCAGCGTTGCAAGTGCCTCACCCTCAACGTCTTCCGCAACGATAATCAGCGGACGGCCGGCTTTGGCCACGCCTTCGAGAATCGGCAACAGATCACGGATGTTCGAGATCTTTTTGTCGTACAACAGGATCAGCGGGTTCTCATGCTCAACCTGCTGGCTCTGCTGGTCATTGATGAAGTATGGCGACAGGTAACCGCGATCGAACTGCATGCCCTCGACGACG
>Ga0265303_10000796_pt1 | contig 18630 bp, 16 predicted proteins | sample Helome_2_FD_192494 | JGI IMG/M metagenome (GOLD analysis project Ga0265303, IMG submission 192494) | Marine sediment microbial communities from subtidal zone of North Sea - Hel_20160317 (Illumina Assembly) | ecosystem: Environmental > Aquatic > Marine > Subtidal zone > Sediment ... | reverse complement strand
CAAATATGGAGCCAGCGAAGGGACTCGAACCCCCGGCCTACTGATTACAAATCAGTTGCTCTACCAGCTGAGCTACGCTGGCCTCACAACTTAACATCTTAAAATTATTTTAAATCGGATCGATGTAAAAAGAAGCAGACCCGCCCATACTTAAAACAAACTTACTTAACGATCTCTAACCCAAATATCAAACTCTAAATAGTATTTTTATTGGGTTTTAAAATTGTTTATTAAGTAATAGAAGGTCAATATGGTTTAATATCATCTATTTTCTTAGATTTTCATCTATTTTATCCGAATTTTAATCATAAAGTCAATTCGAAACCAGCTATTCAGTCGCAAAAATTCATCCTCGAGGTATAGCGGATGGGACTTTCAGGATTCAAATTAAAAATATTCCAAACCCGATATTGACAGCCGCAATTACCACTATTTCAAAAACGTCAAAAAGTTGTCAGGAACCACTGCCGCAGGTTTGGATAATTCCCCTAAAGTTTAGCAAATTCTCGTCGATATCAGTTTAAGAAGTCCACCAGGAAAAGAATTCATGTGATATATAGTGTTCCAGAATAAGCATTATATTCCGGATGGAAAGGGACAAAAGAATTTTGGCATAAAATTAGCATATAATAAAGAGATTTATAGGTTAATTGGCGCTTTTGATATTAAAGATAATTGAAATGATATATAAACCCTTGACAATTTTAGTTATATTTGTTTTATCATTCAATAGGAATTATTGCCGGTTGAAAATTGCCGCCAGTTTCGATGTTGGTACAATTGACAAAACTCTCTAAGGAATTGAACTGATGACTCTTCGATATTTTGTTTTACCCGCTTTACTGCTGCTTTTGTTGAGTGGATGCACGCACCTTGCAAAGGACCATTCTGATTCACCTGGATCAAATCTTCAAACAGAAACCGGCTCATCCCGGTACCCCGATAAAAGCCTTCAGAACGGTAATCTGATCGAACGGGCTGGCTTGCGCGCGTCCGATCTATCTGCCACCGGCGAAGGGGATGCTGATTCTGCCGTTGACGGAAATGAAGAAGCTGTTTCCAATCTTGGCTCCAATTCTGATGGCCTTGGTTTGGATCCCGTATCGACGCAAAAAATCCAAACCCACCTTGATGAGGCTCTCGAGTTATGTGAAGTATCCCAGGAATACTGGCAACAGGGTGACTTGGAAAACGCGGTGGAAACTCTTGACCGCGCCTATGCCTTAATATTAAGCGTTGATACCTCTAACCGCCCCAAACTCATCCAGCAAAAAGAAGACCTGCGTTTTATGATTTCAAAACGCATTCTGGAAATTTATGCTTCGCGTAATATTGTCGTAAACGGAAATCACAACGCAATCCCGATCGCCATCAACCGGCACGTTCAAGCTGAAATTAATCTATTCACTACCGGCGGGGAGAAGTACTTTTTTATCGAATCTTACCGACGCTCAGGCCGTTACCGGGATCAAATTGTCAAAGCCTTGAAGGCAGCAGGCCTTCCGGAAGAATTGTCCTGGCTTCCGCTAATCGAAAGCGGCTATAAGGTCAATGCACTTTCGCGCGCCCGGGCTCTTGGTCTGTGGCAGTTCATTCCCTCGACCGGTTACAAATTCGGCCTGCAACGCAACAAGTTCATCGATGAACGCATGGATCCTGAAAAATCGACCGGGGCCGCCATCGAATATCTCAAGGAACTGCACCGTATTTTTGGAGACTGGGCAACTGTGCTGGCTGCCTACAATTGTGGCGAAGGCAGAGTTCTGAGAGTTATCAGAAGCCAAAATGTCAACTACCTTGACAACTTCTGGGATCTCTATGAACGGCTGCCACGGGAGACGGCCCGTTACGTTCCCAGATTTCTGGCCACCCTTCATATATTGAACAATCCCGAAACCTACGGACTTGATAGGGTTTCAATCGACCCGCCGATGGAATACGAAACCGTTGACATCAACAAGCAGGTCCACTTAAAAAATGTTGCCAAATCAATCGGTGTCAGCGAACAGGCTTTAAGGGACCTCAATCCGGAGCTTCGTTATCGAATCTTGCCCGGTGATAATTATCACCTCAGGATTCCCCCTGGCAACAGTGACTTGCTGATAGCCCAAATTGACCAGATACCGGTATCCCATCCCCCCCAAAGAGCCTATGTCTACCACCGGGTGCGCAACGGCGAGACGCTCTCGGTCATTGCACGAAAATACCGGACCAGTGTCAGAAGCATCATGCGGGCCAACAATTTGCGCCGCTCCAACTATATTGTGGCCGGCAAACGTTTAAAAATTCCGAGGCGCGGCTATATGCAAAGCAGTCCCCGTAGTGTCCAAAAGCCTCGCAACGGCCAGGCCGTTAATCATATTGTTAGAAAAGGGGATTCTCTCTTTACGATCGCCAAACGATACGGCACCACGACCAAAAAAATCCAGGAACTTAACCATCTGACAACCACCACTTTGCAAAAAGGGCAAGTCCTGATAATTTTCCCCGGTAAAAGTGAACCGCCGGCAGTAAACGGTTTGGCTACCTACGAAGTTCGGCCGGGAGACAGCCCCTTCTTGATCGCCCAGCGCCACCAGATGCCGCTGAATCGGTTACTCTATTTGAATCAACTGTATCCGGGCAGTAAGATATATCCCGGACAGAAGCTCTATATCGAATAGGAGAAATGTCAGAAGACAGAGGACAGAAATGATGGGTCCTTTGTCGAGCTATCTTAGAATAAATCGAATTGTAAAATACCAGTTCTGCAGGATCCCCAAATCACCTCCCAATCGTCTCCTTTTACTCTTTATTCGGCCGGCCTGAAGAGCCTTGTCTTCAGCCTGGCCGTATCCGGATTCTGCTTGCATCCCGTCTATATCCGCAGTAGGATGACTATTTCTTATCGGCGATGATATCCATATTCTGGCTGGCACCTGACCGGGGCAATATTGTTGATTTGGATTTTATCCCCCGTGGGAGCGGCTTCCAGCCGTGATATAAACCTCTTCCCCTCCCTAACCTATCGCGGCTAAAAGCCGCTCCCACAAACCAAAAACCGGTGGTCCTAAAACCAGCGACATTTGGTTTTACTAAAGAAGTTTTGATTATTGTGAAAGGAGGGATCCATGGGGAATTTGTCATTTGATCTTGAGAATAAGGTATTTGTGGTGACCGGCGGCAGCCGGGGTATCGGGTTTGAAATCACCAGGATGCTACTCGATCAGAGAGCCAGGGTTGCCATTTGCGGCCGCAAACAGGAAGGTCTGGATGCCGCCGCCGCCGAGTTGAATGCCGGCGACAATCTGCTGGCGGTGTCTGCCCATGTGGCCCGGGCCGAGGAGGTGGACGGTATGTTCAACCGCACCCTGGAAGTCTTCGGCCGCGTTGACGGGCTGATAAACAACGTCGGCATGAACATCGTGACCGGTCTGGTTGATGCCGATCCCGGGCTGTGGAACAAAATCATCGACAGTAATTTAAACGCCACCTTTCTATGCTCGCGCAAAGCAGGCCAAATTATGCGGGAACATAAAAAGGGTAAAATTGTGAGTATTTCTTCCATCGCCGGCCGACGATCGGCACCTTTTATGGGTATTTACGGGGTGGCCAAGGCCGGCATTGAAATGATGACCAAAGTGATCGCCCAGGAACTGGCCGCCTTTAATATCCAGGTCAATGCGGTTGCCCCCGGTATGGTCAGAACCAAATTCAGTGAACCGTTCTGGTCCAACAGCGAAATTTATGAGCAGATCATTAAAGCAATTCCGTTGGGTAGAATTGCCGAACCGGTCGATGTGGCCCGGGCGGTCTTATTTCTATGCTCGGAGGCCTCCGATTTTATCACCGGCCAGACCCTGATGGTCGATGGGGGTGCCAGCGCAGTTTAGAAGCTATCTCAATCAAAGCCGCCAATAGGTGACGCCTAATTTTTGGGCCTCTGCGGGACTGAAGCATCCCTTTACATCGATGACCAGCGCATTGCTGTCGGCACATCGTGCGGCAATGCCTTTAAGTCCTTCTTTTTGGTAAACCCGGTGCATGACGGCCAGAATGACGGCGTCCACTTCCTTGATCTTTTCCAGCGGCACCAAATTGACCCCGTAGTACTTGAAAGCCTCCTCCGGGTCCGCCAGAGGATCGCTGACCAGAACCGTCACCCCGTAATCATGAAGCTCGCGGATAATATCCACCACTTTGGTATTGCGCAGATCGGGCACATCTTCCTTAAAGGTGATCCCGAGAATCGCCACCCTGGCCCCCCGCACCTGTTTGCCGGCAGCGATGAGCATTTTCACCGCCCGCTCGGCAGCGTGTTTTCCCATGCCGTCGTTGATCCTTCTGCCGGCCAGAATCATTTCCGGATGATAGCCAAGAGCTTCGGCTTTAAAAGTAAGATAATAGGGATCAACCCCGATGCAATGGCCGCCGACCAGCCCGGGTTTGAAAGGCAGAAAATTCCATTTAGTCCCCGCCGCTTCGAGGACTTCATGGGTGTCGATCCCGATGATGTCAAAAATCTTTGCAAGCTCATTCATCAGGGCGATATTTAAATCTCTCTGGGTGTTTTCAATAACTTTGGCAGCCTCCGCCACTTTGATGGAAGAGGCCCTGTGAATTCCGGCCGTCACCACCTGACCGTAAACTTTGGCGAGCATGTCACAGGTTGCGGGGTCCGAACCGGATACGATTTTCATAATACTTTCAAGGGTGTGAACTTTATCACCGGGATTAATCCGTTCCGGAGAATATCCCACCGTAAAATCACGTTCGAATTTCAGGCCGGATTCCGCCTCCAGGATCGGAATACAGATTTCTTGTGTGGCACCCGGATAAACAGTGGATTCATAAACAATGCAGGACCCTTTTTGCAGATATCGTCCAACCGTGATAGAAGCTCCCTGTAAAGGACCCAGATCGGGGATACGATAATCGTCTATGGGGGTCGGAACCGCCACGATTATGAGCCGGCAGTCCGCAAGGAATTCAGGGTTATCGGTGTAATGTATTTGGGCCTGTTTGAGGTGCGCCTCGGTTACTTCCAGGGTGCGATCTATCCCGGATACAAGCTCTTTTATCCGGTCGGTTTTCAGATCAAATCCGACAACGTCAAAATGGGCGGCAAGATGCACTGCCAGGGGCAGACCGACATAGCCCAGACCCACAACTGCAACTTTATTTTCTCTGCTGATCAATGATTCAAACGCAACCATAGACATCTCCGGTCACCTGTAAATTTTTATAATTTTCATGTTGAGTTAAGGTAAAGTTTACCATATCTACCCGGATATTTCAGTATAAAACTGGGTGGATTGACCTTTCTTCAACACCGCTCTGTAAATTGGTTGCCTTTTCCTAGTATGAGGATTCAGGTGTCAGGTTACCAGGTGTCAGTATTGAACTGCAGATAAAAATAATTGATGGATGGTAATATACAAGCTCCAAGTGAATAACTGCAGGGGGAAGGATAGCGGACCTTGCAGTTGTTCATCCTGAAACCTGACACCCGACACCTGAATCCTTATTCGGCGGATTACCGGCAGGAAATTGAATATTAGAAAGACAATCATCCCGGAATGGATTACCGCAGCTCTATCAAGAAGGAGCCGAATACCGTGCATCAAACCAACTGGCATATAATTACCGGGGCGCCCTGCTCGGGCAAGACGTCGGTTATCAGGGAGATCGAGCAGCGGGGGATAACCGTCGTCCACGAAGTTGCAAGAGCCTACATCGACCGGCAGTTAGGCCAGGGGCTGCGGTTGGACCAGATCAAATCCGATATCCTGCAGTTTGAACGCCAAATTCTGCATGCCAAAATCAAGATTGAGGACTCGCTGGCACAAACCGAGCCCGTTTTCTTCGACCGCGGTGTACCCGACAGTATCGCCTACTTTGAATTGGAGGGGCTGGACACGGCGGAGCCTTTAAATTTAAGCCGGCGCAACCGCTACCGGAGAATATTTTTCTTCGAGCGGTTCAATTTTTTTAAGGACAAAGTTAGATCAGAAGACGAATTGATTGCTGGAAAACTAAATGGCCTTTTGCTGGCGGCCTATGGAAAAATCGGGTACGACATCATCATGGTGCCGGTGATGCCGGTTAAAGATCGTGCGGACCTGGTTCTATCAAATATCAACTAGGCTTTTTTTCTCGCTGGCGCTCAAATAGCGCCATTTGCCCGGCAGCAGGTTGCCCAGCTCGATGCCGGCAAAGCGTTTACGCTGGAGCCGGATCACCTCGTTGCCAACCTTGCGAACCATGCGGCGAATCTGTCGGTTTTTACCTTCTTGCAGAACTATCCGAAACCGCCTGGGGGAGATTCGGGTGATCCGGGCCGGGCGGGTTTTGGTTCCCATCAGCGGCAGGCCGTCACTCATTTTAATTAGCGCCCCATTCGAAATAGGCCTGGCCACCGTAACGTCATATTCCTTTTCGTGATCAAAGGAAGGATGGGATAAGCGGTGATGGATGCGACCATCATTGGTCAGCAGCAACAGCCCGGTGGAATCCTTGTCCAATCGACCCACCGGATAAATTCGTTCGGAGATATCAACCAAATCCACCACAACCTTCTCGCCGGGATGGCTGCAACTGGTCACGTAGTCTTTCGGTTTGTTCAGGGCAATATAGATCAGCGTATGAGAGGGTTGTATCGATTTGCCATCGACTTCAACCCGATCCTGGTTCGGATCAATTTTGGTGCCAAGTTCAACGATAGTCTCACCGTTCACGGCGACTTTGCCGGCTACAATGAGTTCTTCCCCTTTTCGGCGGGAGCAGACACCGGCCGAAGATAAAAATTTTTGTAATCGCATTTTACTCATTTTCAATCAACAGAGTTAATCGCGGCAGGATGCCGCTCCCACGCGACCGGGTACCTATATTTGCGATTTGAAATGTCCAATTTTGAAGTTAAACTTAAGTTCGGTAATCTGCATTGATCTTTACATAATCAATAGAGAAATCGCAGGTATAAACTGTTTCCACCTCTTGGCCCAGTTTTAAGTCGATGGTCACCGTGAATTCGTCTTGCTTTAAAACCTCGGATGCTTCCGCTTCTGCCTCTTTACCGCATCCGAATCCATTTTTGACCATCAGGGCTGTTCCAAAGAAAATATCTATCTTGGCAGGGTCCATGGAAATCCCTGCCCTGCCGACAGCCGCCAGGATTCTTCCCCAGTTGGCATCTTCACCGAAAAGTGCGGTTTTAAATAGCGGCGAATTGGCCACTGTGTCTGCGATTTTATGTGCTTCCGCTTTTGTCTTGGCGCCTTTGACGACTATCCCAACCAGCTTGGTAGCACCTTCAGCATCTTTGATCAGCCATTTTGCAAGAGCGATCATTGTTTCATCGAGCGTGGATTGAAATACTTCCTTTTGATTCTCACTGATCACTTGCACAGTCGAATGTCCATTGGCCAATATAAGAACGGTATCGTTGGTGCTCGTATCCCCGTCCACCGTCATGCGGTTTAAAGATCGATCCACCGCTTTTTTGAGCATCTCATGCAATGTATCCGGGCGGGCAATGATATCGGTCATCACAAAACACAGCATGGTCGCCATGTCCGGACGGATCATCCCGGCGCCTTTGATCGCACCGGTTACGTTAAATGGCTTACCGGCCAGTTCTCCGGTACGGGTGACGACTTTGGGCACCGTGTCAGTGGTCATGATTGCTTCCGCAAAATCGGATATGCCGTCGGGAGCAAGCGCCTTTATTAAACCGGGAGCGGCCGTCTCAATTTTATTGATCGGTAAAGGCTCACCGATCACTCCGGTGGATGCTACCAGGACATCGTCTTCATCAATCTTAAGTTCCCGGGCAACCAGGTGCCCCATGCGAATGGCACCCGGCATGCCCTGTTCCCCGGTGCAGCAGTTGGCGTTTCCGCTGTTGACGATAACCGCCCGGCAGGATCCGTTGGCTGTTCGTTGCTGATCAAGAAGCACCGGCGCCGCTTTGACAAGGTTGCGGGTAAACATCGCGGCAACCGCCAAAGGAACTTCAGAATATATAAGTCCAAGATCTTTTTTTCCATTTTTCTTCAGACCTGAAGCAACCCCCGCAGTCTGAAAACCAGGACAATCCATCTTTTTCATTGTCTTTTCCCTCGGATTGGAATTCGCATAACCCCAACCGGATTGAGGTTGTCTGTTAGAACCCATCTCAAAAATGCATCTAACGCTCAATAGTGGCGTTACCGACCTCTTCAAAATGTATTGCTCATCCGCCAATCTTCGGCGGACTGCGCTTTTTCATCGGCCGGCGCCTTGCTCTTGAGCGTGATCTACACTTTTTAGATGCGTTCTAATAGTTATCGGATATTAGAAGCCTGACGTGAGACCCATATTCTACAGAATCGACGAAATTTGTCAATCTAACGAATGTTGGATCTTTTATCAAAAAAATTTTTGTCTTTATTTGACAGAACGTGATCTTTGCAGTATTTACCCCGATCACACGTTGAAGTTAAGGATTTGAGAATATGGAACGATATTTTTTCCAATGTCACCATTGCAAGGCGCCGCTTCGGATACAACGAACCTGAGAATCTGTTCGTTTACGCTGCAGGGTCTGCGGCGCTGAATATACGCTGGCGGCGTATAAAAAATGGATTGATGATGATATCGAAGATGAGCTGGCAGATGTGCGATGCGATCGGGTATAGTCTATGGTTCTAAACAGCCTTTTTCCGGTTTTTATGCTGATCCTTTTCGGCAGCATGTTAAAACGCTGGCGCCTGACCGATGATGTCTTCTTGAAGACGGCAGACAGGCTTACATACTATATATTTTTTCCGGCGCTGCTTTTCTGGAAAATCGGAGGTGCCTCTACCGCTTTAACCGGAGGTTCAGGGCTGTACAAGGCCGTCATATGTGCCGTTCTCACCGTCTACGTCCTGAGTACCCTATTTATCAAACTCAGTAAGATGCCTGACTACAAAGCCGGCACCTTTTCCCAGAGTTGCTACCGCTTTAATTCCTATATCGGGGTTGCCATCGTTCTAAGCGCCCTCGGAGAGGAAGGCATCAAGCAATTCGGAATCCTGATCGGGATGATCATTCCAATAATCAATGTGCTGTGTGTCTCGACCCTGATTTGGTTTTCCGGAGAACAGGTGCCGCCGGCAAAACGCCTTGGGCAAACTGCCAAAGCCTTGATTTCCAATCCTTTAATACTGGCCTGCATCAGCGGTATCATCTATGCCAATTTATGGCAGGGTTTCCCTCCCTTTATTGACAATACGTTGAAGTTATCCTCCTATGTAGCCCTTCCCTTGGCCATGCTGTCGATCGGCGGCGTCCTGACGCTAAGCACTGTTAGAGACCATTTCAAGCTGTCACTGATCGCATCGATATTTAAATTGCTGGTGCTTCCGCTGATCGGGTATGGGTTTCTAGTAGCATTCGGGGTTTCAGATCTGGGTCTGAAAATCGGCCTGATTTATTTCACGCTGCCCACATCACCAGCCCTGTATATTTTGTCCTCGCAGCTAAACAGCGACACAAACCTGGCCTCGGCCTCGATTGCGCTGTCGACAATCCTGTCTTTTTTTTCACTGTCGATAGCGCTGGCAATTTAATCCGAATACATGCCGTTAGAATCGCAATTTTAAGTTCTTTGCATATTATGAAAAAACATTTTTTTCACGAAAGCATGAAATGACGAAAACACGAAAGAAAAGCATAATTTCGTGCTTTCTAATTTTCGTGTTTGCGTGATTAATTCTTTTTGGTCCCCTGTTGGATCGGGATTTACGCTTCGCTCCAACCGGCTATTCCTGATTAACGCAATGATAAAAAATTTTAAAATTATCATAGAGTACAACGGAACCCGCTACCATGGCTGGCAGCGTCAGAAAAATGATCGGACTGTCCAGGAAGAAATCGAAAAAGCGGTTCACACCATAACCGGCCAACAAGTATCCCTGACCGGATCCGGCCGGACAGATGCCGGCGTGCATGCCTATGCCCAGGTTGCCAATTTCAAATGTGAGACCAATCTCGGTCCTCAAGATATCCTTGGGGGTTTAAACAGCTTGAGCGACGAAGATGTCGTTATTACGAGTTGTGAGGAAGTCGATGCCTCGTTTCATGCCCGCTATGATGCCAAAAGCAAAACCTATGTTTACAAAATTTTAAACCGCCCTATTCCTGCCGCAATTTTTCGACAATACGCCTGGCATATCAGAAAAGAATTGAATCTTGAAGCCATGCGCGCTGCAATATCTCATCTCATCGGCAGCCATGATTTCAAGGCCTTTGAAGGCGTAGGCAGTCAACGCTCCCACACCAACCGCAGTGTTTTTAAAGCCAACCTGATTGAAGAGGAAGACGGCTACCTGGCCTTTGAAATTGAAGCCGACGGTTTTCTGCGTTTTATGGTGCGCACTATTGTGGGAACTCTGGTGGACGTAGGACGGGGCAGGATCTTACCCGATGATTTTAAGCGTATCCTGGCGTCAAGGGACCGAAACCAGGCCGGTGCCACAGCACCGGCCCATGGGCTGTTCTTAAAAAAAGTTAACTACTGACCCGAAAATGGCCTTCATAAAATAAAAAAACTGCCATTTAACTTTGATACCTGACCATTCTTTTGTTTTTACAAAACATATCCCCCGGATTTCATTAACTCGGAATACAAGTGATCACAAGTCTTGAATAGCCTTAGATTTCTTCTTGATCATGCACATCTATGCAATTATCAAAAATTGCCTATTTCATCTGGATATCCAAAAGAAATCTAGCCCCTCCAATTTTAATCTTAGGGCACGAAGTCCAAAATAAAAATATTAGCCGAAAAAAGTGTATATTCGCCATAGCTAATCTGCAAATTCAATAGCTATGAATAAAACAGGGTTTACCTCACAATGTCAGTGTTATTATCAAGATTTCTCGTTAGCATGCTTATATGGCACAAAAAGCCGACTCTTTGTTAAATTCAAGCTTGGTGGGAAATGGGAGTTGGATCTGCCGGTATTATTGTATTTTTGTTTTATTACAAATAGTTATGGTGTTTCTAATTGACTATAAGGAAGGGTTTCGATAAAATCGTAGTTGAGGCTGTGGTGCCGACTTTTTTGGAAAATCGGCACCTAACGAGAATCCGGATAATACATATTAGAAAACACTATGAATAAATAGATTATAGGTTCAACAAACAATGGCAAGCCCTCAGATAAAGATTCTGATTTCACTAGCCGCCGTCTCAGCCATCTATGCTTTTGCATGCAAGATTCGGTTGTCTCGAAAAGCCAGCAAGCTCGAGAACTGGCTCCAGAAAGAACGTCCTGATCTCTGGCCGGAATTGAATATCCTTGCAAGAAACTGGGCTGGTGGCCAGGCTGGCTTAAAGATACTCTACCGAAGGAATGTTGTAGGTCTTCCAAGCTTTGATCAGCAATATGAGCAATTGCATTATATTGAACGGCAGCTTCTTTTGGGCATCGTCATAGGCTCGGTGTGCATTGGCTTAGTCTTTATAGGTTCCAGATTTTGGGGCTGGCACTGGTAAAAATAGACGTGCGTCTCTTGCATCTCTTTGGTGTTTTCTAACCACTCGCTGCAGTCGGACCGGGCAAACAGCTCTGTTGACTTTCTGGACTAAGTTCGGAAGTTAAAACAATAGCGTCGGGTCATTCCGGCCGCTGAGCTCGCCCGTTAGAAAGATATGAAAAATAATAAAAAGAGCAAAGTGATAAAAGAGCTTTTTATTAATGATTTCTTGATAGGCACGTGTTTTTGGTCGTTGATTATTCTAATATTATTACCTTTTATTAAATTGCCCCAATCCTTAGCTTTAGTTCTTTATATTTTTTTTGCCACTGTAAGTTTAATTTTCCTTCCCTTTCCTCTATTTAAAATTAGAAATGCTCTATATCTTGCTAAAAAAGGCATTGAGGTTACTGCCACAAACATCTCTATCGAGCACGCCTCCTTTGGGGGGAGGATTAAATTTGAGTATGACTATCATGGACATAAGTATCACAAAGTAAAATATTACCATTCTATATTTACCCCAGAAAAGGACCAGCTGAAGCTTTTAATTGATACTATGGATCCATCGAAATTCATTATATTAGAGTTTAAAAAGAAATCGGTAATTTCTATCATAAGAGAACGGAATTCTTAATCTTCTATCCACGCAAATGCAGCCGACGCAAAAAGCTGCACGGCTTATTAGCAACGTTATGTGTATTATAAGTCTGAAAGGTCGAATTAGATGACTCATATTCTAAAGTTACTCTTATCCGTTACAACATTAGCAGTCTGTATGTATGGAGTTAATGTATTCGGTTTCAGTCTGTGGCCTATGTTATTTTCAGCATTGAGCGTTTTTATAATTGTTTCCTTATTTTTCCAAAAACTCAACATGGCAGCATTAGTTATCGCACGGATCGTGGGAGTTTTATCCTTATTAGCATTTGTCTTGCTATTGATTGCCTCCACCATTGGTGGGTCGTTTCACATGTCAGAGAGCAATCAAATCATTGCCATTGCTCTGGCGCTGATGGCTTTCTTTGGCTGTGCATTTTTCCTTGTAAAGAGTAGGAATGCCAGCGCTTAACAATTGCGTCAACTCTGACTTCCAAAGGTTGCGCCGCTTCGCTCTATAAATTTTGGAAGCCTGTTAGGTGGCTTAAAAAAAATGAAAAAGAAAATGTATATCTTCCCTTTCGTTACCGTTGTATGTGGCCAATATAGTGTAATACCTCCTGCGAAGCAAGCGCACCATGCAGCGAAGCATTTGGGAAAAACACCCCTTACATTTCAAGATATATAGAATTTTTTTTATTTTGGTGAAGGATTTTGTCGACTCGTCAACTGCACATATGGAAGACATTGGGTGACGCCCTCCGCGCTCCTTTCAGCCTCGATGCGGCTTCCTGGAAAGCCCTTGCGAAACCTGGGCTCGCGCTGGTCATTTTGAGTGTTTTTCCTTTCGTCGTCAGATACTTCCAGTGGGGTGGCACGGTTTTATTGATAGCTTTGATGCCTATATGGGCTGCGGTCGCCTGGTTTGCTATGAACTTTCAGCGCCACTTGCTGCTTGGGACCGCAGCATGTGAGCCTGGACTAAGACCCTGGCGCCAATATGGGCTTTATCTCCTGGCCTTGGTGCTTGTGTGCGTGTTCTTGGCGGTGTTTATGGGGATGTTGTTGTACTTGGTACTGCCTGCGATGGTTTGGTTTCTGATGGCCATCAATAGCCCGAGCCCCTGGCTTGCCTCTGGCACGGTGGTTATATGGATATTGGTAGTTGGAACCGCGGCATACCCATCGGTAAGGTTAGCTCTGATTCTTCCGGCCGTAACAGTGGACCATGATGTTGCCCTAATGCGCATCTGGCGGCTGTCCCGGAGCAATGGGCTGCGACTCCTCTTACTGCTGATACTAATACCAGGTTTGCTTAACGGCCTGCTTTACCTCGCCGTTGAAGCTGACAACCATTCCTTATGGATTACCATTCTTGCCAGTCTGCTGGATACTTACCTCGTGCTGGTGTATTTATCGATACTCGCTTTTGCATACCGGACTTTATCGGGCGACCAACAACTACCCTCTGTCAACCTCACAATAGCGGGGCGCTGGCGCAACTTCAGCGCCCGTATACTATGGCCCCTGGTTTTGATATCGCTGGTAGGCCTTGGTGGTATCGCAGTATGGAATTCGTTGTACCGGGTAGAGCCCGGTGAGAATATCGTAATCTCCAGACTCGGTAAGCCTGAGCGCATCGTGTCAGAGCCGGGTATTAAGATCAAGATCCCCTTGATAGAGGACACTCAACTGATTTCCAAAAGGGATGTCTATCGTACCGAGGGTATGGGCCGCTTTCTGACTATGACCAAAGACACCCTGTCGCTAAATTACAATACCCAATGGCATGTTGCAAATGCGGAAGTTTTTGCGCGGACCACATCTGGCCAATTCCGGCTTGTAGAAATCAGGATTGATAATCTGCTGAAAAACGAACTGCGTCACCGGATTGCAAAGCTGAGTCAGGATGAAGTGCGACACCTGCTTAATGCTGGCATGGTGGAATTTAGTATTGATGAGAAACCTCATCGCGATGCTATACTTGACGGAGTTCTGGAAAATATTAATTCCAGGGTCATGGATTTTGGAATAGAGATAACCGCCTGGAGGATCAAATCCGACAACCGCCCTGAAATGGAATAACTGATAGGCAAGCTCCGCCGCAGCTGCTGACTCTAAACGAGAGTTAAAAAGTGTGTTATTTGGGATATATATTTAAGGATAGCAAGAAAATCGGAGCGGTTACAATATTGAGCTGATGAAATTAAAAAAGTAACTGATGAAAGGCTTTTTAATGAATATCCTCACTATCTTGATAGGCATAGCAGCATTACTGTTCGGGATTTATACAATTTTTGTTCGTTCAACAAATCCTGATAAATTTGGAAAGCTAAAAGCAATGCAAGAAAGTTTTGGTAAGAAACGTGGGGCATTAATCCATTTAGTATTTTATTCGATCATTCCGATCATTTTCGGCATTATTATGCTATTCGCTGGTTTTATGGGAGTTTCTATTTTCTAATATGTAAAAGTATTTAAGTTAACAACCGGGTCCATCTAATTGTATTGAGTCTATAAACCCATCATCTCATTAATTTACACCTTCCATCAGCACATCTAACAAATTATCGGTCTCACCAAATTTTCGCTTCAGGCACGATATGTGCCCAGGCACGAAGTCCAACAAAAATATTAGCCGAAAAAAGTGTATATTCGCCATGGCTAATCTGCAAAATTTTAAGTGAGTGAAAATTCAGATCGACGAAATGATATCACAACAATTTTTTAGGCTCCATAATCTTTTGTTAGTTTACAATATCAGTACTTTTAGGATGTCAAATTTTATACAGATACCCCTATAAGATATCTGCAATTTAGACTCACTGTCGATTAGTTGAAGAAATCCAAAATATCATGCCATTTAGCCCAACTGCAATATCTTGTGGTAGCTAAAATGAAAAAGCGCGGTTTCGATCCTTTATTTTATCCGAAAGCAACTTCGACTATAGTAAAATCATCCTCGAAATTCTCTGAGTTTCCTAAGTTTTTTGCGTGGTTATATAAATGATCTAAAATTGACTGATCGTCCCTCTTAACATTGCTCATAAAGTCTGCAAATTCTTGAAATCGCCACATTGATCCATCTGATTTTTCAACTTCATACACCCCATCTGAAAAAATGTATAACGTGTTCTGTTCGCCAACCAAGCATTCTTTCTTATGATATGTTCCCTCTGACATACCACCAATAATATAGTTTGGTGTCCGAAGTTGTGTAGCTTGGTAATCACCTTTAGAGGTCTGGTCTAATAAAATGGCTGGAGGATGACCACCACTTGCGTAAGTTAGCTCGCGGGTGCTCTTTTTATAGACACCATACCATATGGTGAAGAACATATCGTTATTCTCTTCGCCTGGAAAGGTACTGTTCAGTGCCTCTAATACTTGTTCAGGGTCTTTGAAATCAGTACTTGGCAATGACTGAGAACGCAACACATTCATAACCGAGACCGAAAGTAAAGCGGCTCCTACACCGTGACCACTGACATCAATCAAGTATATTGCAAAATGATTCTCATCCACCATGTGGTAACCAAATGCATCCCCTCCCAATGATGTTGATGGAACAAACCGCCAGTCTGTTCGAATGGGGCCTTCTGTAATAGGCTCAGGTAAAATTGTTCTCACATAGTCGGCCGCGTCGGCAAGCTCCTGGTTAAGAAGCTTTAATGCCTGGTTGCGTTCGATAAGGGCAGCGTTGGTCTTTTGGTGCTCTTGCTCAAGTTTTTCTTCTGCAGTGATGGCTGCACGGGAATATATATATCCTAAAGAAGTCAAAATTAAACAGATAACAATAATATTACCGTAATTTAAAGCGGCTATATAAATCTGGCTGAGTTCTATAATAGGAACTGATACATTTGCATAATAATTCATTGCAATATAAGCGAAGCAGTACATCGATGCCACTAAAGCCTTTCTGGTCGTGCTCCAGTGTAAAACAAAGACGCACACAGGCTGGACTAAAACAATGTATTGAAATCCCGTATCCCAGCCAATAACAATGGTGCATACAGCAGCATGGGCAATATTTTCAACAGTGATGAGGAGGTAACCCTGCGAGATATATCCTCTCCTGTGAAGAACGAAACCAGTAGCCCATAGAATCACACTAAAAATGTTAAAAAGGGCTAATATACGAACTCCTATCAAAGCAAATATTACTATAAACAGACTATGTGTTAATATACCGAGTGAATGCGCATAGTTGCCGAAAACCACAGCGCGGAGTAATCGAGGAGTATAATACTCTTGAGGATATTTACCTTCTGGAATTTCACTAAAACTTTGGAAGAATGACTTGACAGTAGTTCCCATCTTGTCTCCTTAATATCAAGTAATTCATGGGGCTGGCACAGCATATTGTGGTTGGTCTTTTAAGCAAATATTTCAAATGAGACTAACACAATTTCAGCCATATTGTAGATTTGCTAATTTGGCAATAAAAAAACCCGGTGCAATGCCAGGGTTAAAATGTATATCACAACCGGTTGGGGAGTGTCCGCCAGCTTCAAGACGTTTTTAGCTGGCATGTTCCAATTGAGCTTTGTTCAGTTTGGTAACGAACGTGACCATTTGCGGGATCCTACTTTTCCTTAGGCTGCGGCCCAGAGCTGACGTGCGGTGCAAGCAAATCCCACTCGCTTGACGCCACGCAGTACAGGCAAAAGTCGCCTTGGTCGAAGATCGAACAGTTCATCGGGCCGCGCTTATCCTTATGCGCGTAGGCCCCGACAAAAGGCGTCTTCGTCGGCCGCACAGGTCTTGTGAGAATCCACGTGATGCCATCCGCGCCGTTCTTACCCATGAGCAGACTGTCGCGCTCCCACTCGTTCTGTTCCAGCAAATCGACGCCAAAGAACTTCAGCACGCATAGCAGTGGTAGCACGGTACGTTGGAAACCCCCACGCTTCTCGCCCGGCATTATCATCGCTCCAGAGCCCATGCCGATATACTTTGTCACACCGGCAGCCTTCATGGCGTTCCAGACATGCGGGAGGTTTCGCGCCTTAGGGCGCTTCTTTCTGTCGTCACCGAGCGCCGAGATGATGCCATCGCAGCCCGTAAACGCCTCTTTCAAATTTTCCTCTTCATCCAGCTGTACCTCGACCACCGTAGTCGTCATCTTTACGTTTTTAAACTTATGCGGTGACCGTGTGATCACCACAGCCTCAACACCGATCTCCTCGGCCCGGGCAAGGATCCCCTTACCGTAGGTTCCGCTGGCACCGATGATCGCCACCCTGGTGGGTTTCGCAACGTTCGTGCTCATGATTTTTTTTCTGCGTTGTGCATCCCCTCGTTAGCTGACAGCAATATACTGTCACGTGAGTCTTCTGCTGCCTAACGTTAACATTAGATGGAAATTATTCCCTTGTTACAGTGCGATCTCAACTACTTGAATATTGAATTATCCTGCAGAAAGCGACACCTCCGAAAACCTGCGATAAAATATCACAAATTTCGTCAAACTTGGGATTTGTAGATGGTACAACCACACTGGCAAAATTACAGATATCATAAAAACCGGCTGCCAAGTCAAGATAATCCTAAATATAATTTTCGGAAAATATTTTGGGCTGACCGTCAATTTAATTAAAGGCTGAATTTTTGGGGGCGGGACATCCGTATCGTACTTTAACAGACCATCTTATAAAACCGCTTGTGATATCCATTTGAAACATGTATTTTTAGCCGAGTTTGGTTTATGTCGGAATTTGGCCACACAATTGCAACAAATTTCGTTCCGATTCTTTGGATATCACAACCTTGCCCGAACCGTGGTTATTCTCAATAAATCAGCAATCGGCCGATATTTGCTTTTGAGGCAATACAACGTAAATATATTAGTTTTCAAAACCCCATTTTTTAGTCGAATTTTATCGCTGCCATTCATACCTATTTAATTATATAACAGTGCCTTCCTCCTTACTGGTTTTAAATCCTCCATATAGAGGTGAACGAATCATGAATAAATTAAAACTTTTCTATCTCAAAAACCAAATGTTCGTTGCTAACGGTATTGCCAACTTCATCGGTGTTTTTTTAGTAACCGCTTTGATGCATAGAACTGAGCCATATCCCAAAGAGTTATTTAACAATCCTATCCCTTATTGGACTGATGCGCTTTTTAGTCCATTTGCATTTTCTTTCGTTTATGTGATGACATTGCTCTATGAAAAACCTATTCGCCATTACCTAAATGCCCGGTTCAGGGGCACATCCATACCCCAGGATCTTAAATTAAAAGCTCGCCAGCGGCTGCTAAACGAGCCATTTGTTTTAATCGCATTGGATTTTAGTATGTGGGTCCTGTCGGCAATTATTTGGTCTACGATTCATTGGGCTTATGATTCTGGAGCACAGCTGATTCAACGCGCCTTGTATAATAGCCTGAGTATCGGCCTGATCACCGTCACCGTTGCTTTTTTTCTGCTCGAGCACTTGTTGCAAAAGCGGCTGGCGCCGTATTTCTTTCCAGATGGCGGTCTTTCTGCCATTCCGAAGACACTGCGAATTAGAATACGAACCCGCTTGGTAGCC
>Ga0265303_10000795_pt1 | contig 18639 bp, 11 predicted proteins | sample Helome_2_FD_192494 | JGI IMG/M metagenome (GOLD analysis project Ga0265303, IMG submission 192494) | Marine sediment microbial communities from subtidal zone of North Sea - Hel_20160317 (Illumina Assembly) | ecosystem: Environmental > Aquatic > Marine > Subtidal zone > Sediment ... | reverse complement strand
GGTCTATTTACGATATTGTTCGATATAAAAGAAAGTATGAAGCTGTTGCTGCCGACCTGGCCGGGGAAACGGATCATACAACCTTATTTTGGATCTGGGCTGCAGAACAAAGCTATACCTTGCCTGATTGGGCAGAAATTGAGGATTTAGATTCGGAGCAGGTTCAGGAAGCACTTCTCAATGTGACACCACGAACAATTAAGGAATCAATCCCTGACTGGCTGGACAATTTGGGAGTGGAAGAACTCGGAGAAGAGCGATGGGAAAAAGAGCTCCACGTATTAAACAAGGAAGCCGATGTCATCCTTAGGGTGAATACCCTGCTCACCCATCCGGAGCGACTGCAGCAATGGTTGCAGGAAGAAGGGGTGGAAACTGAAAAGATCCACGGATTCCCGGATGCCCTGCGATTGAAAAAGCGAAGAGCAGTACAACACTTGAAAGCCTTTAAAATTGGCCACTTTGAGATCCAGGATGCCAATTCGCAGATGGTTGCACCTATGGTCGACCCACAGGAAGGCGATTTCATTGTTGATGCCTGTGCAGGGGCCGGTGGAAAATCCCTGCATTTAGCAGCCTTGTTAAAAGACCGGGGAGAGATTCTGGCTATAGACATTTATCCCAAGAAGATGTATGAACTGGAAAAGCGCGCAAAGCGGAGTCGGATCGAAGGGATACGAACCTTGCTGGTAGATAAGAATACAGACCTATCTGAATATTATGGCAAGGCAGATAAAGTGCTTATTGACGCCCCTTGTTCCGGTCTGGGGATTTTAAGGCGCAATCCGGATGCTAAATGGAAGCTAAGCAAGAAAAAGATCCAACGTTACAGGGAGCTACAGCAGGAGATCCTGCAGTCCTATGCCCCATTGGTCAAGGCTGGGGGCTCTCTAATATATGCCACCTGTTCAATCCTTCCCTCCGAGAATGGAAAACAGCTCCAAGAATTTTTAAGCAGCGACGAAGGAGCAGATTTTGAATTAGCAGAAGAATATACCCTTTGGCCCAGCGTCACAGGTTTTGACGGATTCTTTGTGGGCCAAATGATCCGTAAGTAATCAACAATCCCTTCTTAATAACTGCCTTTGATCCGATTACCAAATACCAGGGAAATCGATTAAATTTGTGGCTTCTAATTCACCACAGCCCATGATCCATTTTTTTGGTGACCCGAAATCCCTGGTATATGCCGTTGAAGGACCGGATCATGTCCCTTCAGATGATGTGGCCAAATTAAGCTGGTTGTTTGGTGAGCAACCCAAAATAGAGGAGGCGTCTGTAGACGCTTTTTTTGTTGGTCCCAGGGCTGCGATGATCACGCCATGGAGTACTAATGCCACCGAGATTACCCAGAACATGGGCGTTAAGGCAATTTCACGAATAGAAGAATACCATGCTGTAACAGAAGATTTCAGGGAATTTGACCCGATGCTTTCCCAGAAATATAGCGCACTGGACCAGGAAATATTTACCATCGATATAGATCCGGAACCCATCAGGGATATTGAAAACATCGCCACCTATAACAAAGAAGAGGGCCTTGCACTAAGTCAGGATGAAGTAGCATATTTAGAGGAATTGTCTACGCGTTTAGGACGCGCTCTTACCGATTCTGAAGTGTTCGGTTTTAGCCAGGTAAATTCGGAACACTGCAGGCACAAAATATTTAATGGCACTTTTGTTATCGACGGGGAAGAAAAACCGGATTCCCTTTTTTCCCTGATCAAGAAAACATCTAAAACATATCCCAATAGCATTGTCTCTGCATATAAGGATAACGTTGCCTTTATTGAAGGCCCCAAGGTTACACAGTTCGCACCTCGATCTGCAGATAAACCGGATACCTATCAGGAAACAACAATAGATACAGTTATCTCACTCAAGGCTGAAACACATAATTTCCCAACAACTGTAGAGCCTTTCAACGGAGCCGCTACAGGATCTGGAGGGGAAATTCGCGACCGACTTGCCGGTGGAAAGGGGTCTTTACCGCTGGCCGGTACGGCAGTATATATGACCGCTTATTCCCGACTGGATGAAAACAGAGCCTGGGAGCAGGCCGTGGAGGCAAGGCCCTGGCTTTACCAAACCCCGATGGATATTCTCATAAAAGCGTCGAACGGGGCGTCTGATTTTGGGAATAAATTCGGGCAGCCGCTGATCGCCGGATCCGTGCTCACCTTTGAACATCAGGAGCATGAACGCAAACTAGCCTACGATAAGGTCATTATGATGGCAGGTGGGATCGGTTTTGGAAAAGCCGCACAGGCAAAGAAAGATACCCCTGAAAAAGGAGATAAAATCGTCATTCTGGGAGGAGATAACTACCGAATAGGTATGGGTGGTGCCGCTGTGTCCAGTGCCGATACAGGCGAATTCAGTACATCCATCGAACTAAATGCCGTCCAACGATCCAATCCTGAAATGCAGAAGCGGGCAGCCAATGCCATTCGAGCTTTTGTAGAGGCCGATACCAATCCTATTGTCTCTATTCACGATCATGGAGCAGGTGGACATTTGAATTGCCTTTCAGAATTGGTAGAGGAAACCGGCGGAGCCATAAATATGGATGCGCTACCTGTAGGCGATCCTACACTTTCGGCTAAAGAATTGATCGGAAATGAATCCCAGGAAAGAATGGGACTGGTTATTGCCGGAAAGGATATCGATCTGCTTAGGACGATCGCTGAACGTGAACGGGCCCCCATGTATGAAGTGGGAGAAGTCACAGGCGATGACCATTTCTCATTTTATTCGCCCAAAAAAAATAGTAAGCCCATGGACCTGGAGCTAGCCGATATGTTCGGGAGTTCTCCTAAAACCATTATGGCCGATACCGCATTAGAGCGTGTCTACGTGGATCCGGATTACCTTCAGGACCATTTCTCGACTTATCTAAAGGATGTCTTGCAATTGGAAGCTGTGGCCTGCAAAGACTGGCTTACAAATAAGGTAGATCGCTGCGTAGGTGGACTCGTTGCCAAACAACAATGCGCAGGTCCGCTGCAACTGCCTTTAAACAATTGCGGTGTTATGGCCCTGGATTTCAAAGGTGCAGAAGGCATCGCTACTTCCATTGGCCACTCCCCTATTTCCGGGTTGATCGACCCTATAGCCGGGAGTCAGAACAGCATAGCTGAAGCCCTTACTAATATTATCTGGGCACCCCTTAAAGACGGACTCAAATCCGTTTCCCTCTCAGCAAACTGGATGTGGCCTTGCAGGAATGAGGGTGAGGATGCACGCCTTTATGACGCCGTAAAAGCCGTATCGGATTTAGCCATTGCCTTAGGGGTTAATGTGCCAACCGGTAAGGATTCGCTCTCTATGAAGCAGAAATACAATGGGGAGCAAGTCATTTCCCCAGGTACCGTGATCATATCTGCTGCCGGGAATTGTCATGCCATATCTAAAGTAGTTGAGCCTGTATTTCAAAAAGAAGGCGGACTTATTTACTATATAAACATGTCTCAGGACGCGCTGAAATTGGGAGGTTCCTCTTTTTCGCAGTCGCGAAATGCTGTGGGCGCGGAAGCACCGGGTATTAAAGATCCAGCATATTTTAAAAATGCCTTCGACACAATGCAGAAGCTGATTCACGAAGAACGTATTCTGGCTGGACATGATGTGGGATCGGGCGGACTTATAACTACACTTTTAGAAATGTGCTTCGCTGATCTGGATATGGGAGCAACATTGGATATTTCGGCCTTTGCTACAAACGACAGTGTCAAATCCCTCTTCTCAGAAAATGCCGGGATTGTATTTCAGGCCAAAGACCATACCGTAGCCAGGGAATTAGAAGAAGCCGGCGTTCGGGCATATCCTATAGGTCAGGTCCGGCCAGAGGCCCGACTCGTTTTCAAGAATAATGAAACCATTCTCGATATAGACGTCGATGAAATGCGGGATACCTGGTATAGAACCTCGTGGTTGCTGGATCAGAAACAAACTGCAAATGACCTGGCAAGCGAGCGATTTACGAATTATAAAGTCCAGCCACTCACGTATAGCTTCCCGACAAATTTTCAGGGTAAGCTTCCCCAAAAACCAGCAGAAGACAAAAGACCCCAGGCAGCTATTTTAAGAGAAAAAGGGAGTAATTCCGAGCGGGAAATGGCTCATGCCATGTACCTGGCTGGCTTTAACGTTCGGGATGTCCATATGACAGACCTGATCTCCGGCAGAGAAACGTTGGAAGGCGTTCGTTTTATCGGCGCTGTGGGAGGATTTTCCAATTCCGATGTGCTGGGAAGTGCCAAGGGATGGGCAGGTGCATTTAAGTACAACGATAAAGCCAGAAAGGCTCTTAAAAACTTCTTCTCTCGAGAAGACACGCTTTCGGTGGGCATTTGTAATGGGTGTCAATTATTCATGGAGCTCGATCTGATCAATCCGGATCACGAAACTCATGGAAAGTTGTTACATAATGATTCCCACAAGCACGAAAGCAATTTTACATCAGTTGTGATTCAAAAGAACAATTCGGTCATGCTTTCTAATATGGAAGGTGCCCGCTTAGGGATTTGGATATCACACGGAGAAGGGAAGTTCAACTTGACTATGAAAGAAGCTGCCTACGATATAGTAGCCACATATGGCTATGGTGATTACCCTTCTAATCCGAACGGAAGTGATTATAATACAGCCATGCTCTGTGATAGCACAGGAAGGCATTTGGTGACCATGCCTCATTTTGAACGCTCTATATTTCCGTGGAATTGGGCCCATTACCCTAAAGACAGACAGGATGAGATCTCGCCATGGATCAAGGCATTTGTCAATGCGCGAGAGTGGATCGAATCGCACAACTAATAAGCCCATTTTATATTCCGCCTGCGTTTTCCTATTTTGCATGGAATAACCCACGCATATAATGGAGCAGATCAGCCGAATATTTGAATTCCCGTACTACGCCCAAAAAACATTCAATCTTTCGAAAGCCTTTACAACTAAAAGTGAAGGGAATTGGGTATCTACCTCTGCGCAGGAGTTTTTGGATCAGGCCAATGCCGTAAGCCGTGGCTTGCTTCGAATGGGTGTTCAACCTGATGATAAGATCGCATTGATCTCAATGACCAACCGCACAGAGTGGAGCGTGATGGATATAGGCGTGCTGCAAGTAGGAGCACAAACAGTACCGATCTACCCCACGATATCAGAAGATGATTATGCCTATATCCTCAACCATTCAGAATCTAGATATTGCTTTGTATCCTGTAATGAGGTGCTGACTAAAGTGAATTCGATCAAATCACAAGTGCCTAGCTTAGAAGCCGTTTTTTCCTTTGACAAGATTGACAGTAGTGCGAACTGGAGAGATGTCCTGGAAAAAGGAGAGGATTCTTCCAATCAGCCAGAAGTGGAAGAACGAAAAAATGGGGTAAAACCTCAGGATCTGGCCACATTGATCTACACTTCCGGAACAACAGGGAAGCCAAAAGGGGTAATGCTTTCGCATAATAATATCGTTTCAAATGTATTGGCAAGCAAGAAAAGGGTGCCTTTTGAGCACGGTAGTAAATCTCTTAGCTTTTTGCCAGTCTGCCATATTTTCGAACGTATGATCCTATACTTATATATGTATTGCGGAATTGAGGTCTATTTCGCAGAAGGACTTGATAAGATCAGCGATAATCTAAAAGAGCTCAAGCCAAATGTAATGACGGTAGTACCCCGACTACTTGAAAAAGTGTACGATAAAATTATTGCTAAAGGGGACGACCTTAGCGGAATAAAACACAAGCTGTTTTTTTGGGCTGTGAATCTTGGTTTGAAATACAAGCCTTATGGGGCCAATGGCTGGTTATATGAGAAGAAATTAGGAATAGCCCGGAAACTTATTTTCAGCAAATGGCAGGAAGGACTTGGTGGAAAACTTGAAACCATGGTATCAGGTAGTGCAGCCCTGCAACCGCGTTTAGCACGAATATTCGCTGCAGCGGGGATCCCGGTGCTGGAAGGATATGGACTAACCGAAACTTCCCCTGTCATTTCCGTGAACGATATACGCGATCATGGCTTGCGAATTGGCACTGTGGGTAAGATCATAGAGGGTGTTGAAGTAAAGATCGCCAGCGATGGCGAGATCTTATGCAAAGGACCGAATGTTATGATGGGTTATTACAAAGATCCTGTAAAGACTGCCGAAGTGATCGAAGATGGGTATTTCCACACCGGAGATATTGGTGAGTTCGATGCCGATGGATTTTTGAAAATTACCGATCGTAAAAAGGAAATGTTCAAAACCTCCGGAGGTAAATATGTGGCGCCCCAATTATTGGAGAACCGGTTTAAGCATTCCCCATTTATTGAACAGATCATGGTTGTGGGTGAAGGTGAAAAAATGCCAGCCGCCTTGATCCAGCCTAATTTTGAATATCTCTATGATTGGGCCGAAGAAAATAAGATTACCCAAGGTGAAAACTCAGATATTATCCTAAATGACCGGGTTCTGGAAAAATTTCAAGAAGAAGTTGATAGCGCCAATGAGAGTTTTGCTAAATGGGAGAAAATCAAGCAGTTCCGTTTAACTCCCGATGTTTGGACTATTGATGAAGGCCATATGACGCCTACTATGAAACTGCGTCGTAAGATCATTAAAGACAAGTACATGGTGCTCTATAACGATATCTACGGGCACTGATCCGAAAGATATACCACAACTAACATTACCTATTGTAACTTTTAGATTTTCCTATAATATACTATGCATGCATAGTATATTTTTGTATATTTGGTAGCCTTATAAACAACCAATGAAAGAAATTACAGTAGACTATATGCTTCGTGCCACCTGGCAAGCTGTTGCCCGCATGTACAATGAAGAAGCTAAGAAATACGATTCCACAATGGCCGTTGGCTTTACCCTTTTAAGTATTGATCCCAAAACGGGTACACCTTCTACAGCTCTGGGCCCGAAAATGGGAATGGAAGCTACCAGCTTATCAAGGCTCCTGAAAAGCATGGAAGAAAAAGGATTGATCGAACGGAAACCCAATCCTAAAGATGGGCGGGGAGTATTAATCCATCTCACCGAATTTGGCCTGGAGAATCGGGAGCGATCAAAAGTACGGGTGCTAAGCTTTAATGAATCTGTCAGGGAGCAACTTTCTAAACAGGATTTAAACGCGTTTTTCAAAGCGATGGAAACCATTCATGAGCTTGCGATCGATAAAAAGATATTTGAGAAAAACAAGATCCACAAATCAGCCTAAGAAATGAACAAACACATTAAAAAGGTAGCGGTAATCGGTTCCGGGATCATGGGGAGCGGAATCGCCTGCCACTTTGCCAACATTGGAGTGGAAGTACTTCTGTTGGACATTGTTCCCCGTGAACTCAATGACAAAGAAAAAGCTAAGGGCTTAACGCTCGAACATCCGGCCGTTCGGAATCGGATGGTTAATGATTTTCTTTCTGCGGCTTTGAAATCCAAACCCTCCCCTATTTACCACAAAAAATTTGCAAACAGGATCACCACAGGTAACCTGGAAGATGATATCGCCAAAGTAGCCGATGTCGACTGGATCATTGAAGTAGTAGTGGAACGGCTCGATATTAAGAAACAAGTATTCGAGACCCTTGAAAAATACAGGAAACCGGGAACCCTGATCACTTCAAACACATCGGGGATCCCTATTCAGTTTATGAGTGAGGGCAGGTCCGAAGATTTTCAAGCCCATTTTTGCGGCACTCACTTCTTCAACCCCGCGCGATATCTTAAACTTTTTGAGATCATTCCGGGCCCAAAAACAAAGCCGGAAGTTCTGAATTTCCTCAATGGGTATGGTGAAAAATTCCTCGGTAAAACCTCAGTGATCGCCAAGGATACACCGGCCTTTATTGGAAACCGCATCGGAATATTCAGTATTATGAGCCTGTTTCACGCGGTGAAAGAAATGGGAATGACGGCCGAAGAAGTAGACAAACTCACGGGCCCTGTTATCGGCAGACCTAAATCTGCGACTTTCAGGACCGTCGATGTAGTAGGCCTGGATACACTGGTTCATGTGGCCAACGGAATCCATGAGAATTGTAAGGAGGATGAAAGACATGATCTCTTCAAATTACCGGATTTCATCCAGACCATGGTGGATAATAAATGGCTGGGCAGTAAGACCGGACAAGGATTTTATAAGAAAGTAAAAGGGGATGACGGGAAAAGTGAGATCCTCACGCTAGATCTGGATTCGATGGACTACCGCGCCAAGAAGCGCGCTTCCTTTGGTACGTTGGAACTCACCAAAACCATAGATAAAGTCATTGAACGCTTTCCTGTATTGGTGGGTGGCAAAGACAAGGCAGGAGAATTTTACCGGAAAAGCTTTGGGCAGTTATTCGCTTATGTGACCCATCGTATCACTGAGATCTCAGATGATGTCTATAAGATCGATGATGCCATGAAGGCTGGTTTTGGCTGGGAACACGGGCCTTTTCAAATATGGGATGCCATAGGTCTTGACAAAGGTTTGGAACTGATCGAGGCCGAAGGCCAGTCCGCGGCTGCTTGGGTGAAGGAGATGAAAGATAGCGGTGTTACTTCCTTCTATTCAGTTAAGGATGGAGCAACATACTTCTATGACATCGGCAAAAAAGCCATGGAAAAGAAACCCGGTCAGGATGCCTTCATTATTCTGGATAATATCCGGAAGTCCAATGAGGTATTTAAAAACAGCGGTGTCGTTGTAGAAGATCTTGGCGACGGTATTCTAAATTTAGAATTCCAATCCAAAATGAACACTATTGGAGGCGATGTATTAGCCGGACTCAATAAGGCGATAGACCTTGCCGAAAAAGACTTTCAAGGTTTGGTGATCGGCAACCAGGCAGCTAATTTCTCTGTCGGTGCCAACATAGGGATGATCTTTATGATGGCCGTCGAACAGGAATATGACGAGCTCAATATGGCAGTAAAAATGTTCCAGGATACCGTAATGCGATTGCGTTATTCCTCTATTCCGACTGTCGTAGCACCTCATGGTATGTGCCTGGGTGGAGGTTGCGAATTATCCCTTCATGCAGACAAAGTTGTTGCTGCGGCTGAAACGTATATCGGCCTTGTAGAATTTGGTGTCGGTGTGATCCCCGGGGGAGGTGGATCCAAAGAAATGACATTAAGAGCCTCAGATACTTTCCACAAGAATGATGTGGAGCTTAATGTTTTACAGGAATATTTCCTTACGATCGGAATGGCCAAAGTGGCTACTTCTGCATATGAGGCTTACGATACCGGAATCCTCCAAAAAGGAAAAGACATAGTAGTCGTGAATAAAGACAGGCAGATAGCTACGGCAAAGGCCTATGCTAAATTAATGGCGGAGTCCGGATATACCCAACCTACCCAACGCAAAGATGTTAAGGTTCTTGGTAAACAGGCACTAGGTATGTTCCTCGTGGGCACAGACTCCATGGAAGCCGGGCATTATATTTCTGAGCACGATAAAAAGATCGCTAACAAACTGGCCTATGTAATGGCTGGAGGCGACTTATCTGAAGCTTCTTATGTCAGCGAGCGTTACTTGCTGGATCTGGAACGTGAAGCCTTCCTTTCCCTTTGTACGGAAAAAAAGACACTCGAACGAATACAACATATGCTTAAAACTGGTAAACCCTTAAGAAATTAATCATGAACAAGACTGCATATATAGTAAAAGCGTATAGGACCGCTGTGGGCAAGGCACCCAGGGGACTATTCCGTTTCAAACGATCTGATGAGTTGGCGGCAGAGACCATTGAGCACATGATGAAAGAAGTACCTCAACTCGAAAAGACGAGAATCGATGATGTCATCGTGGGAAATGCTATGCCAGAGGCAGAACAAGGTTTAAATATGGCCCGTCTCATTTCTCTGATGGGACTAAAAATAGAAGATGTACCTGGGGTGACCGTAAACCGGTATTGCGCTGCAGGGATAGAAACAATTGCAATCGCTGCCGCCAAAATCCAATCCGGAATGGCCGATTGCATCATTGCTGGCGGAGCGGAAAGTATGAGTTATATCCCAATGGGAGGCTACAAACCCACCCCGGATTATGAAGTTGCCAAGGAAGGTAATGAAGATTATTACTGGGGAATGGGCCTTACTGCGGAAGCTGTGGCCGAGCAATTCAAGGTATCGCGTGAAGACCAGGATGAATTTGCCTATAATTCTCACATGAAGGCTTTAAAGGCACAAAAAGAAGACAAATTTAAGGAGCAAATTGTACCAATTGAGGTTGATCATACGTTCTTAAATAAAGAGGGGAAGAAAGAATCTACTACCTATACGGTAGCCAAAGATGAAGGTCCCAGGGCAGATACATCTAAAGAAGTATTGGCAAAATTACGACCTGTTTTTGCTGCCGGGGGCAGCGTTACTGCAGGGAACTCTTCACAGATGAGTGACGGTGCGGCTTTTGTGCTTGTAATGAGTGAGGAAATGGTGAAAGAACTTAAACTGGAGCCAATTGCAAGGCTGGTCAATTATGCGGCAGCCGGAGTAGAACCACGCATCATGGGTATCGGACCGGTTAAAGCCATTCCAAAAGTACTTAAACAAGCAGGATTAAAACAAGACGACATAGAATTGATAGAACTAAATGAAGCTTTTGCTTCCCAATCCCTGGCTGTGATCCGCGAATTGGATCTCAACCAGGATATCGTTAATGTGAATGGAGGCGCCATTGCGCTTGGACACCCACTCGGCTGTACAGGTGCAAAACTTTCCGTTCAGCTCTTTGACGAGATGCGCAAGCGCGATATGAAAGGTAAATATGGCATGGTAACCATGTGCGTAGGGACCGGTCAAGGAGCTGCAGGCATCTATGAATTTTTGAACTAGAATTTAGAGTCAAGAAGTAAGAAGAAAGATCTGATGAGACATAATTTTAAGAATCTAAAAATCTGGCAAGAAGCCATGGAATTGGTTCGAGAAACATATGCTTTAGCGAATAATTTTCCAGATCACGAACGATATGTTCTTGCTAATCAAATGACTCGTTCTGCAGTCTCAATTCCTTCGAATATTGCCGAAGGGACGAGCAAGAATTCTGATAAACATATTAATAGATTTATGCGGGATAGCCTAGGCTCCGCTTTTGAGTGGGAAACGCAACTAAATATTGCTCATCAACAAGCATATATTGATAAAGATACATTTGATAAACTAGAAGATAAAATACAACAATTACAGAAGATGATATCAGGTTTTCAGAAGCGATTGCAGCCTAAGCAGTCCATTCTTGACTCTTGATTCTAACTTCTTTATTCTTATTAATTATGAGTACAGAAACAGCAAACAAAGACCTAACCAGAGGCGGACAATTTGTAGTAAAAGAAACCGCTTGTGAAGATGTATTCACCCTCGAAGATCTGACCGAAGAACAAAAAATGATGCGCGACAGCACAAATGAGTTTGTCGATCGCGATCTTTGGGGTCAATGGGAAAAATTTGAGCAAAAGGATTACGCCTATACCGAGCAATGCATGCGCACAGCCGGGGAAATGGGCTTTCTAAGTATTGCCGTCCCAGCAGAATATGGCGGTATGGGTATGGGATTTGTATCCTCCATGTTAGTATGTGATTATATATCAGGAGCTACGGGATCGTTTTCCACAGCTTTTGGCGCACATACCGGGATCGGTACCATGCCGATCACCCTCTATGGTACAGAAGAGCAGAAAAAGAAATATGTGCCCAAATTAGCAACCGGGGAATGGTTTGGGGCGTACTGCCTAACAGAGCCAGGGGCCGGTTCGGATGCAAATTCGGGAAAGACTAAAGCTGTGCTCTCCAAAGATGGCAAGCACTACAGTATTACTGGTCAAAAAATGTGGATCTCCAACGCCGGTTTCTGTAACCTGTTCATCGTCTTTGCCAGAATCGAAGATGATAAGAACATAACAGGTTTCATCGTTGAGAACGATCCGAAAAATGGGATCAGTATGGGGGAAGAAGAGAAGAAATTAGGAATTCACTCCTCCTCTACCCGACAGGTTTTCTTTAATGAGACCAAAGTCCCGGTAGAAAATATGTTGTCTGAACGCGGAATGGGCTTTAAGATCGCTATGAACGCCTTGAATATTGGCCGCATCAAATTAGCTGCTGCCTGTTTAGAAGCTCAAAGACGTATCATTGGTGAAGGAACGAAGTATGCCAATGAACGCGTTCAATTTAAAACCCCGATCATAAATTTTGGCGCAATAAAAGCGAAGATCGCACAAATGGCCACTAATGTTTATGCTGGCGAATCTGCCTGTTATCGGGCAGGTAAAAATATTGAAGATCGTATCGCTATCAGACTGGCCGAAGGAAATTCTCACCCGGAGGCGGAACTCAAAGGTGTTGAAGAATATGCCATCGAATGTTCCTTGCTTAAAGTAGCGGTATCCGAAGATGTTCAGCAAACCTCAGACGAAGGTATCCAGATCTTTGGTGGTATGGGCTTTAGCGCCGATGCACCCATGGAAAAAGCCTGGCGCGATGCCAGAATAGCCCGAATCTATGAGGGGACTAATGAGATCAACAGAATGCTTTCAGTTGGAATGCTAGTGAAAAAAGCCATGCGAGGACATGTAGACTTGCTGGGTCCTGCTACAAAGGTAGGCGAGGAATTGATGGGGATCCCTTCTATGGACACTCCGGATTTCTCAGCACTGTTAGCAGAAGAAAAAGACCTTGTGGCCCGACTCAAAAAAGTATTCCTGATGATCGCGGGAGCCGGAGTTCAAAAGTATGGTGCTGAATTAGAAAAGCACCAGCAAGTACTGATGGCTGTATCTGATATCCTGATCGAGGTGTATATGGCTGAGTCGACCATCTTGCGAACTGAGAAGAATGCCAAACGTTTTGGAGAAGAGGCACAAGCCGCCCAGATCGCTATGGCCAAATATTACTTGTACAATGCAGTTGATATTATTCAAAGCAAAGGGAAGGAAGCAATAGTTTCTTTTGCCGAAGGAGATGAACAACGCATGTTGTTAATGGGATTAAAGCGATTTACTAAATATACTAACCAGCCCAATGTGGCCGCATTACGAACCCAAATTGCCGATAAAGTGGCAGCCGATAATGGCTATACTTTTGATTCATAAGTACTGCCTTATGGCATAAATAAAAAGTCGCTCCCCCCGGGCGGCTTTTTTTGTTTTTAAGACTGCGCTAATTGTTTATCTTGAGGGATCAAATTCAACGTCTTGATTTAAAATCAATTTTAAAAACACTAGAATGAAATTAAAGTGCTGTTTGCTCATCCTATTTTCCTTCCTGGTCGTTCAAGCACAGGATGATCCCAAAATGTACGATATCATCGATGCCGTTTCCTCAGAGCGACTCGAAGCAGATATCACAGCCCTGGCTAATTTCGGTACGCGACATACCTTGAGCGATACGGTTTCCACTACCCGCGGAATAGGGGCTGCCCGCCGATGGATCAAGTCGGAATATGATAAGATATCTTCAGTATGCGGGAATTGCCTCGAGGTATTCTTTCAAAAAGATTTGGTAGAACAAGGGGCAAATAATCGTATTGTCAAAGATGTATGGGTGGTTAATGTTGTGGCTATCCAGCGAGGAACAAAATTCCCTAACCGCTATATTATCATGAGTGGCGACATAGACTCGAGGGTCAGTGATCCTACAGATTATACTTCAGATTCTCCAGGCGCAAATGACAATGCCAGTGGAATGGCTGGCGCTATCGAAGCGGCACGGGTATTATCTAAATACCAATTTGAGAATAGCATTATTTATGTCGGTCTCTCTGGCGAAGAACAAGGGCTGTTTGGTGGAAAAGGTCTTGCGGCTTATGCGAAAGAGCAAGGCTGGGAGATCATTGGAATTCTCAATAATGATATGATCGGGAATATTACAGGAGTAGATGGGGTTGTGAGCAATAGGGATTTCAGGATCTTTTCTGAACCCGTTCCTCCTACTGAAACAGAACGTCAAAGAAATAGAAGGCGGTTCTATGGTGGGGAAGTAGATGGGATATCGCGACAACTAGCCCGGTATGTGCATAAAACCACTAAAAAATATATGCCGGAAATGAATCCTATGCTGATCTACAGATTGGATCGTTTTGGGCGCGGTGGTCATCACAGGCCATTTAACGATGCCGGCTTTGCTGGAATACGAATTATGGAATCACATGAGAATTACACTCAACAACATCAGGATATCCGGGAGGAAGACGGCATTGCTTATGGGGATGTACTGGAGCATGTAAATTTTGACTACGCGGCCAAGTTAACTGCTGTGAATGCCATCAATCTGGCATCCCTTGCCTCGGCTCCCCCCGCTCCTACTGAGGTGGAAATAGGAGGTATCGTAGAACCTTCTGCGAAATTCAGGTGGAAAAAAGCCGAAGGCGCTGTAGGCTACAAGATCTATTGGCGTGAAACGACTTCACCAACCTGGGACAATAGTAAATGGGTGGGTGATGTAGATGCCTATACGCTGGACGGCATTGTTATTGATAATTACTTTTTTGGAATAGCCAGTGTGGGTGCTGATGGACATGAGAGTCCGGTCGTCTTCCCATCTGGGATCTTTAGAAATTAAGCCTATGAAAATAAATTTTTGGTTAGTTCTTTCCCTACTCTGTACCTCCCTTGTTTCGGCACAGAACTTCACTCGGCAAGATAGTTTAAGAGGCAGTATTACCCCTGAACGGGAATGGTGGGATCTGACGTATTACGATCTCGACATTAAGGTAGAACCGGACCAGAAATATATTTCAGGCAGTACAACTGTCGGCTATACCGTCCTTTCACCACATCAAGTGCTTCAGATAGATCTGCAATCGCCATTGAGGATAGAAAATGTAGAGCAAGATGGCCAGGAACTCAAATTTTCTTCGGAAGGGAACGCCCATTTTATCAGCCTGAAGAAGAAACAAAAGAAAGGAGCTAAGGAGCAGGTTAAAATATATTACTCCGGAAATCCGCAGGAAGCGAAACGCGCGCCGTGGGATGGTGGCTTCTCCTGGAAAAAAGACAGCAATGGCAAACATTTTGTGGCAACTTCCTGCCAGGGCCTGGGTGCCAGTGTCTGGTGGCCCAATAAGGATCATATGTATGACGAAGTAGAACGGATGGACATGCGCATTACCTGTCCGGCAAACCTTATCGGTGTTGGGAATGGGCGACTTACTAAAGTAGAAGACAATGGGCCGACCAAAACTTATTACTGGCAGGTTAATAATCCCATTAATAATTATGGGGTGAATGTCAACATAGGAGATTATGTGAATTTTGGAGAAACCTATGACGGTGAGAACGGTCCGCTAGATATACAATACTATGTGCTTAGAGAGAATGAAGAGAAGGCCAAAGCGCAATTCTCTCAAACCTCCATGATGATGCGTGCTTTTGAGTATTGGTTTGGCCCCTACCCTTTCTATGAAGACAGTTTTAAGATCGTAGAAGTCCCTTATTTGGGTATGGAACACCAAAGTTCCATTACCTATGGCAACAAGTATGAGAATGGGTACATGGGACGTGACCTTTCCGGCACAGGATGGGGTATGCTCTTCGATTATATTATCATTCATGAAGCAGGCCACGAATGGTTTGCCAACAACATCACTTACAAAGACATTGCGGATATGTGGGTACATGAAGGCTTTACTATGTATTCGGAGATTTTGTATCTGGACTATCATTTTGGGACTAAAGCCGGCAATGAATATGTACAGGGAGTTCGGAGAAGTATCCAGAACGATCGGCCGCTTATCGGGACTTATGACGTTAATAAATCAGGCTCAAGCGATATGTATCGCAAGGGCGCAAATATGTTGCATACACTTCGGCAATTACTGGAAGATGATGAACTTTTTCGATCTGTTTTAAGAGGGCTGAACAAGGATTTCTATCATCAAACTGTGACCAGCAAGCAAATTGAAGATTACATCAGCCTAAAAACAAATATAGATCTGACCGAATTTTTTAAGCAGTATTTACGTAGTACTATGATCCCTACCCTGGAATTTAAGGTAGGGGAAGATGGCCTTACATATCGATATACTGAGATAGTAGAAGGTTTTGATATGCCTGTTCGCATTTTTGTCGATGGGAAACCCCATTGGCTATTTCCGACAAATGAATTCAAAACTGAAAAATTCCCCTTAGGAGAAAACCTGGAGTTCGACCCTAATTTCTATATTAAAGTCACCGAGCTGAACTAATATTGATTTAGAAACTAGCAAACTCCCGTTCCTCCAAACATAAAACTTGGCTTTATGGCCGAAAGACCGGAACTGTACTTTGAGGATCACGAATTATGGCGTGCCTGGCTTCATGAGAATCACGCGACATCAACGGGTATAAATTTGATATTCTATAAGATAGAGCATCCTCAGCGCAGTATGCGATGGGAAGAAGCCGTAAAAGTGGCTCTGTGTTATGGATGGATAGACAGTACCGTCAAAAGCCTTGGGCATGGAAAACGCAGGCAATATTTTTGTCCCCGTAACCCGAAAAGTAAATGGAGCGCCCTGAATAAGTCATATATAGTGGATTTAACTGCACAGGGACTTATGCATGAAAGCGGATTCAGATCAATACAAATTGCAAAGGAGAATGGCACCTGGACTGCCTATGATGATGTAGAGAAAGGAATCGTACCTAAAGATCTGCAAAAGGCATTTGACAAAAACCCAGTGGCCTTTGAAAATTACGCCAATTTCAGCTGGACCTATAAAAAATCCTATCTCCATTGGTTAAATGATGCAAAGCGTCAGGATACCAGAGATAAGCGAATACAGGAGATCATAAGGCTATGTAAAGCCAACATCAAATCAAGATCGTAATTATGAAAAAACTCAGTCTAAGTGTCCTAATTACCCTATTCTTATTGGGGTGCAAAACAAATTCACAGCCGCCAAGTCCAACTTCTATTTTGATCTCAGATGTCCACATTGTTGATGTGGACAAAGGATCTGTTTTGGAAAATCAACATGTAGTAATAGATTCAGGTCGCATTCTATCTATTAGTGATCAGATCCCTGATCCTGCGTCTTTTGGAAATAATATTAATGGATCAGGCAAATTTCTTATCCCGGGCCTTGCTGAGATGCATGCCCATATCCCTTCGCCAAATACTTCCAGGGAACGCCTGGAAGAGACCTTGTTCCTCTATCTCTCTAATGGAATTACGACTATCAGGGGAATGCTGGGCCACCCCATGCATTTAGAATTGCGGCAAGAAGTAGCCGATGGTAACGTATTAGGACCCCGGATCTTTACTTCGAGTCCGTCTCTCAATGGAAATTCAGTTCCCACAACAGAAGAAGCGCGATCAAAGGTTACAGACTACGCAGCGGCCGGTTATGACTTTCTCAAAATTCACCCGGGGATCAAGAAGGATGTTTTTGATACCCTGGTCGCGACAGCTAATGAAAAAGGCATTGCTTTTGCCGGACATGTACCGGTTGAAGTAGGCATCCGCCATGCCCTGAATAGTGAATTTGCATCTATTGATCATATTGATGGCTACCTGGAAGGTCTGGTACCTTCTGACAAGGGGTTGGACCCTAATACAAACGGTTTTTTCGGCTATAACTTTACGGATGAAACAGATCCTGCACTTATTGAGGAATTGGTGTCTCTGAGCAAAGAAAAACAGGTATGGATCGTACCAACACAGAGCCTTTTTGAACGTTGGTTTGCCCCTACCACTGCCGAAGAAATGCTCTCCCAGCCAGAAATGCAATATATGCCGGCTTCAACCCTTGCTCAATGGAAAAGCAGAAAATCACAAAGCACCGGTGATGAAAGCGGATTCGACGCTGCCAAATGGGAGCGCTTTATCAAAATTCGTAGGGATCTTTTAAAATCCTTACACGATCATGGTCATGGAATCATCCTTGGGTCAGATGCGCCACAACTTTTTAATGTGCCCGGTTTCTCCATCCACCATGAAATGGAAGGCATGCTTCGTGCCGGTCTAACTCCCATGGAAATTCTGAGAACAGGCACAATAAATCCGGCTACCTATTTTAATATGGAAGCCGTTTTTGGACAAGTAAAAGAAGGACTGGAAGCTGATCTTATCCTCCTGGATGGAAATCCCCTCGATGATTTAAATAACCTCAAAAAGGTATCCGGTGTCCTGGTGAGAGGACATTGGATCTCCAAAAATGAGATCGATCAACGCTTGGAATCGATCGCAGAAAATGCACAAAAAAACTAATTTTATCTATTTGATAATGAATTAGTTACGGTATAATTCCGATTTTTGGCATGGTGCTTGGTCTTTACCCTGCATAGCGTTAGCCGAAAAGCTAAAGAGTAGGCATAACCCAAAAATTGGAAATCATGAGAAAAATTACTCTCTTACTCTTAGGAGTATTAGTAAGCTTAGGCACAGTGAGTGCTGCTGAGCTTGTATCTCCGTCAGACATCACCAAAAAAGGGTTAACGATTCGCTATCGTAAGGCACAGCCCATTACGTTTATAGAGCGAGGTGTTACCTTCCAGGTGTACTCGGATGGTACTTTAGATGTTAAATATGGTCGTAGAGGCTATAGACGCGCGAATAATTACCGGATGAATGCCGGTTATGGATTCCCGTTTCGTTCCAGCTATGATTATTTCCGCGGTAAGCGGATCTGGAGAAACCGTTATGGCCAGATCATTAAGATCGGTTATTCCTCGATC
>Ga0265303_10000794_pt1 | contig 18641 bp, 17 predicted proteins | sample Helome_2_FD_192494 | JGI IMG/M metagenome (GOLD analysis project Ga0265303, IMG submission 192494) | Marine sediment microbial communities from subtidal zone of North Sea - Hel_20160317 (Illumina Assembly) | ecosystem: Environmental > Aquatic > Marine > Subtidal zone > Sediment ... | reverse complement strand
GGAACAACAGTCGGTCAAAAAAATCGGGCGAGTTAATGCCGTAAATCATCGAGATCTTTTGCGCGAGCAAGTGGCAGCGATGTTCCAGCGCTGCTTCGGGCAATGGTTCGGCAGAAGTCTGCCATAAAACGATAAAGGTCATGTAGTAACGTTCGAGGATCGGCTGAACGATGTGGGCCAGCCTGTTCAATTGTATGAACTCGTGATTACTGCGTCGCGGTCGACGTAAATCCTTGTCAACCTGTTCGAGCAGGGATGCGTCGATAAGACAGGAAATGCACTCATCGACAATTTCCTCGAGACTGGAATCCTGCCACTCGAGTTGCAGTTCCGATTTCAGGAAAGGGTAGAGCAACCTGATTTTGCGTTGCACACTGGCGCGCGGGACGCGTCGGACATTAACAAAGCAACAGGCGATCAGGGCCGGAATAACCAGGCTATGCAGGCTATTGTTTCGATAGTAGCCAATGAGGACCGAGTCTTCAGGCTTGAGGTAAACAATATCACCCAGTTCGTGCTTGCGGATGTGAATAATCTTCTCGCCTGCGATCCGCTTGATTTGTTTCTTGTTCACCTTGCCTTCGATTCGTATCGAAGCAAGGCAATGAGCCCCCCGGATGAGTCGGTGATGTAATTTGGCCTGGCTTACGAGTTCCTCGATTTCGATGCTTTGCCTGGGTGTTGCCAGCAAAATTGTTGCTATCGAATTCACCGGATTGATGACACAGGCGCGATTAATACCATACATAATTTCCTGCGCGAGATGTCGCAAGCTGGCGATATACCAGTCAGGCTTGTGCGCGATTTTCGCAGCTCGAGTTGACCAGTCACTGCAGTGTTGCCCAAGTAACCCGCCTAGCTCGATCGGTTCACCGAAACTTGCAGTTACCTTGCCGTAATGTCCTTTAAGCCTGAATATCGCCCGTAAAGCTCCCAGCGTTGATTCACGTTTCTTTTTATGTCCGTAGAGCTCACCCAGGTAAGATTTTCGTTCGACAAGTTTTTCATACCCGATATAAACCGGAACAAAGGCGAGCGGTCGGACCTGGCTTTTAATATAGGCGTCGACCGTCATGCCCAACATGCCGAATTTGGGTTTTAGCATTCTGCCAGTGCGACTGCGACCCCCCTCGATAAAGTACTCAAGCGGCACCCCGAGTTTGATCAGCTGATTTACATAGGCGCGCATGACCGCGTTGTAGATTCGATTATCCTTGAAGCTGCGACGGATAAAAAAAGCGCCGCCGCCACGCAGGATGCGCCCGATGAAGGGAATATTAAGATTATCTCCCGCGGCGATATAAGGTATCGCCAGGTTTTCGTTGTAAATGACGTAGGAGAGCAATAAGTAATCGACATGGCTGCGATGGCAGGGCACATATACCAACTGGTGGGTCAGGGCGGCTTCACGAATTCGCTCGGCATTGTAGATATTGATGCCGCTGTAGAATCGATTCCAGAAGGCGCGTAACAGGCGCAGCATGACTTCAATTGTGAGTTGAGTGCAGTCAGCGAATATCTCGCGGCAATAGCGGTGTGCCCTGGTTAAACTTTGCTGGGTACTGTCAACCTCTTCGAATATCAGTTGCTGAACAATCTGGTCTTCGATTACCTGCGCTGACATATGTTGGTGGCTTTTAATCTGGGGTCCGAAAGTCGCCTCGCGCTGTTGACGCAATGTGGTAATCAGCGATTCCTGTAAATCCTGCTCATCATTGCCATTCTGCTCAACCAGATCTCGAAAATCGAGCGCCTGCGAAAAAATCAGCCGCGCGCTGCGACCATGAAATAAAATCGTAAAAAACTTGCGCGTGCGCCCGGCAAGCGACCAGGTATCCGCGAACAGCACTTGCAGCCAGTTCTTATGTCGGGCCAGGGGACGACCCCAGAAAACCGATACCGGCACGACCTGCAGGTCGAGGTTTTCGTCTACAACGAAAGCCTGCATCAGGTCGTTCAGCATTGCCGAGTGTTTGCGCCGACGTTTGATCCAGTCGATGAGCGGGTTACGCGAGGCGATGCTGTAAACCGAATGATGATGGCTCAAGGCGTCGATCGGGATACGTGCAATCGGCTCGGGAAGGCCGCATCGGTGGCTGATCTGGGTCAGAACCAGTAAATCGCTGATGCCCCGATCGGCGAGCACATAAAGCGTTGGCCGCTCGGGATCTATGATTGAAGCCGGATTGTCCGCAGGAAAAACCTCGACTTTTACCCAGCGAAACAATATCCAGCGTAGAAATCGATTAAACTGCTTCTTCAACGGGAACCTGTCGCTTTACCCTTAGTCACAGAATAATAACCCTTGGAGAGCATCTGATGAAAAAAATAAAACTGGAATTCGAGAATTCCAATGGTGAAAAACTGGCAGGACTGCTTGAACTGCCTGAGCATACAGAAGATATTTCCAGTTATGCGTTGTTTGCGCACTGTTTTACCTGTGGCAAGGATATCGCCGCTGCGTCGAGAATCAGCCGCGCCCTGGCAGCGCAAGGCATAGCGGTTCTGCGTTTTGACTTTACCGGATTGGGCAACAGTGACGGTGATTTTGCCAATACCAATTTTTCTTCAAATATTGAAGATTTGATTCTCGCTGCAAAGGCACTCGAAACGCAATATCGAGCCCCGCAAATTCTGATAGGCCATAGTCTGGGTGGTGCCGCGGTTTTAGGTGCGGCAGCAAACCTGGACTCAATAAAAGCGGTCGTAACCATCGGCGCACCTGCAACCGCACAACATGTTTCGCACCTGTTTCAGGATAAGGCCGACCTGATCCAGCAACAGGGTGAGGCGGTGGTTAAACTGGGTGCACGCGAGTTTTCCATCAAAAAACAGTTTCTCGATGATATCGACCGGTATTCGTCGACCGAGAAAATCCGGGATCTAGATGCTGCACTACTGGTGTTTCATTCTCCTGTCGATGCGATCGTATCGATCGATGAGGCGGCCGGTATTTACCAGGCGGCAAGACATCCCAAGAGTTTTATCTCGCTTGACCGGGCTGACCACTTGCTGAGCAAGGCTGCCGATGCAGAATATGTCGCAGCTACGATCGCCTCCTGGGCCAGCCGCTATCTTGATCTTGAAATAGACGAGGAAAGTTCCGAAAAACCTGATCTTGTTGACGGCGAGGTTCTGATCTCTGAACTGAATCAACAGTTTTTACGTGGTATGTACAGTAGCAGTCATTTCCTGCGAGCTGACGAACCCTTGAAGTACGGGGGCTCGGACCTGGGTCCCACGCCTTACGACCTGTTACTGATGTCGTTGGGCGCCTGTACCTCGATGACCTTGCGCATGTATGCCAATCGCAAGAAGCTGCCACTTGAGGATGTGACGATCCGGCTGTTACACGAGCGTGTGCATGCCGAGGATTGTATCGATTGTAATGACAAGATCGAGCGCATCACGCGCAAGATTACACTGGTAGGTAATCTCAGTGAGGAGCAGCGCGATCGATTACTCGAGATTGCAGATATGTGTCCGGTGCATCGAACCCTGGAAAGCGATCCGCAAATCGTCACCCGGCTCGAGGATTGAGGCGGAATCAGAAATCCCTGATTAGTCGGGCACCAAAAGTGATGTCCGGTGCGGTACCCACCATGATATCTTCGGAGAAAAACAGGTCGAGCCGATGATTTTCGAACAATTGCGGGAAGCCGAGGCCGAGCTGAATCTGGAGCGAGTTGCCAAATGCTTTCAAGTCACTGTCTTCAATCGTTTCGGAGTGAAAATCAAACTGTACGGTTCCGATTAAATTGTTATTGAATCGGTAATCGAGGCCTGCCTGGGCAACCCAGATTTCATCGACGATTAATCCTTCCAGGCTACCGTCGTCACCGGGAAAACTGAGTCCAAGTAAGCCATATACGGTCATCTCGGCATCGATCTGATTCTCATGGGTGACCCAGATTGCCAGGTCGATCGCTTCATTACCGCTGTAATCAGATTCCGAACCGGTGGGTAACTCGATGCCGACGAAATACGCGGGCCCGTCAGTAAGCTGATGTCCCAGTGCGATTGAAAGATCTCCAAGACCGCTACTGGACTCGTCCTGCGAATATTCGACGACGCCATCGCGCACATATTCAATGTTTAAATCGTCCTTGGGAAAGTCATTTCGATCACCCTCCGGTAATCCGAAAAAGTCGTGCCAGCCATCGATGAGTCCATCGAGTTCACCGCCACTGTTAGCCATCAAAGGAATGTTTACCTGTGTTAACCAGTTGTCCTTGCGGTAACTGAGGCCAAGTTCGTAGCGATAGTTTTCCGCATCGATAACGAGACTCTCGCCGTTCTTGCTTTTTTCCTGGAGCGTGTTGGTTATATAAAGACTGTGAGCGAGTAGCCAACCGTTCTCTTCCTTGACCGGTGCCAGCGTAGGTAAATAGATGGGTTGCAATATAGGATTGAGGTCTCGCGTTGCGAGACCTGCAGCCGCGACAGCGAAATGACTGGTCGTTAACACAACAATACCAGCGGCAACAACAAGCCACCTAGTCTGTTTCATAGTCGCCGTGCTCTCGTGTTGCAAGAAATTCGATCTCAGGCCAGCGCTCTTCCGTCATCGTCAGGTTGACTCTTGATGGGGCGACGTAGGCAAGATCGCCGGCGTGATCAAGCGCCAGGTTGTTTCGCATCTTGCTTTTAAATTCCTCCAGTTTCTTATCGTCGCCAGAGGAAATCCAGCGTGCGGTATTAACATTAACCGCTTCAAACTGGCAGTCGACCCCATACTCATCCTTGAGACGATGGGCAACCACGTCGAACTGGAGCACTCCGACCGCGCCGAGAATCAGGTCGTTGTTAGCAACCGGCCTGAATAACTGGGTTGCGCCTTCCTCGCATAACTGGGTCAGCCCTTTAAGCAGGGCTTTCATTTTAAGCGGGTCTTTCAACTGGGCACGTCTGAATAACTCGGGCGCGAAATTGGGGATGCCGGTGAAAGCAAGTTGCTCGCCCTGGCTGAAGCTGTCGCCGATACGAATGGTGCCATGATTGTGGATGCCGATGATATCGCCAGTATAGGCTTCCTCGATGTGACCACGATCTGCGGCAAAAAAGGTCAGCGCGTCCGCAATTTTCATATCCTTGCCGATACGAACATGCCTGACTTTCATGCCTCGAGTGTATTTACCGGAACAGATACGCATAAAGGCAATCCGGTCACGGTGTTGCTTGTCCATGTTTGCCTGGATCTTGAACACGAATCCGGTGAGCTTGTCTTCCTCGGCGGCAACGTTGCGACTCCTGGCAGGGCGCGCCGTGGGATGCGGAGCATACTTGTTGAAAGCATCGAGCAGCTCAGCCATGCCAAAATTGTTGATTGCCGAACCAAAAAAGACCGGGGTTAGTTCCCCTTTCAGATAACTATCCAGATCGAATTCACTGGACGCACCGCGCACCAGTTCGATTTCTTCGCGCAACTCGCCTGCCATCTCGCCCAGCACGTCGTCAATTCTCGGATTATCCAGACCCTCTATGACTTCACCGGATGATATCTTTTCCGCATCACTTGCCGAAAACAGGTGCACCGAGTCGTTTAGCAAATGGAAAACGCCTTTCAGGTTTTTTCCCATACCGATGGGCCAGGTGATCGGCGCGCATCGAATCTTGAGCACGTCCTCAACTTCGTCCAGCAAGTCGATCGGATCACGACCTTCGCGATCGAGCTTGTTAATGAAAGTGATTATTGGCGTATCGCGCAGCCGGCAGACTTCCATCAGTTTGATGGTGCGTGCCTCGACCCCCTTGGCGCAGTCAATGACCATAAGGGCGGAGTCAACCGCGGTCAGGGTTCGATAGGTGTCTTCTGAAAAATCCTCGTGGCCGGGTGTATCGAGGAGATTGATAATGATGTCGCGATAGGGAAATTGCATGACCGATGAAGTGACCGAAATGCCGCGCTGCTTTTCGAGCTCCATCCAGTCAGAAGTCGCGTGCCGGGAAGCCTTGCGGCTCTTTACGGTTCCCGCCATCTGGATCGCCTTGCCAAACAATAACAGCTTCTCAGTAACGGTTGTCTTGCCGGCGTCCGGGTGCGAAATAATCGCAAAGGTGCGGCGTCGACGCATTTCGTCAATATCTGACATCTATAACTTCCAAATTTAATAGAAAAGGCGGCTAGCTGTTGTGCAGGTCGGCCGTTTGTGAAATTTGCCTCGCAAACAGCAGGGCATCCTCGCGACCTTCGGATGCCGGGTAGTAGTCTTTGCGGCATCCAATTTCGTTAAAGCCCGCCGAATTATAGCAACTTATCGCGGCGGCATTGCTGGGACGTACTTCGAGTAACATGGTTTGTGCATTCCTCTCGCGGGCCTCATCGATCAGGAACTCGATAAACTGCCTGCCGTAGCCCTTGCGTTGGTGTTCCCTGGCGATCGACAGGTTGAGCATGTGGCTCTCTCCCGCGGTAACGCTGATGACCGCGTGGCCGACTATATTTTGCTGTTGCAATGCCAGCCAGCAGTAGTAGCCGACGCGAATACAATCGTTGAAGATTTTATCGGTCCAGGGAAACCGGTATACCTCGCGCTCGACCTTCATGACCCATTTTATGTCGGCGAGGGTCATGCGCCGAAAGCACAACTCGGAATTTTTCATCGCAACATTTGGTGTAGCAGTTTTAAGTCCTGCCAGGCGATGGCCTTGGCTGAAGGGTTACGCAACAGGTAGGCCGGATGGTAGGTGACTTTAAGCGGAATTTCGGTTCCGGGCAGTTTATGCATTTGCTGAATCAGCTTGCCAACAGGTTGATTGCTGCCGAGCAGATTATGGGCGGATACACGGCCCACCGAGAGGATAACTTTTGGTGCAATTTGCTCTATTTGCGCTTCCAGGTAGGCGCGGCATTGTTGTGCTTCATCCTGCCTCGGATCACGATTGTTGGGTGGGCGGCATTTGACGATATTGGTTATGTAAACCTGTTCTCGCGCAATACCGATTGCTGCCAGCATACGATCTAACAGTTGCCCCGAGCGTCCAACGAAAGGTTCGCCACGGATGTCTTCATCGTGTCCGGGGCCTTCACCAACGATCAATAAGTCAGCCTGTCGATCACCGATCCCGGGAACTTTCTGAGTACAGTTATCACCGAGCTCACAGGCCTTGCAACCATGAATGGCATCGATGAGCGAATCCCAGGAATCGAAATTCGTCGGAGCAGGGGTTCTGACAACAGGATTTTCCGCGGCAACTTCCTGCGGCGAGCTATCGACGGGATTTTCTGCTGCTTGCGGTACTGCTTCGCGAGCAATCTCGACAACAGGCCCGTTTGCAGGCCTGTTGTCGAGGGTATCAGCACGTTCACTCCATGCCTGAATGCCGATTCCCTTAAGGCAGTGCTGTTGCCGCTCGGTTAACATCGCCGTTTACACATCTCCCAGTTGGGGGTGGGTGCGATCGGCACTGTTGATTACCTTGTTCAAGGCATTGATATAGGACTTTGCCGAGGCAATGACGATATCCGTATCGGCGCCCTGGCCATTGATAACCCGTCCGTCTTTCTCTACCCTGACGGTAACCTCGCCCTGGGAGTCAGTCCCGGTCGTAATCGCGTTCACCGAATAAAGCTGCAGGTTGACGCCGGTTTCGGTTAACTTTTCGATTGCCTTGAAACACGCATCCACCGGTCCATCGCCATTGGCCTCGGCCTGCTGCTCGCTACCGTCGATATTCAGCGTCATCGTGGCACGGGGAACTTCACCGGTTTCGCAGCAAACCCTGAGGCTCACCAGTTTGATGGTTTCGTTTTCGGTTTCAAGGGCGGCTTCGTTAACCAGCGCTAACAGGTCTTCATCGAAGATATCGTGTTTCTTGTCCGCCAGGGTCTTGAAACGGGTAAACACCTCGTTAAGTTCTTCCTCTGAAGCGAACTCGATATTCAGCTCCGCCATGCGCGATTTAAAGGCATTGCGGCCTGAATGTTTGCCGAGGACCAGCTTGTTAGTCGTCCAGCCAACATCCTGGGCCCGCATGATTTCGTAAGTCTCGCGTGATTTCAGCACGCCATCCTGGTGGATGCCGGATTCATGTGCGAATGCATTGGCACCGACAATGGCCTTATTCGGCTGAACCGTGAAACCTGTTATGCCCGAAACCATTTTCGAACAGTTCATGATCTGCGTGGTATCGAGATCGGAATCGCAGGGGAATATATCCTGGCGGGTTCGCACCGCCATGACGATTTCCTCCAACGATGCGTTACCGGCACGTTCACCGAGGCCGTTTATCGTACATTCAACCTGGCGCGCACCGCGCAGCACGGCCGACAACGAATTACCGACGGCAAGCCCCAGGTCATTGTGGCAATGCACCGAAAAAACCGCTTTATCGGAGTTCGGAATGCGTTCCATCAGGTCGCTGATTAAATCGCCGAACTGATGTGGCACATTGTAACCCACGGTATCCGGGATATTGATCGTGGTCGCGCCTTCTGCAATTACCGCCTCGATGACGCGGCAAAGGAAATCCGGTTCGGAGCGGCCCGCATCTTCTGGAGAAAATTCGACATCGTCGGTGTACTGTCGCGCCCTGCGAACCGCGTCTACCGCGGCATCAACCACCTGGTCGGGAGTCATCCGCAGCTTCTGTTCCATGTGAATCGGAGAGGTCGCCAGAAAAGTATGAATCCGACCCGAATTGGCAGGTTTGATGGCGTCTCCGGCGCGCTCGATATCGATCTGCTTGGCTCGCGCAAGACCACATACGGTACTGTCTTTTATGATTTCGGCAACGGCCCTGACCGATTCGAAATCACCTTCGCTCGCAATCGGAAAACCGGCTTCGATAATGTCGACTTTCATCAATTCCAGCGCCCGGGCGATACGAATTTTTTCGTCACGCGTCATCGACGCGCCGGGACTCTGCTCACCATCACGCAGCGTGGTGTCAAAAATGATTAATTTGTCTTTGCTCATGGCTATCTCGTTTGTCTAAACGTTAAATAAATTGGGTGTTGTTTACGTTTGCCCTCGTCAGGAGTTCTGTGATCTGCCTTACGGCAGCAGAGCGAGTAGCAGAGATAGCAGCAGGTACGCAGGCAGGAGTTCCAGACGGGCTGGAGATGTGAATTGAGAACTGGCGTACCGCGGTTGCATAAAATGGAATATAGCCAACTCTGGCATGCTTGCCAAGCAAAATCTCCGGCTTACGAGTCTGGAGTTGTATCCTGTTTCGATTCTGCCAGGCGCATGCGCTTGCGATTCCAGCGAAATAAAGAAACGATTGGGCCTGACAACATGTACAGGAAAAAACAGGAAAACAGCACGGTCGCTGTTTCGATCGATAGAAAAACGAAGATCAGCACCACCGCCAAAAGTGATACGAAGGGTACGCGTTCGCGTAAATCGAAATCCTTGAAACTGTAGTAGGGGAATTTGGAAACCATTAATATCCCGGACGCTATAGTTAGCACCAGCGCCGCGTAGACCACGTCCTCGCCAATAATATCGTAGCTTTCACAAACCCAGACCGCACCCATGACCACGGCCGCCGCTGCCGGACTGGCGAGGCCCTGAAAATAACGTTTATCGGCGACGCCGATCTGGGTATTGAATCTTGCCAGGCGCAGCGCGGTAGAGGTCGCGTAAATAAATGCCGCCAGCCAGCCCAGCTTACCCATGAACACTGATACATCGCGCAGATGTACCAAAGACCAGAGGTACACGATCAGGGCTGGTGCGACACCGAATGAGACCATGTCGGAGAGGCTGTCGTACTCGGCACCAAAGGCGGATTGAGTGTTGGTCAGGCGGGCCACGCGGCCATCGAGCCCATCGAGCAAACCCGCCAGGAAGATTGCGATCGCGGCGATCTCGAAACGCCCGTTCATCGCCGCGATGATCGCGTAAAACCCCGCAAATAGTGCACCCGTGGTAAACATGTTGGGCAACAGGTAAATGCCCTTGGGCATGTTCTTGCGAGCTTCTTTCGGGTTGCTGTCATCCATCGTTACGGGACGGGCGTCGGGTGCCCGATAATCCTGTTAGTTTTTGGATTTATCCACCAACGCATTGGCGCTAAGCCAGGGCATCATCGCGCGCAGCCGAGCACCCACCTGCTCGATCTGATGGGCCGCGTTATTGCGACGCCACGCCGTCATTTCGGGATAGTTGGACTGGCCCTCGCTGATAAACTTTTTCGCATAGGCACCGCTTTGTATATCGTTCAGGCACTCCTTCATCGCCCAGCGGCTTTCCTCGTTGATGATTTTCGGACCGGTGCTGTATTCCCCATACTCGGCATTATTTGAAATCGAGTAATTCATGTTGGCAATGCCGCCTTCATGGATCAAATCAACGATTAACTTGAGCTCGTGCAGGCATTCGAAATAGGCGAGCTCGGGGGCATATCCGGCTTCGACCAGGGTTTCGAATCCAGCCTTGACCAGTTCGATGGTGCCACCACAGAGTACGGTTTGCTCACCGAAGAGGTCGGTTTCGGTTTCGTCTCTGAAGGTTGTTTCGATGATTGCAGTGCGACCGCCACCGATGCCTGCGGCATAGGATAGCGCCAGTTCTTTCGCCATACCCGAGGCATCCTGCTGGATTGCAATTAAATCCGGGATGCCACCGCCCTTGGCAAACTCGGAACGTACCGTATGTCCGGGTGCCTTGGGGGCAATCATGATGACGTCGAGATCGGCGCGCGGCACAACCTGGTTGTAGTGAATAGCGAAACCATGGGCAAAAGCCATCGCCGCACCCTGCTTGATATTGGGTTCGACTTCATTTAAGTAAAGAGCGCTCTGGAATTCATCCGGGGTCAGGATCATGACGACATCGGCTTCGCGGATTGCATCGGCGGTGTTTTTGACGGTCAGGCCTGCTGCCTCGGCCTTGGCAGCCGAAGCCGAGCCCTCACGCAGTGCCACGGTAACGTCAACGCCTGAATCTTTAAGATTATTAGCGTGCGCATGGCCCTGGGAGCCATAGCCGACAACGGTAACCTTCTTGCCCTGGATGATGGATAAATCGCAATCCTTATCGTAATAAATGTTCATAACTGCCTCGTGTCACACATGGTTGGTGTGTTGTTATTAAGAATAATTCTGGGCCTTTACAGGGTAAGCGCTTTTTCGCCGCGCATGATGCCCATGGAGCCGGAGCGTACCACCTCGACGATGTTGTTTTCATGCATGGCCCTGATGTACGCATCAAGCTTGTCGCCGGCACCGGTCAACTCGATGCAGAAGGTGGTATCGGTGACGTCGATGATTCGTGCACGGAATATATCCGATAGTCGTTTAACCTCGGCGCGTTGGGACTCACCATCGGCCTTGACCTTGACGAACATCATTTCACGTTCGATGAAATTACCCTCGGTAAAGTCCTGCAGTTTGACCACGTCAACCAGCTTATTGAGTTGCTTGGTAATCTGCTCGATGATTCGATCCGAGCCGGTCGTAATAATCGTCATGCGGGAAAGCGTCTGGTCTTCCGTGGTGGCAACCGTCAGCGATTCGATGTTATAACCGCGCGCGGAAAACAGTCCGGAAATACGAGACAGTGCGCCGGCCTCGTTTTCGACCAGCAGGGAAATAATGTGTCGCATTAAACCAGTTCTCCCTTCGCCTTAAGTGACGCCTGCACCTTTTGCTGCAGCGGGGAGATATCCATTTCGTTATGGGCCTTGCCTGCCGAAATCATCGGGTAAACGTTAGCTTCCTGATCGGTAATGATGTCGAGAAATACCGTTCTGTCTTTCAGTTTGAAGGCTTCTACCATTGCATCATGCAGATCGTCGGGGTTTTCGACGAGAATACCGACGTGCCCGTAGGCCTCGGCCAGCTTGACGAAATCGGGCAGTGAATCCATGTAAACATGCGAATAGCGCTTCTCATAGAAAAATTCCTGCCATTGGCGAACCATGCCGAGATAGCGGTTATTAAGATTAATGATCTTCACCGGGAGGTCGTACTGCAGGCAGGTCGACAGCTCCTGGATACACATCTGTATACTGCCTTCACCGGTAACGCAGGCAACGTCCTTATCGGGGAAAGCGAGTTTGACTCCCATTGCCGCGGGAAGCCCGAAACCCATGGTGCCGAGACCCCCGGAATTGATCCAGCGACGCGGCTCATCGAAATGGTAGAACTGTGCGGCATACATCTGGTGCTGACCGACGTCGGAAGTAATGTAGGCGTCACCATTGGTAACTTTGTAGAGTTCCTCTATTGCTGCCTGTGGCTGAATCAGACCTTTCTTTTGTTCGTAAGCGAAGCTGTTTTGTGATTGCCAGGACTTGATGGTTTTCCACCAGGCATCGAGCGCCTTTTTATCGACTTTGAGCTCGGTCTGGTCAAGCTGCTTAATCAATTCGACCAGAACCTGTTTTGCACCCCCGACGATCGGGATGTCGGCATTTATCGTCTTTGAAATCGAGGCCGGGTCGATGTCGATATGAATAACTTGCGCATAGGGGCAGAACTTGCTGGTCACGCCGGTAATTCGATCGTCGAAACGCGCCCCGATACAAATTAAAACATCGCATTCGTGCATCGCCATGTTGGCTTCGTAGGTGCCGTGCATGCCGAGCATGCCGATGAAATGGGGATCGGTTCCCGGGAAGGCACCGAGGCCCATCAGGGTCTGTGTGATTGGATATCCCAGCTTACGTACGTAAGCTGCGTAACTCCTCGGAGGCATTATCTAAAATGATGCCGCCACCGGTATAGATCATTGGTCGCTTGGCATTGAGGATCAACTCGACCGCGCGCTTGATCTGGCGTGGGTGGCCCTTGAAGTTCGGGTTGTATGAGCGTAGCTCGATCTTTTCCGGGTACTGGTAAGGAATCTTGATATGCGGAGCGGTAATGTCTTTCGGAATATCAACGACCACCGGGCCGGGGCGACCGGTAGTAGCGACATAAAATGCTTTTTTCAGGGTCTCGGCCAGCTTGTTCAAATCCTTGACCAGGAAGTTATGCTTGACGCAAGGTCGGGATACGCCCACCGCGTCGACTTCCTGGAACGCATCACTGCCGATCGCGTGGCTTGGAACCTGGCCGGTCAGAACAACCAATGGAATCGAGTCCATGTAAGCGGTAGCAATTCCGGTAATTGCGTTAGTCGCCCCGGGGCCCGAAGTCACCAGGCAAACACCCGGCTTGCCGGTCGCCCGCGCGTAGCCGTCCGCAGCATGCGTTGCACCTTGCTCATGGCGCACCAGGATATGCTCTACGTCGTCCTGCTTTTGCAGTGCATCGTAAATATGCAATACGGCACCGCCAGGGTAACCGAAGAGGTGTTTGACACCTTCGTCCTTTAAAAACTGGATTATTATTTCAGAACCCGATAATTCCACACTAACCCCTGTTGCTCACTTTAAAAAAACGCAATTGTTTACGCCAAACCCAAAATTCTATTATGGTTAAAATACAAATGCACTAATAACAGCTTGGATTTATTGGAGAAATCCCAAAAAACATGCAATTTAAGCGAGTTGGACCGGTATTATCGGAAAATGCTGGCCGGAATCGATTTAACCCGGGCCGAATGGTTTTTTCTGCAGGATCAGAAAGTTCAGGATTTCTTCAGTAAAAATACGAACTTCCCACCTTCCTCGCCGGAAAACAGTAGTGGATTGTTGGTCTGTTTTGAAAAGGCCTCAAAGTCCTTTAACGAGCCCTGATCGGTAGAGATCACTTTCAGGACTTTACCGCGTTCCATGTCGGTTAGCGTTTTCCTGGCTCTTAATATGGGCAGGGGGCAATTCAGTCCAGAGGCATCAAGTTCACGATCATATTCAGTCATGAGAAATGTCCATCATTTGGTTAGGCGGTTTTGCAAAGCTGCATTTATATGCCAGGACTTTTTAAAAGGCAAGCGGGACTGAAGTTACGCGATAACTTCGACGGGTTCAGGTTGCAGCGCATGACCTCCCGACGCCCACTTGACGACACCACCGCGCAAACTGATGACGTTATTAATACCTTGCTGGTTTAAAAAGCGGCAAACCTGTGCAGAACGACTGCCGGTTCGACAGTATATGACGATTTGTCGTGGCGATTCCGAAAAGTAGTTGAGTTTTAAAGGAACCAGGTGCATCGCCAGGGTTCTGGCGTTAGGCAATACGCCGCGCTCGATCTCCGCGGGGGTACGGATATCAAGTAATTCAAAATGATCTTCTTTGCGCAACATGCGATGCAAATCAGAAACGCTAATTTCTTTTATTCTGGGCATTGAATATGAGCTTCGGGAACGATTACTATACTGCCGTGTCGATATTATTCTAATATAGACCAATTTCCAATTGATGGCGTTGTTATGCCTGAACATTTCCGACGATTGCAAGAATGCGCCCTTTCTGCTCGATTAGGGGTTGTAACAGTTTTGCTGTTGTTAATCAGTTTGACCTCCAGTGCCAGGTCAGATTTACCGAGCCTTGGTGCAAATGCAGCAATTAATATTGAGCGCGAAATGAAACTGGGGCGTTCAGTTTACAGGAAGTTACTGTCAGTTGGTTTGGTCGAGACCAATCCCTTGCTCGATCGTTATATCAACGACCTCGGTTATCGCCTGCTAGCGGGTATCGATAATCGAGTACGTGAGTATCGTTTCTTCATTGTTCGTGATGACGCGGTAAACGCATTTGCCGTTCCTGGCGGCTACATTGGTATTAACCGGGGACTCATCGCGCAGGCTCGAACCCAGCATCAGCTGGCTTCGGTAATGGCACATGAAATAGCTCATGTAGAGTTAAGGCACGGGCTTGATTCGATGGAAAAGGGCAGCGAGGTGAATACCAGAACAATTCTCGCGATGATCGCGGGTCTGGCGCTTGGGGGACAAGCCGGGTCTGCGATGCTTTATGGTGGCATTGCAGGCGGCCAGCAGGCGATGATCAATTTTACCCGGGAAAACGAGTATGAAGCCGACCGAATCGGGATTGCACTGATGGGCGATGCGCACTTTGAACCTCAAGGTATGCCCGAGTTTTTCGCCATAATGGGAAATCTCTCGGGTAGCTCCGGTCAAGGTATCGAGTATCTGCGCACTCACCCCCTGAGCAACAATCGAGTCGCTGAAGCACTTGGACGAGCGCAAAACATGCCGCCAGGAAGGAATCAGGTGGATGATTTTTTGTTATTCAAGGATTTTTTACAATTCGTTAGCAGGGATCATTTACCAGACCAGGGAGACGACTTTCTGCGCGCACTGGCCTCGATCAAGGCCGCCGAGTATGATCGGGCCGATAAGATGCTCGCCGATTTATACCGTCGCGACAGCGATAATATCTGGTACGGCATTGCTTTTGCGGAAAACCTGGAACAGCTCGGACGCGAAACTGAGGCAGAGCTGGTGTATCGGCGGTTGCTCGATATTTTTCCAGGTGATTACGTCCTTTCAATGCACTTGCTACGCTTGCTCAAACTGGATGAACAATACGAGTCTGCCCTGGTCATTGCAAGGCAGCTTGAAAACAGGTTCCCGGAGAATCAACACGTCTATTTCGAGTTATCGGAAATATACGAGTCGCTCCAACAACCCTCACTGCGCATGATGGCCGAAGCGGAGTTTCACCGTATTACCGGTAATCCGCAACAGGCGGTAAGACTCTACGACCAGGTACTTGATTTACCCGAGACCGATCTTGCCACGGAGTCAAAGGCCCGCGAAAAGCGACTGATACTTTTAGAGAAATAAAATTTATCAGCAACAGGAATAAAGCTTTTTGCGTTACTGCCGATAGCTATCTGGTAACCAGGATATTGTTGTCAGCAACAGGCACTGTGCATGAAACGACGAACCCTATTGAAAGCAAGCCTTCAGCTAGGCATCACCGGCCTGTTGTTTCCGGGGATTGCGATTGGTGCCTATCCAACCAGGGCCTTTTTGGCAAAGCAGATACCGGATGCATTGCGCGAAGCATTTGGTACGACTGATATTGGCGAAAGCAGCAAGATCGAAATCGACGCACCCCATATTGCCAGCGATGCCAATATGGTTCCCGTCAGAATCAAGTCCGGTTTTGAAAATACCGAGTCGATTTCACTCGTGGTAAGCGGCAACGAATCGCCCTTTACCGCCTATTTCAGGCTTTACGAAGCGCAAAGTTTTGTGTCGACACGAATCAGGATGGCCGATACCAGTGATTTGCTGGTTATCGTCAAGGCCGACGGGGTTTTACATACCAACAAACGACCGGTTCGCGTGGGCCGTAACGGCTGCGGAGCATCATAATGGCCAGGACCCTGAAGATTCGTGCACACGAGATCGATGGCCAGGTAATCGTCAAGAGCGTTATCAACCATCCGATGGAAACCGGACGACGAAAAGTACAGAAAACGGGCAAGAAAATTCCACCCCATTTCATCAAGGAAGTTATCGTCAGCCGTAACCGGCGCATTGTCATGGAAGCGTTCTGGGGGAAATCGATTTCGAGAAATCCGTTTTTGTCTTTTCAAATCCCCGGTCGCAAAGGCGACACGATTACCATCTCCTGGCTCGACAACCGCGGCAATACCGACTCCGCCAGCGCCAAAGTCCGCTAATCCGAATACCACTAAGCTACCGTGAGGGTAAGCCCGCAAAAGGCGCTCCCAACCGGCGCAAGCGCCGGTTGGTCCATCACAAGCAACCCATGGCCGCGACCTGCATCGACTGCAACCCGTAGTGCAATCAAATGAGGTGGGTTTTGGGGGTGGAAGTTGTTAGAATCCGCGAACTTTTTCAAGAGCTATCGATTCGTGTTTATCAATTTCCAGGCGCTAGGCTGCCGACTCAACGAGGCCGAGCTTGAAACCTGGGCTAACCAGTTCATGCAGCGCGGGCACCAGGTGACCACCGATGTCGAAGAAGCCGATATCGTTGTGTTTAACTCCTGTGCCGTTACTGCACAGGCGGATCGCAAATCACGTCAACAGGTCGGACGTTTGCAGCGTAAAAATCCGCATGCGCAGCTGGTCGTTACCGGCTGTCACGCAAGTCTCAATCCCGATGTAGTCAAGAATTACCTCGGTGTTGACCTCGTCGTCGATAATCAACACAAGGAACAACTGGTCGATCAAGCTCTTGAACTGGTTAGTGATCGAGACGCCTGTGACGAATCGAGTGAGCCAGTGGTTGGGGAATCACTAAATGCACTGCTGTTGCGTGGTCGCCATCGCGCATTTATCAAGATCCAGGATGGTTGCCGCTATCGCTGCACTTATTGCATCGTCACACTTGCAAGGGGCGCCGAACGCAGCCGTGACGAGGCAGAGATCCTGGCCGAAATAAATCTACTACATCAACAGGGTGTCCGGGAAATTGCGCTGACCGGCGTGCATGTCGGTGGTTATGGCAGCGATACCGGCTCCAGTCTGTATCGCCTGCTGAGTGAGATTCTCGAGCATACTGAAATTCCCCGGATTCGGCTGGCATCGGTCGAGCCCTGGGACCTGCCGGGTAACTTCTTCGAATTGTTCCGCGATTCACGCTTGATGCCGCATATGCACCTGCCGATCCAAAGTGGTTGCGACTCGGTTTTGCGCCGCATGGCGCGGCGTTGCAAAACGGTCGAGTTTGCGCGCCTGGTCGATAAGGCGCGTAGTGCTATTCCATTATTCAATGTAACAACGGACCTGATTACCGGGTTTCCAGGTGAGACCGACCAGGAATGGCGTCAGACCATGGATTTTGTTGCAAGTACCGGATTCGGGCACATACATATTTTTCCGTTCTCGGCGCGCGAGGGTACCAAGGCTGCCAGGTTGTCGGAGCAGATTGATGGCACGATAAAAAGGGCGCGCAGTCGCGAGATGCATGCGCTGGCAGCCGAATTGAAACAGCGGGAACTGGAGCAACATCTTGGTAACCGGGCCGACGTGCTATGGGAACAGCAGATAAACAGTCACCTCGGACAGTGGATCGGTTACACGCCTCATTATCATAAAATTACTTCGATGGACTTACAGATTGCGGCCTCAGATATCAGTGAAGTCAGCATCGATTCAATATCTGGTGATGGATCGATGCTCGTAAACGAGATTTACCCACCCCAGATCATGCTTGCAGATATCGAGCAACATGACGCGCGAATTTAAATCGACGAAGTGTTTCATCCTGCAATCGCGGGAGTGCGCGCACGAATTTTCCGACGAGGAGTTTACAGGCGCTTATTGGCAACACCAACCCGGTCACCAGGCAACCGTTGGTGGCCGCGGTGGAAGTTACCTGATAGACATTGACGGCAGAAAATCGATTTTGCGTTGTTATCAACGTGGTGGTCAGGTTGGCAAGCTGCTCAGCGATCAATACCTGTGGCTGGGATGGAGGATGACCCGGCCCTGGCGCGAATGGCATATCCTGCAGCGCGCGCTTAAGGCAGGTTTGCCGGTTCCTGAGCCGATTGCCGCCTGTGCCTGTCGCTCCGGTCTATGGTATCGCGCAGCTTTAATCACCGCATACCTTGAGGATACCGAGATGCTGACGCAGCGCCTGCAGCGGGAGAAGCTGCCATCAGGGTGCTGGCATCAACTCGGATTGCTCATCAAGCGAATGCATGCCGAGGGTATACGTCACGCCGACCTTACTTCCGACAACGTGCTGATCGATTCGCGAAATCGTTTCTACCTGATTGACTTCGACCAGGCCCGGATTATGAATCAAATCGATGACTGGCAATGGCGACCCCTGTACCGCTTTCAGCGATCGATC
>Ga0265303_10000793_pt1 | contig 18645 bp, 23 predicted proteins | sample Helome_2_FD_192494 | JGI IMG/M metagenome (GOLD analysis project Ga0265303, IMG submission 192494) | Marine sediment microbial communities from subtidal zone of North Sea - Hel_20160317 (Illumina Assembly) | ecosystem: Environmental > Aquatic > Marine > Subtidal zone > Sediment ... | reverse complement strand
CTTGAAACATTTGGTCGACAATGATGTTAAAGATAAATTGTTTATAGTTGAAAATCAATGAAGCGAGTTCACAACTAAAGACGTCTGATATTTTCACGCGACATCGGCAATCAGAACATGGAAGGAGGTGATGAAAGAAACGTTTATACAGTTTTATGTAGAAACGTGACCCCTAATCAAAAAAGAAAGGAGATTCCCAATGGCCAAACAAATGTTAATCGACGCCTATCGGGGGAAAAGAACGGAAAAACCGCCCTGGGTGCCATACGCAGGGGTTCACTGCGCCTTTTTGATCAATGAGCCTGCTGACAAAATGCTCCAGGATCCCGAACTCCTGGCGAAAGGAGTCGTTAATGCCGCCAAGAGATACAATGCGGACGGAATTCCGCTGGTATTCGATCTTTCGGTCGAAGCCAATTCCATCGGTTGTGACCTGAAATGGTGGGCCGACAATGTACCTTCCGTAACGAATCATCCCTGTTCCGATAAGACTCCCAAAGATGCCGGGCTCCAAATGCCCACCAAAGAATCCGGTCGCTGGCCGGTGCTTTATGAAGCCGCAAGAATTGCCAAACCCCAGCTGGATGAACTCGATTGCGTCTTGATGGGTCTATTTTGCGGTCCTTTGACCCTGGCTTCCCATCTGGCCGGTGTGCGCATCTTTACCGATGTTTACAAGAATCCCGATTTTGCTGCCGATGTTATCAAATTTGCCGGTGAAGTCGGCGCAGCAGCTGCAAAGTTCTATGCCGAGATGGGTTGTGAGATTATCGCCATCGTTGATCCGGTGGCCTCTCAGATTAAATCCGAGACCTTCCAGCAATTTGTCACACCGAATTCGCAACCGGCCATTAAAGCGATTCATGATGCCGGAGCGACCTCATCATTTTTCATTTGCGGCGATTGCACCAAAGTTATGGAAGATGTTTGTAAGATCGGTACCCACGGCTTTGCCATTGATGAACAGCTCAATATGCTTTTTGTGCGGGACCTGGCGCGCAAACACGGGGTAGGCTTTGGCGGCAATTTGAAGCTGACGCTGGCCCTGAGCCTCGGCTTGTTGTCTCCCAGAGAGGATGCGATTGTGAGCTTGGCAGCAGGCGGGCAAGAAGGTTATACCTTCGCCCCTGGCTGAGATATGCCTTACGATGTTCCGGTGGAACATATGGATCAGGCGATCGAAGTCAGAGACTGGTTTGAACAGTATTATGCCAAGTATCCGGAATCTTGGTAAACACTTATAGAAAGGAGGATTCGGATCATGGCAGACAAAATTACCATTGATGTTCTGACACTGGACAGTGTGCAGTGCGCCGCCTGCGGCTACATGATGGAGTCCATCGCAGCCCTGCCATCTGATGTTCAGGATATGATCGTATACAAAGAATGGTCGATCAAAAACAAAGATGGGATTGGCAAGTTTATTGAGCTCAAGGGTAAAGTTTTACCGACCATCTGTATCGAGCGGGATCTGGTTTTTGAGAGCATCATTCCGCAATATGAGGAATTGATCGACGAAATGGCCAAACGGGCGCCGAATGACGATATGCGTGAACGCATCGTGTCCCTGCGCGAGCATGGTTTTGAATTTGATAAAATTCAGGAGAACCTGGCGAAAGCAGGCGCCGGTAAGTCGACCCGTACGGATTCCAAAGTCGAATGATAATTGCATAAACATTCACACGAGCCGGGCCCTGCAAAAGGCCCGGCTTGTTTAATTTTACAGGCCGGGAGACGTGTTCATATTGGAAACCAATGAAGCGGCTGAAAAACTGAAAACGTTTGTCTTAACGCACGGCCTGCCCAAAACAGACATGGCATTGTTCGGTATTAAATGCCCCTATTGCGGCAAATCCGATCGCATCCGGGAACTGGAAGAACCGGATGCATTGCGCGAGAAGATGGATTCGGAAAATATGGCAACCTATTTTAGTCTTTGGGATCAACTTGCCAGCTTAAACGGATCGCCGGGTGTCTGCAAATTTTGCCAGAATCTTCTATTGCTGGAAGATAAGGCAAATGCTGTGCCGCTATATAAATGATCCATAAAATGCGGTGTTTTTTTGTCTAGTGTAGCGCATCGCAAGTAATTTGCAAAACCCGACACCCATTTTGGCCTGACACCTGACACCTGAACACTGAAACCATAATCATTACGACTTTTGTAACATATTTGTGGAGCATGACACTGGCAACGGGAGGCATAACATGAAAGTTGAAGTTTTAGGACCCGGATGCAAACGCTGTGATCAACTGTATGAAAACGCCCAAAATGCGGTTGCCGAATTGGATTCTCCCGGGCAGATTGAAATTGTAAAAATCGGGGATATCAATTACTTTGCCAAAATGGGGGTGTTCATGACACCGGGGCTTGTAATTGATGGGGAGGTCGTTTCAACCGGTAAAGTGCTCAGTCCCAATCAAATCAAGCAAAAGATTGCGGAGAAAATGTAAAGCATGTCGGATGTCACCTGCGTATATTTGATTACCGGTTTTTTAGGCAGCGGCAAAACCACCTTGCTGAATCGCATTATTCAGCGGTTTCCCAAAGATAAAAAACTGACGCTGCTGGTTAACGAATTCGGTGAAGTCGGTGTGGATGGTACTTTGGTAGAAGGTGATGACATCGATATGATGGAAATCAGCAAAGGTTCCATTTTTTGCGTTTGCGTTAAAACTGATTTTATAAAGGGACTTTATGAGCTCAACAGCAAAGTCCAGCCCGATGTAATGTTGATTGAATCAACCGGTGTGGCCAACCCCTCTGATTTAAAAAAAGATTTGAAACTGCCCATCTTCAATGACCGGTTTCGTTTCATGGAGCAGTTTTGCGTGATCGATGCGGTTCACTTTTTAGATGCTTACGGAGTGTTTGCGTCTTTGGAAAAACAGATTGCTTCTTCCACCGTATTTATCATTAATAAGATTGATAATGCTTCCCCCGAAACCATCGAAGAAACCAAAAATGTTATCCGGCAGTTTCATCCCAACCCCTCATTTTTTGAAACCACCTATGCCGATATCCCGCTGGCGGATTTTTTTGATTTAGCAGAACAAGATTTGCCCGATCCTACAGCGTCAGAACCTGAAGAGCCGAAAGTGTCTGTTCTTTCGGAGGAAGCGCTTGATCAATTTATTGATGACCTCCTGGATAGCCCGGATCTTGAAATTACGCCACCGGATACGCTCATGTCCGTCACCTATGCCTGGAACGGAGACGATCTGGAGCAGGTCAGAGCCATGGCCGTGGCTTTGCCCCCCTCTGTTGTTAGAGCCAAAGGGTTTGTAGAAGAAAAAGGTGACATGTATTTGTTCAGTTATGTCATGGGCGATTGGACCATTGAAAAAACCGATGTGCCGAAGGGTCGCATCAAAAACAAAAACATTGTCGTTTTTATTGGACCGCCTGAATCGATGGAAGAAATCGAAGGGGCATCCAAAACAGGTGATTGGACCGGCAAAGGCGTGTTTCAACCCTACTCGCCATCCTGAAAAAACGGCAGCAACAATTCATTTGGGCTCACCGGTTGTTGAATGCCATGATGATAAAGGGCTAAAAATGTCTGATAACCACTATGATCTTATGATTTTGGGTGCGGGACCCGCCGGCATCACAGCCGCTTTATACGGGCAACGCTTGGGATTGAAAACGATTGCTTTTGGCGACATACCGGGTGGCAGTTCGTATATGATCGAGCATCTGGCCAATTTTCCGGGACTTATAGAGGGGACTTCCGGCACCCAGTTCGGTACGATGGCATTCCAGCAGGCCCAGAAAGAAGGCGCTAACTTTACGCTGACGCGTCTGAAAAGCCTCAGCCACAATGACAACGTCTTTAGCGGTGTCGATGTCGATGGTCAAGAGCATACGGCTCTCAGCGCCATTGTTGCCACCGGGCGGGTGCCCAAAAGATTAGCGGTTTCCAATCCCAATTTAAGGGGGATTCATTTTTGTTCGATTTGTGATGGCCCTTTATACAGAGGGAAAAATGCCACGCTGGCGGTTGTCGGCAGCGATAATACCGCTGCCCAGCATGCGCTCACCCTAGCACGGACTGCCGCTAAAGTTCTGCTCATCTGTCGCAGCAGTGCCCTTAAAATGGATGCCGTTCATAAAGACCAGATCGAACAACAAAAAAATATCACGTTGATGGTTAACACGGAAGTTTCCGGGTACAACGGTCAGGAGGCAGTCGAAAATATCGAGGTTGCAGCAAAGGCAGAGAATCGACAAAATCTGGCGGTTGATGGGATTTTCCTCGCCATCGGATGGCGACCCAACATTTCCGTACTGGAACTAGAGGTTCAAAAAACTGCTGAGGGTTATTTGGAAACCAATGAAAAACTCATGACATCGGTTCCCGGACTTTTTGCAGCAGGTGACGTACGGGATACCGATATGTGGCAGGTGCTGACCGCCTGTGCCGACGGGGCCAGGGCTGCTAAGTATGCAGCCGAATATTTGGAAAAATTAACTCAAGTTTAGAATTTTTGTTCCCGGATGCCGGTATAAACCGCCTTGCAAATGCCCGAAACACCACCTTTTAATCCTTGCGGATTCTTTAATCCTTCTGAGCCCTTTAAACTCTCAATATAGTCTTGCATATCAGCGAATGTCTGCCAGGCCTTCTCCTTGTTGACCTCCGGCTTTATTCGGAACAACCACCCTTTTTCATATGGATCTTCTGAAGCCAGTGAAGGCCTTTGCTTTACTTCTGGATTAAAGAAGACAACCCCTGCAACCGGGGTAGAGATGTATAAAATTTTGCCGGTGATCACGAATACCACATCCTGACCAGCGGTGACGGGAACCTGATTTTCGACCAGCCAGTCCAGATCATTGACTCCGCCAGCCAGAATCAGTGCGGGTTGCGTCAGGCCGAAAACAAGATCCTGATCTTGGGCTTGGGCCCATAAACCCTGTTTGGAATGATATCTTCGATCTTCAGGGATCTCCACGCGTTGACCCAAAAACTTTTCAATGATCGCCATTTCTGCCTCCATTTTAGGATTTCAGAAAATCCACACCGCCAAATCCTACCTTCAGCTTTAATTCAGAAAATGTCAAGAAGTTGGAAACGATTCCGCAAGCGTTGCCTGTGGGATTGCCGGCTTAAATTCTTTTTTACCTAAAATCATCTTTTCGTCTATTGACCGCATCCTAAATTATATTATATTCAAAGTGGGACGCCCGGGGCAAAGGCCCGGCCAGGCGCCGGTATTGTCTGACCGAATCTGGAAAAGGCTGCCCTTGGTACTGGATGCGTCCCTTAAATACGCAATTGCTGCTGATCGGCAGATTTTTCGATCAGGCCCAAAAGGTGTTTCCTGCCACCCCCCTGCCGACCATTCAGTTTGAGAACCGGGCATACGCCCTGGTAATGCAATTCCAATCTAACGCATGAATTCTGTCTAAAACGTTTCCGGGAAAGGGAGGTGAAAGGATGGATCCCAGCCAAACGCTTTCAGTTAAAACGCCCGTAAAGCTCATCTTTGCCGGCGGTTTTCTGGGTTCCGGCAAAACAACGGCGCTGGCATCTCTGGCGAAACGCCTGATTCAACGGGATATGCGTGTCGGCTTCATTACCAACGATCAAAGTGAAAATCTGGTCGATACGGTGATCGTCCGGCAGATGCTCACTGAGCTTGGCGTGCCGGTGGAAGAAGTTGTCAAGGGATGCTTTTGTTGCAAATTTGATGAATTAATCGCGCACGTTGAAAAAATCCTCATCCATGATCCTGATGTTCTGATCGGGGAACCGGTGGGCAGCTGTACCGATTTTGTTGCCGCGGTGGCCAATCCGATTAAAATTCAATACAAAGATGCATTCCGTTTTGCACCCTTTTCGATTATGGTGGATCCGGACCGAATTCGGGAGCTCATGCTGAAAGAAAGCGAAACCGAATTTCCCGAGGACGTGGCCTATCTCTTTGGCAAGCAAATGGAAGAAGCAGACAACATTATCCTCAACAAAGTCGATCTGATTTCCCAAAAAGAAGCTGATCGTTTGCTTGCCGCTATCGGGGATCGATTTCAGGATAAAAAATTGATGGCCGTCTCTGCCAGAGAAGGTTCCGGGATGGATGAATGGCTTGATGATCTGCTTTCCGGAAGGCCGGGCGCGAATACGGTGTTACGGCAAATTGATTACGACCGTTATGCCCATGCGGAGGCTGTTTTGGGTTGGTTGAACGCCGCAGTAATGATGTCTGCACCAGAACCGTTCGACGCTTCTGATTTTGTGCGAACATTATTAACGGAATTACGCGAAGCTTTTAAGCAAAAAGAGGGGGAAATAGGGCACTTGAAGGTCGTTATTACCAGTGCCGGAAAATCCATGTGGGCCAATCTGACCCATCTGGCCGCCGAGCCCAGCATCAGTGGTGAAACATTAGATGCGCTGTCAAAGGCCGCTCTTATTATCAATGCGCGGGTCAGGCTTGAACCTGCAGATTTAGAATCGATTGTTCGCACTGTTCTGGACAGGGTTTCCAAGGCCATGGGGCTGAAATCCGAAATCGACGATTTGCAATGCTTTAGCCCGGCATATCCTGAACCTCCGCATGTCATCCGAGAGTCACTTGAGTGACGAAAGGAAAAACATAAACAGAGGTAAATCATGATCCACATAGAAGTCATCGGACTGGAGCCCCCCTGCAAAAAATGCAACGAGCTTCTCGAAAATGCCAGAAAAGCGGCACAGGACGCCGGAGTGGAGGCAGAGGTGGTCAAACTTTGGACCCTGTCAGAAGAAGTACGCCAAAAATACGGCCTGTTGCTCAGCCCGGCCCTTGCCATTGAAGGTGTTGTCGTTGCTCAGGGAAAGGTGTATAAGCCCGAACGAATCGCCGGGCTATTGCAGGGATCGTAGTACCCTAATTGATCGTAAACAAAATGAAAAACAGGAGGTAAAGTTTTAAAATAGTTGTCACGTCTCATTTTGTTGTGTTTTCAAAATTGAAGATGTCTTGCAAAAATGAGTTATCGTTTTAAGAAAAAATTTCATTTTGTTTACCCTTCGGGAAAGCCGATGTCACCCCATCTTCTGCGTTGCCAGGGGCTAGCGGTAGACAACTACAGCGTCGCCCCTGGACGCCTTGAAGCTGGGGCAACCTCGACTTTCGCTCAATCAGGGTAGTTTTTAGATCCGGTAGCGATCTTTTTAAATCTTTTTTGTGGAGGCTGTGTACGAAGATAAATATTATGACCGTGACTGCAAAAGACTGTTACCAGAAGGGTTTGCAGCTGGAGCAAAAAGGCCATTATCAAAAAGCCATTCTAGCATTTAATCAGGCCATTGATAATAAAATCAAATCTGCCGAAGCCTATTTTGAGAGGGGTGTATGTTTTTATAAACTGGGTAATATCCGGCAGGCCTCAGATGATTTGGCGGCGGCGGCCCTGCTGGGTTGTAAGGCTGCTGAATTTTGGAGCAAGTACGATAGAAACAAAATCCAAAAATCAGATGAAGATAACGAATCCTAAATTTATACCGTTTTCCCTAATAATGTTCCAAAATACGGAATAGCGGCATAAGGGGTTGTAGAAAAAAACGTTTAAATACCGGAACGTTTTTCTAACAACCCCTATAAGGCTTGCGTTTTTTGCCGGCTTCACCAAGGAGATCAAGCATCCGATCAATCAGATTGATATTCGCTTTATCAAAATTAACGATTAAATCCACACCGACGGGATATAATTCCTCAGGATTTGGCTGCAAGCCGGCGCCCCCCGCGACCAGTCGAATATCTGCACCACCTTCTGTTTGAAGTGCCTCGGCCAGCTGGACGACCGACGCTTGATGGGTAATATTGTCTACAGAGACGCAGATCATATGGACATCATTGTCAATTGCCAACCGGGCGGCTTGTAAGGGTGTCTGGCTCGTGGGGCCGATATCAACGTCAAATCCGAATTCGGCCAAGGAAGCGGCTAACGGTTTTGTCCAGCGATCGGGCTGTTCGCTATCCAGGTGAGCCAGAAGGATGCGCGGCCTTCTGCCTTCCGCCTGAACAATTGCATTTATTCTTTTCTCTACAGGCTTGATGTTCATATTTTTAATCTATTGAAACTGCCTTTAGATGTCAAACGAATGCCAGAACCAATCGATGCGACACATAACCCATTTGATCCGGTTTCATTGAAATTTCATACCGCCTATGATACCTTTCGAGAAAACACCATTCGTGCCGATTGAACGGGTAAATTAGGTTTATATGAGACCATTATTACATGATTGAAGTAAAACTTATGCCTTAAAAAATACAATATATTTTGATTCTTTTTTGAAATTACGAGACGTTTTATTATGCCATCGAAACGCAGAGCTAAAATTATAATAGAGGTGATGTATAAAGCAGATTACTGTCTGCCCTGTTTTTATATGGACGAAATGGTTCGATCCGTATTGCCAAACTATGCCGACCGGGTGGAATACCGTCGGGTTGACTTTTTAAAAGGTGAGGGTAAAGAGCGCTTTTTGGAACTCTCTCAGTTTCTTTTTGGTGAAGAAGGCGTTTACAAGCATTGCCGGCTGGCGCCTGTGCCCTCTCTGTGGATTAATGGGGAATTGTTCTTTGACGCGATTCCTCCCCAATTTGAACTGGAAGAGGCGCTTGAAGAGGTTCTCGACCAACACAGGGATATTGCGAAAAAGGAAGAATGATGAATATGGAAACCTCGAAAATTCATCTGGAAGTCTTTCACGAAGGTGAACACTGAATCCCCTGCGTTTACATGACCCGTGTGGTCGAAGCGGTTGCGGCAGAATATGGCGACAGGTTGAACTGGCAAAAAATTGTCACCAATGACTTAGCGGGTGCCAAGAGATACCAAAATTATTCAAAATCTCTCGGCAGACCGGCGCCCGTCCCATGCATTGTCATTGAGGGAAAACTGGTGTTTGAAACCACTCCCAGCACAGAGGCGCTAAAAGCCTATATCGATCGCCTTTTGGAAAATTGATAATCTGGTTTTGGGGAATTCATTTCTTATTGGTGTCTGCCGCGTATTCTGCCAAAATTTCGATTATGGCCTTATTCACGTTTTGATGATCTTCGGAACCCAGTGGAAAGGACGGGCCGCGATCAACTGTTTTTCCATTATAAACCATTTGAATCTTTACCACCGGATTATAGCCGGAATCCCATTGTTCCAATCCGATTGATATTTGGTAGTCCGTTCCCGCTGGATGCGGCGGGCTGGCGGGGACCGTTTTTGAGATCTGCGGGAAAAATGATTCAACCGGCTCGGGCACAAGTGGAACACAGGAGACGCCCTTGCCCTGCTTGATTTGTTCAAAGCAATTATTGCATGAAATGCATTCAGCCTCCAGCAGATCACCGGTCTTCCAGCGATTAACCAGGTCAGGTTCCGTGATAAACGGGCGTGACATGGAGATATAATCAGCAACCTCCTCATCGATAAGCCTTTGAGCGACCCCATAAGACCGGATTCCGCCCACTAGGATCAAGGGCACTTCGATTTTTTCCTTAAAGACGCGGGCCTCATTCTGAAAATAGGCTTCGACCGCTTCCGTTTCAATTTTACTCTGCATGATGTTTGGGTTGTTTAGCAACCCGCCACTTAACTCGATGGCATCAATTCCTTCTTCCTTGAGCATCATCCCGACCTGAAGGGATTCTTCCAAAGTAAGGCCGTTTTCGACGAAATCCTGGCAATTGAGTTTCACTAAAACCGGGTAGTGATCACCGGTATGATTGCGGATTGACGCAAGCACTTCCAAAATCGCCCGGGCACGATTTTCAATAGCACCGCCATATGCATCTGTGCGATTGTTATAGCGGGGGCAAAGGAGCTGGCTGAGAAAAAATCCGTGGGCTGCAAAAATTTGTACGCCGTCAAATCCTGCTGTTTTTGCCCTGTGTGCGGCTGCGCCATAGGCTGTAACCAGCTCTTGAATATCCTGGATGGTCATTTTCCCGACCCGCGCTTTCGACAGGTAGGCGCCGCCGTACCCCAGCTGTAAAACGATCTTAGCGCCGTTTTCATGGACCCCTTGCGTCATGGCCTTTAGCCCGGGGATCAGCTCATCTTTGTAAATACCGAGCTGCCAGGGAGAGTGTTGCCCATCCGGGCGAACATAGGTATGGCCGGTTATGATCAGCCCGACGCCACCGGCCGCCAGTGTTGCCATTAAATCAACTAATTTGGAGGTGCTGGCTCCATCATCCGTTGCCAGTCCCTCCCAGGTTGCCGAGCGCACAAATCGGTTGGAAAGCACCATTCCATTAATTTCGCTTTGTTCAAATAATCGCGTCATTATTTTTCTATCCCAACTCTGGCTGGGACGCCTTTTTCAAAATAGTGCTTTACCGGCTGCATCTCGGTAACCAGATCGGCGTTTTCAATTACCCGTGCGGAAGCATGCCTTCCGGTGATCACCAACTCGACATCGTAAGGTTTATTTATAATCAGACCGAGAAGATCCTGTACCCGAATGAGTCCATACTTGGCGGCTACATTGGCCTCTTCCAAAATGATGACCTTGTAATCTTCCTCAGCCATGATGGATTTAACCCGCTTAAGGCCTTTTTGAGCCGCTTGAATGTCTTCGGGCAAGGGCTTCCCATCCGTAAAACGGCCGAGCCCGAATTGTTCGACGGTAATCAAATCGGAAAACCGCCTAAGCGCCTTGATCTCACTGTAGTCCCCCATTTTGATAAACTGCGCGATATAAACCTTTAAGCCAGCACCAGCAGCCCGAATGGCCAGGCCGATTGCAGCCGTCGTTTTACCTTTACCATTGCCGGTGTAAACCTGAATGTATCCTCTTGTTTCGTTTTCAGTCATTTGGGTTTCCTGCGTTCTAAGAATTAAAGAACCATAACCATTTCATCAGAAACATGCAACCGATTTGCCCCACTGCTTAACTACCGTTTTCCTTTTGCTGATGACGCCAGCAGGTATCCATAAATTTCAATGATGCGTCTAAATGCGCATAAGAAAAAACTTCCAAGGACACCACTTCATTAAATTTTGCCAGTAATTTCATTATAGAGGCCATTCTTTTTTCCGGTAGCTGGTCTAGCGCGCCATGAAAGTGATTTTTTGCAACACCGTAAAGGTGCATGATAGCGATTTTAGCCGAATAGGTTTTGAAAAATTTTTCAATATCATCGCCGTGAAGGATAAGATGCCCGCAATCCAGGCAGATCTTCAGATCCAGTTCGGAGATAATCGGATCCAGGAACTCGAACGGATAATCCAGGTTTTCAATGGAAAGAAGGTGGCTCGGTGTCCCGTTGGCCAGTATTTTGGCCAGATGTTTGATCACCCTTTCCTGCCAGCTTTTCACATCATCTTCATCAAGGGAAGTCTCATTATAAGGCACGTGCAGCGTCAGCGTCGTGGGGCTCAGGGGAGCAACCCGTTCCGCAACCCGGTTGATCGTTTCGACTGCAAGGCTTTGTTGCCGTTGATTCCGGCTGCTGATGGATATGTCGGTGGGGAGATGAACATTGTAGGCTAGGTTGAAATCTTTTGCCAGGTTGGCCAGCTCCCCGATGACTTTTTCTGAAGGGAGTGCATCGGTATGATTGCTTTCAAACAGCAACAGCTCAATGTTTTCCAGATAGGGCCCCAGCATTTTTACATTGGGCACATAATCATCCGGATAGATAAACGAGGTCGTTCCGATATTGAACGGAAATACCCCTTTGTAAGATTTGCTTAATAGGGGATACATTGAGAGTCAAAAAATTCGTGTTGCGTTTATTAAAATTTCATCACTCAATCACCAAGGGTCTCCGAACGAAATCATTAAAAATAGCCCTGCTTCAGTAATCTCCACCATTGCCCCCAGCATGTCCCCGGTGATACATCCCATCCGCTTTTTATAGAACAGAAGGATCATTACGATGATCATTCCAAAGGCAAGGTTCAGCCATATGGCTTTGAGGCCGAAAATCAAAGAAAGGCCGATTGGGAAAATGAGCGCCCAGAAACGCTTTAATGCTATTTTTTCGCCAAAAAAGGGTTTGCCGGTGCCGTCGGAGCGGCCGTACGGCAAATACCGCATGCCAAACAGGATTCCGGCCCGGGCATAGGCGGGGATCATAATCAACAGGAGACTGCGATGCGCATCCAGACTTGCGACACCGCCCCATTTCAGGGATAGCCCAAACAGGATCGCAACCAGCCCCATGGTTCCGAGCCGGCTGTCTTTCATGATCTCGAGAGCGGTGTCCCGGGAACGTGGCCCCAACAGACCGTCGGCCGTATCGCCCAATCCGTCCAGGTGAAATGCCCCGGTTAATACCGCAAGCAAAATGACATCCAGCAAGGCGGCCACCGGCGGTGTCCAGAACCGGATGACAACCGCATCGAAAAGCGCCACCAGCAGACCCAGTAAAATGCCCACCAGCGGGAAATACGGCACCATTTTCGGCGGGTCAAAGTCCCTTGCCTTTCCCAGGGGAAAGATGGTGATGAATTGCAGGGCTGAGATTAAGTTGCGCATAAGTTCAAAGGTTCAAGAGTTCAAAGTTTCAGAGGTTCAGCTGGAGGCGAATAAGTTACCAGGAGTCAGATCTAAATGGTTTCAGTGTTCAGGTGTCAGGTGTCAGGTGTCGGGTGTCAGAGGACAGAGATCAGAAAACAGATGACGGAAGATGGAACACAGAATCTGATAATTCCCAATGTCTTCAAGTTCCGATTGCCGACACCTGACACCTGACACCAATCCACATATTAAAATTAAAACGAGCTAAGACTGTAGTGCCAAAGTATAGAATGATGCGCTAGTACTATCCCTTGACGGTTACCGGAATTCCGGCCACCATCCAGACCACCTGACTGGCACATTTTGCAACCGCTTGATTCAGCCAACCGGTAATGTCTCTGAAGTGTCTGGCCAGCTGATTTTCAGGAACGATACCGGTTCCGACCTCATTGGAGACCAAAACAATGGGGCAGGTGGCTTTCTCAAGTGCATCGATCATCAGGGAAATTTTCCCCTCTAATTTTTTTTCAGCGCTGGTTTCCATCAAAAGATTGCTTGCCCACAACGTCAGGCAGTCGACCAGGATAACGTCTGCTTTCGGGCTGTTTTCCAATATTACCTCCGCTATATGCAGGGGCTCCTCAACGGTTGTCCAGCTCTGGCTGCGCTCCTTTTGATGTCTGGCAACCCGCTGCGCCATTTCATCATCCTGTGGCACACAGGTGGCGATAAAAATTTTTCTGCCGCCGGGTATCTTCTCGGCTATTTGCAGAGCATATGTGCTCTTTCCGCTTCTGCAGCCGCCGATCACCAAAATGATTTTCTTCAACTTTTTGTTTTCCTAACTGTGGTTTCGGGTTTCGCCGCATCACAGCGGCTATCCGGAGCAATTCGGTTTCAGGTTTCAGGTGTCGGGTTTCAGTAAACAGACGACAGAGAACAGAAAACAGAGGACAGATAGGCCGCTTCAGGTTCCATTTTTTCCATCTGTCTTCTGTCATCTGACCTCCGTCCTCTGACACCTGAACACCTGACACCTTTACGTTTGTTGACTATTTGACTGGAATAAAAATTATTGCCGCTGTCAATCAACGGCCACCAGTTTGATAATACTTTCCACATCAACATTTTTTTCAAAATGATCGGCCAGCAGGTCATATTGTCGGTTGCGCGCTTCGATTCCATCGATATCGGGGATATCGACGCCGTCTAAACCAATATGCTCGAGCCATGATCTTAGGATTGCCGGGTTGTCAAACAGACCATGGATATAGGTGCCCATGATTTCCGCAGCACCGGATATGCAACCCTCTTCGTCCCGGCACGGTTTATGGTTGCGTTCCGTAATCTTAAACAGGGGGGTTCCGCCCGCTCTGGTGGTTTGTCCCATGTGAATTTCGTAGCCTGCACCCATGTGGCCGTTCCAAAAAAACGTTGTCAAAGTAGTGGTTTTGGGTGCTTTCAATACGGTTTCAATTGGCAGCAAACCCAACCCCTCGCTGGCGCCGGGTTGGCCTTCCAGGCCGGTCGGATCATGCACGGTCTTCCCCATCATCTGATACCCGCCGCAAATCCCGAGTACATGACCGCCGGTGTTCACATATCCCGACAGCGCTTTGGCCCAGCCGGAAGTCTGGATCCAGTTTAAATCAAACCGGGTGTTTTTAGAACCGGGCAGAATAACGGCTTTAAAAGCGGTGAGGGGCTGAATTTTTTCAAGGAAATATACATCCAAATGATTCAGCGCCAGCAGCGGGTCAAAATCGGTAAAGTTTGAAATATGCGGCAGGCGTATGACGGCCACGGCCGGGTTCTGACTGTTGTTAACCTTTACTTTTTTCGGGTTTTCAATGACCACCGAATCTTCGGGTTCAATCTGGATATGGCTGTACCAGGGCAGGACGCCGAAAACCGGTTTATGCGTTTTTTCCTCGATCCAGCGGACACCGTCTTTAAAAAGATGGATATCGCCCCTGAAACGATTGATGATAAATCCGCTAACCTGAGCGCGCTGGTTTTGTTTCAGGCATGCAAGGGTGCCGATGATCTGGGCAAACACACCGCCGCGATCAATATCGGCCACCAGCAGAATCGGAGCATCCGCATAGGCGGCCATCCGGAAGTTAACAATATCGTGGGACATCAGATTAACTTCTGCGCATGAACCTGCGCCCTCCAGAATAATTAGTTCATATTCTTGACGTAACCGATCCAGTGCGTCGCAACCCTCTTTAAAAAGCCGCTCATTGTCACCGTGAGTGGCCCCCGTCTGGCCGGTTTCAATTGCCGATCCCAGCAACACGACCTGGGAGCCGATTTCAGCTGTGGGCTTTAGCAGGACCGGATTCATGTCCACATGGGGAGGGATCCTGGCGGCTTCAGCCTGTGCGATTTGAGCCCGGCCCATTTCAAGCCCTTCGGGTGTGACCCCCGAATTGTTGGACATATTTTGCGCTTTAAAAGGAGCAACCCGGATACCCCGGGTTGAAAATATACGGCACAGCGCTGTTGTAATGACACTTTTGCCCACCTCGGATCCGGTTCCAAGGACAGCGATACAGGGTGCTTTTGTGTTATGTTTACTTTTCGATGCCAAAAGCTGCTTGAACTCCGTTAAAATACGAATTCAGTAGAGAGGATTTTTATTTTAAGTCAAAACGGACAGGTATTTTCACCCACATTTTTTTCTTTATGCCGCCTTCGGTTCCCGGCTCAAACAGCCATTTTTTTACAGCTGACAACGCCGCGCCGTCTAAAACAGTGTATCCGCTGGATTTGAGCAGCATTAAATTATCCACCCGACCGTTTTCATCGACCAGCACCTTCAACATGACGATGCCTTCATAGCCCATTCGGCGAGCCTTTCGCGGATATGGGGGCGACGTGTTTTGTTTATACAGGGGCCGGGCAATTTGTAGGACTGATCCGGACAAATCACCATCGTTTTCTATGGCGGGTTGGATCGCTGCGGTGGTCGTCGGTTCTGAGGATCCGTCCGGCACACTTTGGGTTTTCTTTATTAAGGCTGTATCACCAGCAAACTGATGAGGATTGGATTTATTACCGGAATCCAATAGGCTAAAAATTTTTGCCTGCACTTTAAGGGGTACGCGACGTTTATCAATTAATGTCGTACGGGCAGCTTCACCGGTTTTTGTGGTCTGCCTTTTGCGGGTCAATGCTTTCAGATTTTTCTTCTGGAGGGCCTTTGTGACAATATTTTTTGGAGGCGTGGCCGGCAGCGGTTTTTGGAGTTGAACAGTGTGCTCGACCAGTGCAGGTACCGGCATGCCAACGGGATTTTTCCTGAGCTTTTGATTAAGACTGGACTCAAACTGCTTTTCAGGTCCTTTGTTGGTGACCGCTGTTTGCGTCTTGCGTTTCTGGAAGTTATCGGCTGACAATGTAATCGATAGGGACCTGGATGCCGGCATCGGACTGGAAGCAAACTTCAGCCAGCTAAAGTCGGTGCTAAAGATAATGGCATGAAATGCAAGTGCCAATATGACATAGGGCAGCAGACGTTTCACATCTATTCCTCAAAGTCGGCCTGCAGGGATATGCGACTCAATCCTGCCTGGCGAATTTTATCGAGGACATTATATATCATCTGGTACTGCAAAGCGCGATCTGCAAAAACCAGCACACCGGGCTCCCGGGTTCCGCCGGCCTTGCTCTGCAGCACCTGGGTGAGATCAGCAAGGGCAACGCGCTCTTTGTCCACATAAATCGTTTCATCCGCTTTGACGGTGACCGAAAGGATCAATTTTTTATCGATTTCTGCCGTGGTCGAAAGCGGCAGCTCAACCGGCAATCCCCGGTGAACCGCCATGGACAGCATGGCGTAGATGAAAAATACCAGCAACAGAAAGACAATGTCAATCAAAGGCAGCATTTCGATTCGTGCTTTTTTAGCTGCGGGGAATTGAACTTTCATGTTCCGTCTCCGCTTAATCTTTACAATCGAGTTGAGTTAGTTTTTCGTAAACAATTTCTAAGCTGGTGGCGTATTTTTCTATGTGCACGGCCGCATTTTCTACGCGCGAATTAAAATAGTTGTAGGGGAAAACCGATAAAATGGCGATTCCCAGACCGGCGGCGGTGGTTATCAGTGCCTGTGCGATGCCGCTGGTCACCTCCTGCGGGTGCTCGATGCCAGCCGCACCTAAAATTTCAAAGGAAGAAATGATGCCCAGGACGGTTCCAAAAATTCCCAACAGGGGGGCGACCGTGATCATGGTGTCTAAAACGCCCATAAAACGCCGCATATGTTTGATCTCATCGGCTGCCGCAGCTTCCATGGCCTTTATCATGGAAAATTCTTTGTGCAGGATGCCACTGACCAAAATTTTTATAATATAATCTTTTGTATGAACCGTTTTATTCTTGATGGCATCCCAGTCTCCTTGACGGGCTAGTTCCAGGATTTCATCGACAAGTGATGGTTGGCTTTTAATTGCAAGCTTCAACCAGAAAATGGCCCGTTCGATGACCACACTCAATGCAATTATCGAGCATGCCAGCAAGGGGTACATGACGGGACCGCCTTTATCAAAAATATGCCACATCATTCTTGCTCCTTGTTCAGCTTGGTTTCAAAGGGGGCGCTATTTCCTATTTACAGTTTAATTGCCAGTCCGATGCGGAAACTTGGATCCGGCGGGCTGAAACCGAATGCTTCCTCATATTGTTCGTCAAAAAGGTTTTGAACCTTTCCAAAGATTTTAAAATCCTTGATATACGGATGATTCAAGTTAAATGTATATGAGGTCGCCAGATCGACAATAAAATATTCATCCAGGGTTACCCGTTTGGCCGGAAACGTCCGAAAGTCAAGATCATCACGCTCACCCACATAAAGGCCGTCAAACCGAATCTGAAACCCCTTCCAGGCCCAATTGACAAAGCCTGAAGCCGTGTTATCCGGTCGGCGCAAAAGATCCTTGCCTTCCTCAAAAGGCGAATCCGGCCCCCCTGTGCCGCCGTCATCGGTGACCTCGGTATCCAGATAGGTGTAGTTGCCGCCAAAGGTAAAGCCATAGCCGGGTTTAAAAAGTGCCGTCAGCTCGATACCCTTGCTCTTGGCTGCTTGAATGTTTTCAAAATCAGGTTCCGGGTCCGGCCGGTTAATAAATGTGATTAAATCATCGAATTTTTGATAAAAGTAGGTGGCACCCAAAACGAGCTTATTTTTCCATAGCACCTGATCGAAACCCACTTCCCACGAATAAGATTTTTCCGGGTCCAGATCAGGGTTGCCGGTGGCAAATCCCCGGGCGAAATTTTCCGTAAAGGTGGGTGCCTTGAAACCTTTTCCAGCCGCGCCCCGCAATATCGTGCCGGTTTGTGCTAATTCGTATGCCACCGAACCGCGCGGAACAAATTCATTGCCGAATTCGCTGTTATCTTCATAACGCGCCCCGGCGGTCAAATGCAAACGATTAAAAAAGGACAGTTGCTCCTGCGCATACCACCCCCGGTTGTCTCGATTCTTATCTAAATCATCTTTTGATTCAAATCCCAGAAAGATGGATCGGGTTTGTTGATCATAATCTTCATCCACATATTCAAATCCGGCCGTAAACGTCGACTGAATCGTTTCGGTTGACGGATAGCGAATGTTAAAATGATAATCAACGGAGGTGCGGGCTTCCTTGGTTTCCGAAAAAAAAGCGCCGAAGGTGTCCGCGGGCGGATCTTCAGGGTCATTATAATCATTTTTATAATAATGATAGCCAAACAGCACGACATGCTCCAGCCACGGCCGCATCTGGTATTGCGCTTTTATGCCGCCGACCCAGTCATCGTTTTTAATATTCTGATTGGGATCCAGCGGGGAGAAGCGGTCACCGGCATCCCCGGTCGGGAATTTATATTTAGAATTCTCGTAACGCCCGGTGAAAGTCAGATCGAGCTTATCCATGGGAAACACATCCACCCGGCCGCTGAATGTATTGTTCCAGTAATCCTGGTTGACATCCAGGTAGCCGTTATCATCGACCCGGGCGTATGCCAGGCTGGCACCGATCCATTCATTGCCACCCGTAAAGCCGACACTCTGATCTCCGATGTAATTGTGGTCACCTTTCAGGTAAGCCCCATTTGCCGTGGAGACTCGCAGCGACGGTTTGCCCTCACCGGGTTTGGTAATAAAATTTATCACACCACCGATGGCATCTGA